>Ga0214478_101345_pt1 | contig 12535 bp, 12 predicted proteins | sample M1_20Mar14CPVII9_2_FD_178001 | JGI IMG/M metagenome (GOLD analysis project Ga0214478, IMG submission 178001) | Marine eukaryotic communities from Monterey Bay, California, United States - M1_20Mar14CPVII9sort6BwellD7 | ecosystem: Environmental > Aquatic > Marine > Unclassified | place: USA...
TTATTACTTTGGAAGGAGAAATCAGTTTCAATGGTTCCATTGAAGCACCAAATGGCAAAGAGTTTACTGGAGAGTTGAAGACAGGTGGATATCTCACATTGGATTGTTCAAATGAGCGGTGTAAAGATGGATTGTTTAATGGTAAAGATCTTGGAGGAGGAAGCTTTACAAGCCTTGATGGTGTAAGTGTTCAAGAAAATGGAGCAATCTTCAATGGTATTGCTAAAACTGAGGGTACGTGTCTCTCGACTTGTGTATTTATTACGGGTATTGTTTTATGAACTGTGATATTACTTGTAGTACTTACTTTCAAAACTTATTCGTATTAACCTCTAAAGGAAATAGTACCATTGACGATGAGGGCATCATTACTGCAGGCGGTAATGCTTTCTTCAGTGGCGTGCTTGAAAACTCGGAGGGTGGAAAAACAGTAGGAAAATGGTCCACGGATGGATTTGGAAACTTCGACAAGGACTTCATTCCCCAGAGTGGAGGTGGGAGTGTAATCTTTGTTGGAACCTTCAAGGACGACGCCTCAGGCTTCGAGTTCTCAGGAAATGCTTCGGCTGACGGGTCTTACGGCATTCAAGATGGATTATTTGTCCTAGAAGGTACGGTTCAGGCAAATGGAGAATCTGCATCAGGTAGTGTTCCTTACCCTGTTGAACTCGTTGTGCAGTTTTTGACTGCATTGCCTTCTTCTATCTAAGAAGTAATTTCTATATTGTGGCGTTTGTGATAAGTGTATTAAGGGATCAAATGAGTGTGGGGCAAGAGAGAGAGGTCTTGAGAGAGTTTTGTACGAGCTCCTAGCCTAAATGTTTAAGTATCATTCTTAGCGGTCATTAACTTTTAGTAGTAGTAGTAGTAGAATGATTATTTGTTTCACTTACGACAGTACAAATGTCTTTGCAACTTTCAACTTCATCACTTCTTCACTTTTAATTCTTAATGATTGTCAACATCCACTCGATCATTACTAACACAGAAAACTGATTCTAAATTGATGCTGCTGACTTTTCTCCATTATATGTTGATCCGCCAATTTGCTATATTGGGATGTTTCTCTGTATATGAAAGATCCAGCACTGCCCTTCTTTTTAGGATATAACTATATCACTCTACACTTCCTCATTGATCGCTTTGATTATAACACCTCTCTTGTGTTCTAGATAGAATGATATAACCTATCTAAACTCAATCTCTGCCATGACAATGGCTGTCCCAATCGTTAGTAAACTTTGCAAGTAGACGTTGCTTCTTTTGACAATATTATTAGGCGCCTATTCAATTTCATAGGTAGTATAGCAATTTGCAATGCAAAAGCAATCCACAATAAAGCTGGTTATGAGTTGAACTTGGTCAATGAGGGCAGGCTCAAACCTCTGATGATAATGACCACTGGTCATTCTTGTTTATCCATTGATCGGGCCAAGTTCTCCACAGACACCTTTGCAAAGTCAAGCTTATCTCCTACTAGCTCGTCTTGTACATCGGAGGAGAAATTAAGATATATATAGATCATCGTCTAGTATATCGGGACGCCAACTTGATGATCCACTTACTACTTTCCCAAGATACTAGCAGAGTCCATCGAAGTATTGATATTGTTACCGCCTACACAATTCTTCCCTTTATTAATTGATATCAAATTATATATACTCTTTTACTTTGCTTAAGAGATGCATATTTTCTAATCAGGTGATAAGCGGAGAATGATGGTTGACTACATTATTATTAGCCATGCCTATTCTAATTGACACAAATAAATAGGAACGCCAACATTGCAAGTTGAATGACTTCTTCCCCACTAACATCATAACTTTTATTAGGTAATTCATTGCACTAGCCTATCGAAGGCGTCTATAATATAATAATAAGCGTTTGGCTGAATAGTTACAGCTTTCAGCTTTCGACTTCATCAAAGAGCAATACAAAAATTCATTTCTAAACAACACGTGTCCTACTTATACTGGAGCGACATTCGGAAGAAACAAGAACTCGTACATGCAAAATAATGGAATATTGAATACTTCTGAAATATTGAAATACGGCAATAATGTGGTGCAATCTGTTGTCAAAGATGTCAAGCTTGATGGGGCATGTCAAACAATTGACACCTCCATATATATCAACAAGAAGTTGCAGTCGACAGCAACTAATATCGTTATATTGTAGCATATTGTTAATTCATCACACTTGCAATTCCAACTCCAACAATCAACCAGTAATTCAGAAATTATGGTCAACTATTCAATCAGTCTACTAGCAATCACAAGTTGCATTGCATTATCATCAACAACAACAGCAGTCAATGCTGCTACTCATCAGTTACGTGCTCAGCAGCAGAAACAAGATAACCCTACGCTCCATAGTCAGACTACGCAGCAGCGCATACTGTCCTCTCCATACTATCGATATGGGGGCAACGACGTTACCAATGATGGCAGTGATGGGAGAAAGAAATGCACTCCCAATCATCCAACAAAGCCAATCGAGGTGAGAAAAGTATGCATATCTTGTGATCGTTAAATATTCTTACACACTAACCCCGTATATCATATCATTGAACTAATATAAAGCGATGGAGCGCGGTATGGGACACTTCGTCAAAACTACTACACTCAACTGGAGAGTGGTCATCATCTAGTAGTAGCTCATCAGGTAAAAGTGGCAAGTCAGGATCCTCAGTTGTAGCAAATCTGGCATGAGTAAGACGAACGGTTGTTCATTCATATCTATTATTGTGAATTGTAATACACTCACACTCACACAAAACTCTTCGTTAATCTTTCCTTTCACCATTAGGAGGCTTTCGAAAGTTATATCGCCATCATGATCATCAAGTTGGAGACGCTTCATATAACAAGTGGACTTCTAATGGATGGGAGAAGAGTGATTGGAAATCAAAGTCTTCTACGTCATCATCCTCCTCCTCTTCCTCCTCCTCGAAGAGCGGAAAGTCCGGCGGTGGCAAGAGTGGTAAATCTGGTGCTCATTGGGCAAGAAGTTCAAGCCATCAGAAACGTGATGTTTGGGGATCTACTGAGTGGATGAGAAGTTCACCAACCGATACCCCTCCTCCTGTAAGTTTATCTTTCCTTTTCTCTTGTACCTATACATTTACTGTTTATTCTAATATCTATACTTATACTTCTACCTACTTCTTTATATTAGCCTATGATGGAGAGTATGTTGCAGCAAGTTCAAACAACAACAGACTTCACTTCACAAATGTTGGGAGATTTCTTAAATACCGAAGATTCAACAAACGAGGACCCTCTAATTATGGACATGATCAATCCCATGAGTAATGATATCGAGAATACTGTACCTGACATGATGGAACTTCTAAAACCAGATCTTCATCCTACCGACTGCCCTCAAGGTGATACGGTAACATCTCAGGTGACGGTACTGTTAGAGTAGAGGGATCAACATTTTCAGTTGGCACTACACACTGTAGTGATGATCCTTTACTTGGGCAAACCGAAACTTTCATTGGGGTTCTTAAGACTTCGTTCTATTGTATTGAAAAGGACGGTAAAGTTATTGAACAGGGGGGCACTACTTCTACTTCTGGTGATTTCACCTATGCTGACGGAACAAAGGTTGTTGGCATATCTTCAAGTGCCGGATCAACATCGATTGATCATGAAACTGGAGTTGTTACTTTTAAAGGTGAAGCTGGTTTTGCAGGCTCGATGGTAACTGGAACGGGAGTGTTGCTATTCTCAGGAGATACAGCGACGGGGTCAACTACAAAACTAGATTGTAGTGACAATCAGTGTAAGAATGGAGGTATGGGTCAAGATCTAGGAGTACCTGACAGCTTTGCCAGCTTTAACGGACAAAGTGTTTCCCCATTGGGAACGTTTATTGGTTCTGCTTCAGCCTCTGGTAGTAGGACGATTGAGGATGACATCGTAACTTTGGAGGGTACCGCAGGTAAGTCCGAGTTTGATCTTTGTTCAATCGACTTTGTTTTGCTTACCACATGTACTAACAGAAGTAACAATCACCTCTCTTATCTTTTGCTACTTACATTGAAAGGATTCCATGGTATCTTCTCCAGTGAGTTTGGAACAACAGTAGGAGAAGGGCTTACCGGTGGTTTTCTCAAGCTTGGTCTGGATGATAGTTACGTGGGTGATGTATCGGGTGGGTTTGCCCAGTTTGAAGGAAAAGATACTAATCCGTTGTTTGTGTTTGATGGTTTTAGTCGTTCTGAAGGGTTGACCTCTGTTACATTAGATGTAATCCGCCTTGAGGGCAATGCGACTGCTAATGGGAAATATACATCTGGATCATCCTCGTCAGATGGAGACTCATCCACCGAAGGCTTTCTAGAGCTAGACCGGGAGACGCTGGCTTTCTTGAGAGGAGGTGGATCTGCACAGTTTGTTGGAACTGCCAAAGACGAAGCCACAGGCTTCGAGTTTTCAGGAACTGCTTCTGCTGAAGGATCCTACACTCTCGGAGAAGACGGATATTTCCTCGAGGGTACAGCTCAGGCAAATGGAGTATCTGTATCAGGTAATGTCACCATCCCTTTTGAACTCCTTGATCAGTTGGTAGCTGGCTTACCCTCTTCTGATCGCTAAGAAGCTATGACTAAATTATTGTGTAAGTATTATTGTATCTTAATTGGCACTAAACAAGTGTATTTGGATGAGTGTGAAGTAAGTATGAATGAGAGAGAGAGAGAGAGAGAGAGTATTATAGTACAAGGTTCTAACCTAAGTGAAAGTATTGTTTATTATATTTCATCATCTTCGATTAGATTTCTTAATTCTTAGCTTAAGTTATCTATATGTTCCAGCTCTCTATGGTATAACATTCTTATGTCTTGTATATCGGGCCTCACCAACTTGAAGATACTTACTATAGGTTATTTCCCAAGATACTATCTTTGATAGTAAAGATACTATCTTTGATAGTAAATAGTATTACTTTCACATACTTTCACTTACTTTTTATCCACTCTCCTTGTTATATGAAACTTGTCTCTCTTCTCTTCTATACCAGTAACGATCACATTGAATCCCCCAATATTCTTTTTGACAATGATCTGCACAGGTTAGTTTCTTATATGGAATTCTTCATATCATATGCATTGCAAGGTTGAATCGATTTTCCACTCGACGTATCCTCTTAATATGCATGATACAAGTAACCAAGTTTCTTTGCCTTTTCCGATCCATTTCAATGACAATCATAGGAGAGCTCTATATCTGATATGATAATACTAAATTGGATATGGCAATTTGCAAGATCTACCACTCGAAGACGCCATAAAAGTATGATTCCCGTTCTTTCCCAAGATACTACTACCAGTAGGATATGTTATGATATTATACAACTTATTCTACAAGCTTCCTCCTTAAGAGGTTTGTAAGATATTATAAACCTAAGTATCTAAACTATATCTGCCTGTTCCCATCACTAGAAATGCTCGGCAGCGGCAAGCAAACATTGCTGCTCTCGACTACATTATTGCATGCCTATTTCAATTTCAATAGGAAGAGAGATAACATGATTGCAAGTACTACAGTAGGCTTGTTGTTTTAGGGGGCATATCCCATGACATGGTGGGCATGCCCGCCTGCCCACTAACAACAAGCTAAACTTTGGGGCTCATCATTTTGTAGAGTGAAAAAGATACGGTATCCTATATCTTTGCCTTTTGCACTTCAACGTGTTGCAATGATTTGCCAACGAGCCGACTCAGCTCTCTTCTCTCTTTATCCTCCTATTCGGCCCTATTTGTATCATTATATAACCATGGTAAAGTACGGAAAGTCTCTATTAGCTGCTGCCCTCGTCGTTGGTTCGACTTCGGCCTTTGTTGCCCCGTCAAATGTTGCTGTTAGACAAACGAGCAGAGTTTACATGAGTGATGAGGCTCCAACTCCACCAGCTGCACCACCAGCTCCCGAAAAGACTACAGCTATTGTTGCCATTAATGAAGAGACTGTTGAATTCACAGCCGGTTTATTAGGTGGAGCAGCCGGTTTCCTCATCGGTGGACCAGTATTAGGCGCAGTCGGTGCCGCCGCTGCCAATTATGCCTCCAAGACAGATGCCGAGGTTGGTGAGGTATTATCAGCCGTATCTAAAACTTCTATCGAGGTATTTAACTACTTTTCGAAATTGGATTCCAAGTATGAAGTACTTGACAAGGCTAAGGTACAATTGGAAAATGCACTCGATAAGGTTAAAAGTACAGATGGCGCCAACCCCGAAACTATTGATAAGATTGAAAGTGCATTAAGTAGTACCAATGCCAAGATTAGTGAAATTAATGATGAATATGATTTGGTCGGTACTGGTATGACAGCTTTGGGTGTTGTTGGTGATTTAGTTGAGAAGGCAATTATTAAGGCTGGGGAATTGAATGAGGAGTATTCACTTTCCGAGAAGGCTACTGCTGCTTTGAGTGATGCTGTTGACAAAGCCAAGGCTTCTGCTACAAAATAAGGAAGGAGAGTTGAAGATAGTTCGACGTATCATGTACACAGTTTGCACTCTTTTTTTCTTTCACTAAATCCGTCTCCGTACTACCATCATCTTAATGCCCCTTTATAATAAAGGGGAGAACACTATGTGATTTAATTTTATGTCCCAACCTTTGACAGGGAGACCAAAGGGGGATCTACTAGGGCATTGATTTCTCGCTTTTCGAGAGATAGATCATCAAGAAATACTCACTAAGCAGGGACCTTTAGGTTTTCTGGACGCTATATATCTCTTTGTAAAAATAACCCAGTTGCAGCACTTCTAATCTTGTGTCTACTTAAGCGGCTTTTTTGTATGAACAACATCTATCTAGAGAACTGGTTATACCGACCTCATCCAGTTGCAATTAGCAAAGTCCCACCCCAATAAATTGTCAGTTGGAGGTAAAAGCTAGGATATGTCTACAAGTGCAGCCGTCATGAATACAATGAAGACCCCAATGCATTATCAGCTAAAACACAGAAAACCAGATATATGTAGAATCAAACAAACCAATCCAACTTGGTTTGGACAAAACTTGAACTGAATACAATTGATAGTAAGAGACCTACTACCACGAAACAAATATAGAGTGTATCATCAGGATCTGGTGCCGCCTTGCCCACAAGATCAGGCCTAGCAAGTAGCATATTGTATATCGATTCAAGTCTAATAGTATCAACCATGGCCGGAGAAAGAGGTGGATGATCATACTGGATGAGACTAGCATTAGTATCATCTCCAAAGTATGATAGAACATTTGGCATTGCTTCCCTTTGTATTGAGCAACGTCCAATGTTCAAGTCTTCTCTTGCATGCGCAAATATGATCTTTTGGCAAACAACTTTTGATTTGTTTGACTTAGCATTCAGTTCTAGAGATGACCGGAGTAAGTTTGTATAATCAGCGCCCATAGAAGCAACGATTCGAAGATGTCGTGAATCATCATTAGATCGGAACATACCAATGTTGTCTACTGTGTGGTTGGATGCTTTTATACTTTTGATACTTGAAGTATCACATACAAGTCTCAGTATAGATAACCAACCTGGCATTGTTATCTTTTTGTTGCCTCGCAGACCCAAGCATTTCAGAGTGCTATTCTTTTTCAATGATTGTGACAGTGCAATAACACCTTCGTTATCAATTGAGTTGTCATATAAACTCAATGTCTCCAGTTTTGATCCTCTTCTCTTCAGCAAGTTGGCAAGTGAGTTGCAACCCCTTGTTCCAATCTCATTATCATCAAGATAAAGCTCTTTCAAATGATTACATTTGACCACTGCACTAATCAATACTTCAATGCCCATACTCCCCAAGCCATTCTCGCTTAGATTAACCTTGCAAATAGAGTCTTTAGAACGATCCATTATTGCATTTGACAAGAGTATTATACCAGACTGTCTAATGTTACAACCCGAGAGGTTTAAATCTACTAGCTTTGGATTCTTGCTAATAAATGGCGCTATATACTGTGTCTGTTCTCTCAGATTGAAACCTCTTAAATTGAGTGTATGTATATATTGATTATACTGGAGACCACCCATTAAAGCTGCCATTCGCTGTTCAATTTGACTATAATTTTTGATTACTAATGTCTTCACGCGTGTATTGCGCCGGAGGATATCTCCAAGTCTTTGCAAGGAGATGGTGCTTTGGTATTGAGGAAAATATATCTCAAAGCTTGTAATTGATCTTTGATTATGCTTAATAGATACAATCTTTTCTACCAACTCATCGGCCATTTGCTGTTCTTTGAATAGAAGCCTATCATCATCGTCATCTAAAGAGCTTGCGCAGCTCCTGTTGCATCATTAGCTTCTAGTGGTGATGCAGATAGTGATATAGAATTAATGAGTACAACAAGTATTGGTAGTATGAATAGTGATGACAAGCTATATAATACATTTTTGATGGAATTGAAATTAGCTGAAGGTGAGTTTATTGTTTGTATTGCAATGTTGCAAAGATGTTCAACAATTAGAAGATGAGATTAAAGTTCTTCATTGGAAGTGGGAGTTATTTAATATTTTGGGAAGATTAACCTATTATGTCTCTCCTCTCTAAAAGATGGCAGGGATATTAAAGATGAAGCTAAGTCTAAGGAAATCGATTCATCATCAGATAGTGAGGATGACAGCCCATCTGATGACAGCGATGATGATACGTTTAATCCACCCTCGGATACAAATGAAGATGAAGATGCATCGAGTGGCGTCTATTCTTTTGATGGTGCTGCATCATGTGATAAAGATTCCGATGCTAATCCACCGACTGCTGTCGTCAATGTAGCACCTCCCAAGTTTAGCAAACCAACTAACGTCAAAGATAAAGGCACGGGTAAAAATGTACCTACGTTAACATCCGCATTCAAGGGATTCTATACCAAGGAATCAGTTTCAAAGTATGATATTAACGGGGAAGATGTTGCAATGATTCAAAAGATGAACCTGCACGAGCCTATCCTTCCCATATCAAGTGATGCTCTAGATCTAGAGGAACGTTTGAAAGAGTTGTGTCGTTTTTACGAAAGAAGTATTAAGAATGTTGGGATTAGGGAAGAGGAAAAATCCACTGATGAAATTGAACAAGAGATTGAACGATTAGGATTGGCATTAGAAGACACTCGTAAGCTATTGCGTCAGCTTCAAGATTCGTTTGCCGCAGCTAAAGATGACCGTCGTAAAGTTGAATCAGTAGATCAATGGCAAAGCAAGCTGTTGATTATTGGTCTCCAATTGATGCACAGAAATTGACTGCTTGGCAGAAGGTATATATCAAGACTAAAGTGCTCCTCCGCTTATGTGATCAACATAAGTTACAACAGAGTAAGATGAAATCTGCTCACGAGGCTGCTGCCAAGGCTCGTGCCGCTTCCGAGGCTCATGCCGCTTCCAAGGCTAAGGCTCAAGCTAATGCACCCGTCCAACTTGATCCCCCTCTAGTACGAACTGCTGATGGTAGTATGAAAGATGTAAACGAGTGTATTGTCGTGCCCCCTGCTGCTTGTTCCCCGAGAGCAGTAAAGAAGAGAGGGGGGAGAGGAAAGAAGAAGCATGTGCCTGTTACTGAACAACAATTGCAGCTTGTAATTAATGGTGGACGAGGGGGGAATGGTCCAAAGTTGCATGACCATGGTTTCAGCTTGACTAAGGATGGAAGAGTCTTTTGTCCATTGTGCCCCACAGTTATAGATAATGTCAAGAATGTGAAGAGGCATACCATTGAGAGCGCTACACATAAGGCAGCATTTGAGAGGAAGATGGATGCGGCTGTAAAGCTACACCATCAATCAATCAAGTTAGTTGATAAGAAAGCAAAGGGTGGCCAAATGTCTGATGACCTTATGTCCTACCGTTTTAAAGCATTAATCTCTGCTGCCAAACATAATGTTCCAACTGATGCAATGAAGGGGATATGTGCCGACTTTGTTGATGAGTATTCGGGTCACACGTTTGCTGATAGTTCAGACGCCGTTAGTCTTGCTGCTGGTCCTTTACTGGAAGCTCTTGTGTTACGTATCCGTCAAATCTTAAGTAGTGATGGCTGCTTTTGGTGTAACCTTTGACGGTACTCCATCTTTTGCGGAGGCAGAAGCTATTGTGTTTCGTGTTGTGACTAAGGATTGGGAAGTGATTGAGATTCTAGTCCGTTGTGGTTTATACCGATCCAAGCTTAACTCAGATCAGTTGAGCAGCCATATCATTGATGCTATTGTAAATCGTGCTCATCTTCAGCTTAAAAACTGGATGTCTACTCACCAAGATCGTGCTAGAGTGAACAAGGGTGCGCTCGGCGAAGCAAAGCGTAAGTTCCCTGATGCCACTCCTGCCGAGAACTACTGCACTACTCATACTATCAACAACGCTGGTAAGAAGGCTATGGGGGATGAGGGTATTGCAACGTTTGCTCATTTGTTCCGCAAGTCTTGGCAGGCAGTAATTAACACCCCTGGCAAAGCAAGAGATCGATATGCAGAAGTGTTTGGTCATGCACCAACAACTGCTAGTGGTGTAAGATTCTTTGTTCGTTATGAGCAAGTCTCTGAACTATTCGAAGCAACGCCTGAGCGTATTATGGATATTATTAGTTGGTGTGTTGGCCGTAAAGTATCAGAGGTGTCATCCAAATCTATGATGCTTAAGTTCGACCCATCAACAGATGCACGGGCGTCGTTGGCAATGGCCATTGTTGAAACTGCAGTTGTAGCCGAGGGAGTTCGACCATTTGCAGAGGCTTGCTACACTTTGGAGGGTGATTCATGCTTAATTTTGCGAGCGATATCTGTATTCAGGCGTCTTGAGCAGTTCATTGAAGATGGATATAGCACACCTAAACTTGAAGAGGCTGTAGATAGAGCAATGCCGTTACTTGTTCATGTCGAATCAAGTTACACTGCTAAAGTTGCATCGGCAAATGCTGCTGTTGAGTCAGCGAGTGGAAATGTAGCTGAGATTGAGAATGAGTTGAAACGTTTGAACGAGATGAAGCAACAAGTGCAAGGAGGTACTAGTAGTCGAGGCCGAGTTCGTCAATCAACTGAACGCACCAGAGATAATAACCAGCTAGATAATGTTCTTGAACAGATTGTTGAAGCTCGAGTAAGGGAAAAGAGTTTGAAGGCTGCGGTGAAAGCTGCCAAAGATACATTGGCTAAAGTTGTCAAGGCGTATGATGATTGGAAGACACAATATCCCCACCGTACTAAGATTGAGTTGATGGATCATGGCAAGAATATTCTCAAGCCCGTTGGACAATACTATCATGATCAGTTCACAAGTGAAGATGGAGATTGTCATCCAATGAGGGTAATGTCTGAAGCAGCTCAAATCTTTAACCCAATCTTTCTGGCAAAGATGTCGGCAGATGCTGATATTGTGACAGTATTGCATTACTTGGCAGACAAGCTCACCGCTTTTGGTTACCGTCACTTCAATGATAAGTTCATTAAGAATTTGAAGAAGGAGATGCCATCTCTCGTTAAGGAAGCAAAGCGTGATCATGACTTGGATAGGATCCCGTCATCTCGTCAATATCAGACCCGTATGCAGAAGAGAATCAAGCGTAAGAATCTTCCTACTGATAGTAGCTTGGATTGGAGAAACGATGCTGGAGAGTATGCACAGCGTATTTGGAAGTGGTGGAAGCCTAGGAAAGATAAGTATCCATGCCACAGTCTTGCAATTCGTCTTATTGTTCTTGCACAACTATCAAGCTGTTCTGTTGAGAGAGTCTTTTCAAAACTAGAAAAGATTCGTGATGTAACTAGCGACAACTTGAAGGAGGACATGTGTGAAATCCGCTTGCTTTTGCAAGTAAATGGAGATATGGATGATATGTATAATGAGCTTGTGCTCAACCGTGTTGATGGGGAATAAGTAAATAGCAAAGGGGGAGCGATGTTGAAAATGTGTGTGTTTAGGTTGAGAGTCAAAGATCAAGATATATGTAGACTAACCTATGATAAAGTACTTAGTTTTATTGCATATTTGGATTTACTAGATGTAGCTGAGTATATATACCACTCAAGCTCATTCAGAATCAATATATTGGAGGAGATATATGCATTTAAAGTTGAGTTCCCCGTGAGTTCCCCGAAGTCCCCGAAAAAAGATCAAATTTGGGTTTCGGGGAACTTCCCCGAGGCCTATATGGTACCCTATCTAATATTAATATATCTTTAGTTTTCATGTTATTGGTGAAACTCCTTTTAAAACAGTCTCACCCGACCACGACCAATGAAAGAAAGGGTACATACATAGAATAAATCACAGGACAGATGATGAGCTAAGAGCTATACGGCTATAATCCCACAACAGAGGAATCGTTTTCATTTAAAAGAGCTAAAGATACTTACTAGTACTTTGAAACAATTGAGATCAACATTTAAGCTATACTGTTTAAGATATCACTGTTTACTCTCTGATCAGAATGTCATCAAAGATCACCACAGACACATACATCACCTCGGTCTCTTTTTCATTTACACAAAGTAATCACCTTCCAAATTCTTAGCATATCCAGTACCTGGTACACC
>Ga0214478_101346_pt1 | contig 12522 bp, 7 predicted proteins | sample M1_20Mar14CPVII9_2_FD_178001 | JGI IMG/M metagenome (GOLD analysis project Ga0214478, IMG submission 178001) | Marine eukaryotic communities from Monterey Bay, California, United States - M1_20Mar14CPVII9sort6BwellD7 | ecosystem: Environmental > Aquatic > Marine > Unclassified | place: USA...
TGGCCATGAGTTGGTCATAGAGAGGATACCACAAATCTTTGGCCATCCTACGGCCAGTTCTTAGGTGGCCATAGGATGGTCGCCGGTCGTACGGCCACCCGTATGACCAGATTTCTTTTTGCGGTGCTGCCGCCTTCATTAGCAGCCGTATTCTAATTGTAATATATAACGAGGAGATATATCCGAGATATATTATCGTTATCGTCGTTGTTAATATCAGAATAGTATTATTATAACTACCGCCGACGCCATAATATTATAACAACGAAGATACCCAAGATATATTAAAAAGGACATATCTTGTGCACCGAGCATAACATTGCAATAGAAAAAGTTCTAGATTATATATTGCAATTGTATAAGCGTGTGGTGTATATCGGTATATACATATATAAATTGCAATAGTTCTATGTCTATATAATACAGAAGGCAGCGATTTAGTTTTATTAGATGATATTAAAAAGATATACACATCAAATCTCTCTGCACATAAAATTCAATATATCAGAAGAGATATAGTACAATCGGTATACACAATCATATCATATCATGCCAAACATCATCAAAAGATTAATCAGAAAGATAACAAAAGTAACGGTAGAGTATACAGGCGTTTTTGACTGTGAATCTATTCCTAAAAATGTTACATTAATACGATTCCATCCAAGTAAAAAAGGGAAAGTTCCCGATGAGGCATTTAAAGATTGTTGCAAGTTGAAAGAGGTAGTATTCAGTGAGGGTGTTATTAAAATTGGTAATGGATCGTTCAAAGGGTGTACGAAATTGAAGAGGGTTGTCTTAAATGATGGTCTCAAACAGATTGGACATGATGCTTTTAGTGGATGTACTTCATTAGAAAGTATTACATTCCCTCGCACAGTTACTAAGGTTGGTGATAGAGTATTTGCGGGATGTAGTAGTTTGAAGCATATTATATATATGACTTCTGGAGTAGATTTCAAACGCGGTTGGGATTTGTTTCTTGGCTGTCCATTAGCAATGAAGCAGTTTCGTCTAAACAAGATTGCTGAAGATAGTCATTTGAAAGAATTAGAGAAAATGATAGTTCTTGAGATTGGTAGTACAATTGAGATGAAAGATGGATACATCACTGTTTCTTTACCTCAACATACACGATCCCAGATCATGGATAGGCTTCAGAATCTCATACAGTACTACGAAGTAAAGGAGGCCACATCGCTAGTGGAATTGGCTCTTTGGAAAGCAAAGATTAGTCAAGCAGATGAAGACGTCTATCATCCTATCGACCGTGATGCGTGCCGTACCGAATATTTATCAAATGTTCAAGAGGCGTGACACTGTCAGCAATAAAGGTTGAGCCATCTGATACTATTACAGACCTCAAAAACAAAATCGAAGATATGAAAGATGTCCCTGTTGATCAACAACACCTCTTCTTTGATGGTAGTGAACTGTTACACGATGATCACACACTATTTGACTGCAATATTGTGAAAGGCTCAATTATCTACCTTGTCGTGTTCAAAGACTAGATGCCATATGTTGTAGAATGAAAGTGAAAGGAAGGTTATGTAGGAGGAACAAGGTGCTTGACTAAATGAAGAATCATTCATTTGCAGACACGTTTAATCTCAGACATAATAGAATGTCATTACATACTTTTCTACAACTTCATCTTCTCCCAGCAATCATGTAATACAAACCAAATGTGTGTTAGAGAGTACAAACGCTATAAATATAAATAAAACCAACTTTTCCTAAATCAGCCATCTGTTCATCCTTTCTCGTTAGCTAATCCTGACTTGATAATTTACGGTATGAGTTGCACTCACTTAAGAATGAGAAGCATGGAGTCAAGAAGTACAAGAACATTGCCCATTGGCTATCTCCAGTCCAAACTAGGTTGTGTGTACTCCAACTGGTGTCACTCTATTCCGCTGTTGAACGATCTCTTACTTACAATCTAACTGATTCATCACAGTTTGATACCTTGGCAAGTGATATGTTTGCTGATGTTATGGGTATGAAACAGTCTATCAATAACAAGTGGTGTCGAGATCTCATTGCTCAGATCACCAACTACATTGCACCATTACACTTGAATAAGACGTCAACACTCCCCATCATGCCACAGCAGTTTCATCACTCTTCACAGACTCACAACAATCATTACTCAAGCAGCACCATCTTCACAGATCCCAACAGCAATAACAAGATTAACAATGTGTTAGTTGCATGTCAGTACATTTGGTCAGCTCTTGGTGACTGTTCATCATCAACAACGATACTGTCAAATGAAGTTTCACATGGTAACTTCTCAAGAGCTGATTTGGACAATGCTGCTAAGAAGGCATATAGTAGTGCATCTTCAAGAGCAACCGACCAACAAGCAAGTGTGGTGATGCATCTAATGAACAATTTCCAGCACACCTTTGTTTTGTTTGGCTGTGGAACGGGGAAGAGCGACATATACATCTTGCAACAGCTTGCTTGTTGCATGTATGGTGTCAATCGTCTGAAGAGTATTGCTATCTTGCCACACAACGCTCTACTTGCAATGCATCTATGCAAGCTACTAAGTATTTCCTTGGAACAAGCTTGCGCAGAGAAATTACTTCCATCCGATGCTGCAGCCAATGAAATCTCATCCGACTTTGACTTGCTATTCATATCAATCCACTCCTTGAAAGACAAGCATCCCAATCAGCTTCAGCAATGGAACATCAAAAATATCTTCATTGATGAGTATCACAACATATTTGGCAAACTGTTCCATCACACAAACTCTTGGACGTCTCTACGTAACTTGGCAAGACACAACATCAAAATCACTTTGCTATCAGCAACGGCTAACACTTTACTCATGGATTTTATTGGTCATTATCTTGGGTTAGGAAACTACATGGTCATTGGAGAGTTAGATCAGTATCTGATACTCGATGTTGTAATTAATGTCGAACGTTATAGTAACGCTGAAGTGTTATCTGTTCTTGTTCAAAGGATTAAGCAGTTGAATATTAGTAATAAAAGGATCGCTTGTTCAAGATACACGTTGTTGTCATGACTAAAGATGATGCTACTGCGGTTTGTGAAGCATTATCAGTTGAGAGTATATCATGCTTAATGCTTACCAGTGATTGTCTTCAGAGTGAAAAGGAGGATACGATGCTCGCGCATGGGAAGAACGAGACGAATAATGCATGGTGTCTACTATTGTTGATGGAATTGATAATGGAGCGGTCAAAGATGTCTTTGTATACAGGGCAAGCTATTCTTTGTTTCGATTGATACAATCACTTGGAAGAATCCGCCCGGCAAGACAGAATCATGAATATGCAACACTTCACATCTTTGACACTGGATATCATCTGTCAAGATCCGGAGACTTCGAACGTCATCTTTTAATGATATCAAGCTGAAGAATATGGTGCCTGACAGCACAGATAATACGACTGTGGAAAAGTTCTATCAAGATCTGTTCAATATACAAGGTGATCAAGACTTTACCATTACAATCAACGCTTCCGACAACTATTATTCTCACACTGCAGAATACCATCAGACTTTTGCAAAACGTGCAACAACTGTAGAAAGAATCATGCAATGTCAGATGCGGCTATGGGCAAGAGCCAAACAAGATCAAATAGAATCAAATAAAGATTACATTCGTCAACAATTGATAAACATGAGGGAGCAATATGCGGTATGTAAGTTGTCAACATGTGATGGAACGATTGCTAAATGTCTTGACAAAGACAGTAGGCATTATTGCTACAGCTGTCATGCATATAGTTGTGACGAAAACTATCATCAAAATTGCATAGCACGACAAATCATCAATGAAGGTCAATCTTGTCCGTTTTGCTTCTTGGCATTAGATAAAGGCATAGGAGAATCAAGTACAAGGGATGAACACTGAGTAGGACATTGTATATTCAAAGATCTTATCAATTTCAAATACAGGATAAAGGAGAATCTGCAAGAAAGTTATTAGAAGGTTGTCTTAAAAATAATGAAGTGTGGTATGAACAAATGGGAAAGAACTTGAGACTGATAGAAGATCTTGCAGCGAATCTTGCAGCTTCAAAAGAACTTGAAAAGGAAGACTTTCTAGAGTGGTGGTATTATTTACTAGTGTAATTATAAACAAATGATAAGTAAGATTAATATATTTCTTTAGTCAATAGCAGAGACTTCACTGCAAAGAGGTGAGTGGATAGATTGAAGATTAGAAAGAGACTTTGACTTTGCATATAAACGGAGACTTTGCATGTAGACTGAGACTTTAAATAATACATTTGGTGGAGAATTTGTACATAGATGGAGACTTTAAGCATACAATAGACATATGAATAGTACATAAATAAACAATAATCAATCACTACACTACATCATCATGTAAATCACATAAAATTTTAGCTTTATATAAAAAACTTTTGTCAAATGGGGTTTGGGGGTTCAAGCTCCGGTAGAGGTTGTTACTTTTTTCGTTCATCTTAGGGTTAGGGTTAGGGTTAGGGTTAGAGGGTATGTTCCCAAGTGCAAGTTAGGTCTATGAGGCTGAATTTTGTGTATATGATAGAGTAAAGCGTGCTCTACAAGATAACCTAAAAATTTTTTCCGAGGATACCTTTTTTGGTATCCAGAATTGAGTTTTTGTGTTTTTGCTCTAATTGTGTTCTAAACACTTTATTTACTATAAAAATGCATTTTGTCAAAAATACTATATTTTTACCATAGGAAGTCACCATTGTACATTGCTTCCTTGGCCAGATGAATCCTGACAACTCATCACATATCAATATTTTCGTCAATTTTGCTATTTTAGCAAAAATGTTTTATACCATTACAATCAGCTATGTCTCAGCTTTCTGTAGATATTGTCGAATAGCTTGTATCTTGAAAATTGACCGTGCTAGAGCGTTATAAAGATGTTTGTCAAGTGTCACGTGAAATTTACGACATTTCATTCCAATGTAAAACCGTCAATATTGGTCAAATCATAACATTGTGGCCCACCATCTCAATCAGAATAAGCTAAAAAAGGTTGCTAGACTCATCTTATGTGATGATTTTACACAGTTACTAAACGCAACCACTTTATGTGTGTGATTTTTCATTCAAATATTGAAAAATTTCACTTATAACCAATTTTCTTGGTGAAAAATGCTAATTTAGCCAAATTTAATATCATCATCTCGATCGCCTCAATCTCAGCTTTTTGTAGGTAACCTCGGATAGTCTGTATCTCAAAAACTGACCGTGCTATTGCCTTGAAAGCGTGAAAATGTTCAACGCGAAGACAACCACGTTCAGCTAACAAAACTTTGCAATCTGGGTAAATCTCATAACGAAAACTATACATAGGAGGGGTCGAAATCTATGGGAGTTCGATCCTTTACGTTTTTGGACCTACCCGTAGGTGCGCACCCGTGCCTATAGTCCCGAACAGTCCCGATCCGTGTAGTGAGCCGCCTATACGTAGTGAGCCGCCTACCCGAACCGTCCCCGAGGGGTTGCAGTGGTCGAAATCTATGGGAGTTCGATCCTTTACGTTTTTGGACCTACCCGTAGGTGCGCACCCGTGCCTATAGTCCCGAACAGTCCCGATCCGTGTAGTGAGCCGCCTATACGTAGTCAGCCGCCTACCCGAACCGTCCCCAAGGGGTTGCAGTGGTCGAAATCTATGGGAGTTCGATCCTTTACGTTTTTGGACCTACCCGTAGGTGCGCACCCGTGCCTATAGTCCCGAACAGTCCCGATCCGTGTAGTGAGCCACCTATACGTAGTCAGCCGCCTACCCGAACCGTCCCCGAGGGGTTGCAGTGGTCAAAATCTATGGGAGTTCGATCCTTTACGTTTTTGGACCTACCCGTAGGTGCGCACCCGTGCCTATAGTCCCGAACAGTCCCGATCCGTGTAGTGAGCCACCTATACGTAGTCAGCCGCCTACCTGAACTGTCCCCGAACAAGAAGATATGAGATATGCACAAGAAGATATGAGATATGATAGTGTTTCCCTTCCCGTAAGTACCGTTTTATTCAGTTCTTATAATTAGATTGCAATTTTACTGTGAGTTTTATCTCACGGTTACTGCTTTCATGTCTGACGAGCATGTGTTAAATGAGTCAAGCCGTGTAGCTAGCGGTCGCACAGAGGCGAAATAGCTACCCCTCGCATATGGGTCCACGTAGTTGGAATATGCCCCGGGGATGCCCTTCAAACATATTATCTGGTTCTCTTCTCTTTAGAGATGAAGAGAGACAGGGGATCCGTGAAAAGTGAGCTCATTGCTCTGCGACAACCAAGTTTACTTGGTCTAGCTCACGGGAAGCTTAAGTGAATTAATCATCAATCATTTAATACTGATTGTGTGATTATGTTTTCTAGGCTGATTTACACCCATTTGTTTAATCAGTTATGAAAATATGGTCGCAAAATCATCAAGTAAAAGAACAACACCAATAGCCAATGAATCTCAATTATCTAACAACAACCGACCACCCGTTCCTCAACGATCTAACCTACCGTCAAAGGTAGTTCATAGTCCCTCTGGTGCTGGTTCCGAGCGGCCTCTACCAATGCGTGGAGGACGAGGAGTTCATGATGCTTTACTCGAGGAAGCAGATGCTTGTATTGCAAGAGAGGAGCAACGAAGGGGAATACCTGAAATGTTGGCACATGCAGATACTCATGCACACAATGCCCAGGGTAACTTAGCCATAGAAACCATTAATAGGGCTCAGGCTCGTTCGAATGCTGATGCTCCCCGTAATAGAAAAGTCCGGTTCGATCCACCTGCTGCCCCTCACAATGATAGTAGCGATAGTAGTGTCCCTCCAAAGTGGCTTCCTAGAAATAATAGCGAATCTAGTCAAGCTTATTACGAGCGACTTGAACGTCAAGTTCTTTCCACACTGAGTGGTGATAGGAGTAGGTTGAATCAATACGAGATTCACGGCGGAAAGAATCTCGTTGATGGCCCTCACCAAACTATTCGGCGGGCCGCAGCATTATCACCGTGGTCCGATTTTGATGCTTTCAATGTAAAGGGTAGCCCTCAGGTTCTGCTAGCCTTTAGTGATTTTACAATGACCGTTCCTAATAATGGAGCTAAACTTCAGGAGAACTTTCTCCGTCTTTGCAACAATCCAGTCATGTTAACTGTGAAAGATTTCCGTAATCTCAAGAATAAAATTCTCAAAGTACTCGAAGAAGGCTCTTTTCGTCCATATGTAAGAGCCAGAGGACCTCTTATGAAGAGCACAAGTCCCAATTTGCTGCCAAAGAGCGATGTTACTGTTCCAACGCCAGAAATGGTTCACATCTTGACCATTTGCGACGTCAAGGAAGTTTATATTAAATGCTTCGGTATGAAGATGTCTGTTGACTTAGGGCTGGCCAGACTGAAACGGCTACGGGAACTTGATTCCAAATGTGTCATCAATGTTGACGTTGCCGTGCAAATTCCCCCACCTTGCATGCATTGGCCTCATTCAAACCGGCATGCTGGCTTGTCAAGCAACAGCAAGTCTTCTAATGGTAGCGCGGTCCTTGTTCGGATTGATGACACCAGCCCCATTAGGGAAAAAATTGGCAGAGGTTCATCAGTACAGCATTACTCAGGTGCTTATGCCCTTGCTCAGTTCCTGCGCCTTGGTTGTCGTGCTGTTCCCAATTTTGGAAACTTGCTCTTCACAATTTTGGAAACAGAGGATAATGATTTTCATGTCAATGGTGGTAAAGTGTATGACACGTTACATCACGTTATGAAGTCCATTTTCCGGGGTAATTTTAACAAAAGCTGGACAGGGAGGACTGCACGTACACGTTTTGAACACCTCGAGGCCTTCAGTAGTCAAATGACAAGAGCCAAGCCGTCCTGTAGGATTGAGTTATCCTTCAATATTCAAAGGTTGCCTCCTTCTTTTATGGAATGTCCTAACCCCTATGACCTCGACTATATTTGGGACGCTCTTTGGTTTGTGTGGAATCAGTTGAACTACTTGCTTTTGCCTGTGAGTGAAATCAAGAAGACAATTGACTGGGCGCTCGATTATGTTCGGTCAAAACATCATGGGCCACCCAAAAAAATTAGTTGTTTTCGTCTTAGAAACGATACCCGTCTGACTCAGCCAATGAGAAACTTCAGCGCCATAATATATGGCATCTGTGGAGTTACTTCCGAGGAGTATAACGTTCTATTCTTCAGAAACTTCAGGAGGGAAGCCGTTGACCGACGGGCCAAGAATACGGAGTATGCCTTATCCAATAATCGTTCTGTTGATTATGTCATTTTTGCCATACTTGCATTCAAGTTTGGTAATGCATCAGTCGATCGCAGGGAGAGGTTGGAGGATATCCTGGAGCACGTTGGAAACTTTGGCCCTTGTGCAAAATTAGAGAAAGATCCTATCCAAGTAGGTTCGTTTGTGCCGGCCTGTCCCAGCAGACTTATAAAGTATCGTCTAAGAGGTTGTCCTCGGCACGAGGCTTTGACAATTCTTCCAGGAAATGAGTCCCTTTTTGTAAAGTCTCAAGAAGACTATTTACGTAGTGTCTTTGATAAGACCGATTTTCCACCGTGCTTCCATAGCCTCAAGCTTGGTGAGTTCGATGGTGTGGGTGATTCCGACGAGCAAAATTATATGCCTCATTTCGATGATGACGAAGGTGAAGAAAATTTGATGTTGCAGCTGCAGCGTTGTGTTCGTATAAATGAGCAGAAAAATGGAAAATTCGTTGCAAATTTCAACAATGGTGGCAATGCAACTAGTGCCAAAGCTAGGGAAACGGTTTATCAGAACCTTCACGATAAAATCACAGCTGGGAATGACGAACGTTACACTAACTGGAGGAATCACCTTGTCTTAATCCCCGAAGCTCAACAGGCTCAAAGAATCCAGGCAGATGGACTCAATGTACAATATCCAAATGATCCCTTTTCTATGGAGGAGGAACAACAAGAAGATGGTAATCTGTCTGGTAATAATGAAGAAGGCAATGAAGACACCGAGGACGAAGCCAGCAAAAGCAGCTCTCTTAATGGTGATGAGAGAGTGGATCCGATGGATGCTCATGAGTCTAATGCCGATGCAATAATTGCAAGACTCTGCAATCAAGCAGTCACTTCAGCCTCCTCTCCTAGCAGTAAACGGAGAAAGACCCGATCTTACGGGAAACATAGGAAGGCTTTGCCCCGTTCTGAAGAGGCAATTGACAGTGAAGATGATGATTCAAGTTCCGAAGATGATGCTTCAAGTTCTGAAGATGATGACTTGGACTTAAATAATCAAGCACTTAGGAGGAAAGTTTCAAAGAATCGCAAAAAAAATCGCAAAGTTATCCATAGTCATAGTGATAGCTCAACTGAACGTGATGATAATAATAATGACGTCACTTTTGAATCCAATGTAGACAGTCCTTCAGATTCTGTTAACAACAAAAAGTATGGGGAAGGAGCCTTGGATGGAGAGAGAGAGGAAGAAACCTCAAATAATGAGGGGGGAGAAGCCACAGATAATGACGATCAGCCGTCTGCCGAAAGTGTCCACGACGATGCAAGTAATTCATACCATTCTGAAAGAGAGTCTGGACCAGGTAGTTTGGATGATGGGGAAGTAGCATCGGATGAAGATGATCGTTACCCCTTCCAATACGATCCTTTTCATCATTCTAATATTGAACCTCATAATTCAATTTTTTCACCTCGTCAATCCTACTTTAACGATCCCTTTGTTAAGCAAAAAGTGGACTATGGAGTAATTGCCGCGTCCCGGACTCTTCCCAAGAACAAGGTAATCAGGGAAAAGATGAGATTGGATGGAAACTGCTTACCAGCAAGTTTTATGTGTGCAGCAAGGTATCAAGGACAAATATTGCCGGAGAGAAATATGTCTATTGAAGATTTAAGGGAAAATGTTGTTAAGTATCAACGTTATAGAGCAAGAAGAGACGAAGGGCTGCAAGAAGAAATCACGAGAGTCGCGACTGAGATTAATCACCCTAGTCAATTTCGTATGTACGGTGGTATACGATACCCAACTAATTGGGCAGAATATTGTGATTTCATGGCTATAACTGGAAGATGGATGACATCAGTAGAGTTATCCTCTCTTAGCGATATGTATGATGTAACTATTGCCTGTTATATAGACAATTCTACTGATAATTGTTATGTCTTGGTAGATTTGTTTCCTGGTAGGTCAGAAACTAGTCAAGTTATATGGGTGTTGCAGACTATAAATCACTTCGATGCCCTTCTTCCAAAATTAAAGGAGGACATGTTGTTGTACCAACTAAAGTCTGCAGTCTTTCAGTCACAGGAAAATATTGATGCCTTGAAACGGCAGCGGACATCATATGGTCTTGCGTTAGAGTTGCAAGATATGACTGAATCACAAATCAGGTCAAATTATGGTGATGATGCCCCAAGAGCACTTGAACTTAAACAGCGCTTGTCCAATAATACTTTACCCATTATTACCAAATCTAGAATAGTCGTTGCAGCTTGCTATCATGAGGATGCTCAAAAAAGACTGGAAGATCATGTCAATTCTAGACTGAACTCCAGCAAGGAACGTTCCGGTCGTGTATCAATGTCAGAAGATCCTAATCAAGTTGTTCAGAATCCCGTTGTTCAGAATACCCAGTCCTCCGGTGCCAATGAGCCCACAGAACCAACGGAACGGGAAAGGGATGAAGCTGCCAAAGATAATACTGCGAACGCAAAGAATTCATCTCCAGGATCAACCTCCAATAAGGACAATGATAATAGTCCTGCTTCAAGTAAGGATTCTTCTTCCAGCGATTCTGAAGGTGAAGAAGATGACGACCCTAAAAATGAGGTGATAATAAAGGCTGAAAGTAATGCTGCACTAGATCTATCCGATGATGAAGAATTAGGTGCATTCGTGTATAGAACTAGTCATACTGCAAAGTTACTAAGAGAAAAGAAAGCGAAGTTAGAAGAAGTAGTATCTCCGACCCCCCCATCATTGGCAAACCATACCACTGCTGAGTCTAATGATGCAGCAAATAAGGATTCTTCTTCCAGTGAATCAGATTCTTCGTCCAGTGAATCAGATTCTTCTTCCAGCGATTCCGAAGGTGAAGGAGGAGAAGACCCTAAAGATAATAAGGTGACAGCAAAGACTGAAGTCGATGAAACCATCATTCCGAAGAATCTTAATCCAAAGATTAAATATGAACAGAAATATAACATCGGGACTAAGATAGAAAAAGAATTCTATGACAAGGTTCAAAAAATAGAACGACCCTACTCTGGAAGAGTTATTGACTTTGACTTAATCACTGCACTGTATCAAATTGAGTATGATTCCGAAGAGTATGATTCTGAAGCAGATGAAACATATCACGACCGAGAAGATATGGTGGAAGACGAAGTTAAGCTTCATTTGGCTAGTGATCAGAATAAAATTCAATCTCAACAATGTGACGATTCAGAATCAAGCTCAACATCTGAAGAAGAATTTACTGGTGATGATATCATTGCTAAAAACAACAATGGTCCAAACAGGGTAGAAAGTAATGAGTCCATGGAACTTGATAGCCAGTCAGAAGGAGGAAACGATCTTAATGATGTTATTATGGAAAATGTCAATGATGATCAACAAGAAGAAGACATAGAAATGGAAGATGCTGATGGAAATGAAATAATGAACGATGCCAATAACAGTGAAGGTGATGAGAGCACAATAATTCCCTCTAACTCTACTGCATTTTTGGCTAGTCTGTCACAACCAAACTCTGCTTTCCGGCGTAATGGTCCAAGGATGCAATCCGAGCCATCCCCAGTTCATCCCCTACTAGCGACAAGGAGTCTTGCAGGTGCCTTCAGTGATGTACAAAACAGCGATGATAGGACAATGGAATCAGACACGGGGCCAAGTCACCATCGTAAATCCAGTTCAAGATCGTTTTGAATAGTGGGCTTTATCACCGGGATTGTTGGTGACTGTAGTTTAGTATTGAGATGTTAAGTTAATAGTTTTAAGTTGTGTTCACGAAATGTGACAAGTGATAAAAGTTGTTGCCTCTTCTACCTAGTTTTGTGTTCTTTTTGCTTCTTTTACCTCTACTCACAGGGTGTGATTCATCACACAATACAAACAGGATTTTTTCAAATCCATTCTATAGCACAAAGACAATATTGTAAACTTCAATGGTGTGTTATGGTATGTTCACTATTGTTTAGGTTGGTTGGGGTGTTGCCTTATTTTGGTGTTGTTGAGTTATTTGATTAGATGAGATGAGTGTTAGAGAGATTTTGTTTTACGACTACAGTTAGACTAAATCGGATGTGTAATAGGTGAAAGCAACAGATGTAACTTCTTACATATTTTGGTAATAGAACGTCTAGGTAACAGTAGGGGGTTAGGCTAGAGTTCTAGCAAAGAGTTGAATGCGTTATAGGCAAAAGTTGAATAGGACTTAGGTATGATAATACAGAAATCTACGTTACAAATGCTCAGAACGCACTATTCAGATTATCACTCTCTTCTGACTATCACTGTCCT
>Ga0214478_101348_pt1 | contig 12496 bp, 9 predicted proteins | sample M1_20Mar14CPVII9_2_FD_178001 | JGI IMG/M metagenome (GOLD analysis project Ga0214478, IMG submission 178001) | Marine eukaryotic communities from Monterey Bay, California, United States - M1_20Mar14CPVII9sort6BwellD7 | ecosystem: Environmental > Aquatic > Marine > Unclassified | place: USA...
GTCAGCTCGCACTGTCATATTATATATGTCACCATACTCAAATTATTAGTAGTGACAGTATATGTCACAAATCTCAAATTATTACATTTTATTCAGATCTATTAGTATTACAATACCAGGCCCAACAGTTACAAAAGGGTATAGATGCAATGATATCAACACAAAATGGATTGGCTTATTCTAATATTTAGTAAAATCAACTTAACATTTATTCAAACTTATTTTATTTGCAGTACCTACAGCCCATGGCCACGAAGTCTACTTGCAACTATTTAAGTACCTCTTGATATACTACATTCTTCATATAGTAGCATTTCGAATCAAGTCCCAAATCTTTAAACTGATCTTGCTCGGCCCATACGCATACATTGCGAGGATTACCGCATCTTGAGAATGCCACATAAATCTGCCCGTGAGTCCAGACATCTCTTGGTAGTAGTATGCCGCACTTCTCAACAGACTGGCCTTGAGAGCGGTGGAATGTAACCGCAAATGCAGACTTGATTGGAAACTGAAGCCGCGTCATAGTCAACGGTTGATCATCTGGATTATATCTCATGCTTATTCTGGGTAGCTGAAGTATATCATCTTCATTACCATTGGCATCCAACTTCTCAAGCTCCAGCCTATGCTTATAAATCTCTTTAACAATATACCTCGTGCCATTACAATGTCCAGCCTTTACATTAAAGTTCCGTAGTAGAATTACTGGAGCTCCAACCTTGAGATGAAGTTCATGCTCAGACATACCAGATGGGTTTAGGAGGTTCAAATAATCAACAGGATACTCAAGTCTTTGGTCATCATTATCAACTGTATCAACACTCTTGAAAGTATGCAGCTCTCCCGGCAGCTTCTGAACCATCTCGATGTTGGTTTCGTTGACGATTGTATTATCAGCAGCCAGTATCATTCGAGACTTGAGGTACTGCTTGTTTCCAACGTTATCACGAAGATCGCCATATACATCATCCATTACATCTTCTGAACTATCTCTTGTCATTTGATGTGGTATTTTAACAACACCATCGTGTTTCTTTGACTCTGAGATCGAGGCTTTGCCATCTCCCAGCTTGAGTAGCCACTTTTCAAACTCTTTAAGATCAGTATGAAAGTCGGTATCATCTGGATTCTCTTGGGTATACTTTTGTACTCTCATGTTCTCAGTCAGACGAAGTATCTCGACATCATCATCCCATAGATCATTTGAGCTTTTGAGGCACTTATTAACAACAGCTGCACGATTTCCCCTCTCCACAACTGGCAACATCTGACGAAAGTCTCCACTCACGAGTATAAGTTTGCCTCCGAACTTTTCATCATGATTACCTGTTAGTCCTCGAAGAGTACGATCCAAACACTCAAAGCTTAACTTGTTCATCATTGGACCCTCATCGATGATTCCCAAGTCCATATCTCTCAAAAACTTAGCCAAGTTACTCTGAACAGGTACATAGCAAGTCGTGCCTTCATTGAATATTTTGCATGGTATCTTGAACATACCGTTTGATGTACGACCCTCGTGAAGAAGTGTTGCGGCTATTCCTGAGAAGGCAGTTGAGGCAACATTACCATCATTCCTACGAATATCGCCTGCCAATACATTCAAAGTAAACGTCTTGCCAGTTCCACCGGGTGCATCTAAAAATACGAGTCCGCCTTCGTTGTTTTCGAGTCTCTCCTTGATTCTATTGTACACATGGCGCTGACCAGTATTCAACTTGTCAATGTTCTCGAGATAAAACTGGCGTGCCTTCTCCTTGATGATCATAGCTTCTCTTCTATTGTCAAGATAGGCTTGGTAGAACTCGTCTCGCTCGAAATCTGGGTGAGGCAAGCCATAGTTTCCAGCTGACTTCTCTTGAGATTTGAAACGCTTGTGAATGTCACACAAACTTGCATTGGCAGCTATCATGTCAATATCCCACTCTTCACTATTGAAGTCCGATACTTGGTCAGGCTCAAAATGTGGCACTACCCTGCCTCGAAAGGCTTCTTCAAACCTTCGATTGTAATCATCTCTCATACTATCTTTGTATTTGTCATATAATGTGAGCGGATCACCGACTTGATTCTGTGTCAAGATGTCAACAAAAAAGGCACGGAGCTGGTACATACTGGTTGTTGTATGCACTGCTTCATCCATTGCATCGTACCAATGCAGATCATCTTTTGTTAGATGCCTTTTGATACAAGCATCCAAGAATGTGTTACACACAGTACCATCATCTAGAGTCTTGAGATGCTCAAAGCTCGTCGCACCTTTAATCCTGTTGAGTAGTAGTCGAAGGTGAAACCGCTCGACATTTGAGGGGTGAGCTTGGTGCATCCTACCAATTACAAAACCCCTTTTTCTGGGCTTCCATTCCTTCTCCGTTGCATTCCATGTGAACTTCTCCGGCATTTGATGGTAGTAGAGCTCCTCGGCACCATACTTCTTCTCACGACACATCCTAAAGTACTCTGTCAACTCCGTCCTAGCACAGTCGACGGCAATCTCTTCGGCTTCTGCCCTGTCAGTATAAGCATCTGGTGTAAAGTAAACTTTCTGTCCTCCTGGTACATGGACCTTTAGTGCATGAACACTTGGAGATCGGCCAGTGATAGGATACTTGAGCAATCTCCAACAGGCTTCAACTGAGCTGACATACCGCTTACTTTCATAGTCTTTGATCTCATCTCTGGCTTGGGTCACTTGTGACTCGCCAGTTGTATTTGTGGCATTCTCAACTGTAACATTGGCTTGGTCGGAGCCTTTCATTATATACTTGAAGACATACTTGAGACTTCTCACCGAATGTACATACTCAACATTGATATGGCAATCATATTTCTTGATCAACCACGGCGAGTGAGGTACTACATCGGCATTTGTTATCTTGGTTCTGATTTGGTTGATATATTTGTAGAAGAAGTTACCGCCATCTTCGGGAGATCTACGACGATAGCGTGGGTAGTTATCTTCGTCGAGTGTTGTCTCAGTCTGGTGTGTCTTTGGAAATCCACTCTTGCACATTTTGTTCATATTATCACAACAACTGAAACCTCGTGCTTTACACTTCGGCCCGTGAATCATGCTCTTTGTGACTCGATCATATATCGGATCTTCTTTGTCGGGTATCTCGGCACTGATGATACGATCAATATTCTCGATGGTCAAATGATGCTTATCCTCAAACCAAAAGAGGATATGTGCATGAGGAAAGCCTCGCTTTTGAAACTCAATAGAGTACACATGCGCTTTAACCTTTCCAAAGACATGCCTATCTTTGAAATCTTTCATCAACTCATCCAACTTCAACTTGAACACTCGGCAACATATGTCAGGCCGATGGAGAGCATCTTGATCCGGCTTGAGTTGAGCCTTAATCTCTTCCCAATCCGGATTACAAGTCATAGTAACAAATAGATGAGGTTTACCAAATCTACGGCATATTGCCATAGCGTCTTGATATTGTCGGTTCATATATCTATCACTGCCTGTATGAGTTGCTGGAAGTATAGTTGGCGTGCCAATTTTCTCAAGGTCGACATGATGAGAGTCATCCCCTTTGTACACGGCGTCTTGAACACTTTTATACGTATCAGCTCGAATCTCTTTCTGGTGGAATCGAAAAAATCGGAGACGTTCACCCTCTACCTTTGCCCACTGATCTACTATGTACTGCTCGCCGAGTCTCTTGGCAAGGTGGATGGGGTTTGTCACTATATTGCCGTGGATATCTTTGCGTACCATCAACATATAGGATACCCAAGCAGCCATTTTAAGAGCGTTGTTAACCTTTTTCAAGTCAAAGTTCCACCCATCTTGACCTCTAAAGTGAGTTAGTATAGCAACGAAATTGTGAGGCAATGTGACACATAAAGACATTCGCAGGCATCGGACTCAACACATTGACATAAACTTACTTGTTGAACAACAAAGGATAGCAAGTAGGGTCATATGATCGATGGTCATCTCTGATAAATACGACGCCCTCATCTTCATCGGCTGGTTGCTTGAGATTGAATACAACACATCGTTGATGATCAGCTGTAGCATTATTCGGAAATAAGATGGAAACTTCATTCACAGTAGGCTTGTTTAGACGGCCTATATGTATGCCACTTCTTGTTTTCATGTGTTCACTCTCTGGTTTCTCTGATACATGCATCATTATCTTCAAGTCATCGACACCATCTGGATGATACTTCTCGATATAATCTTTCACAGCATAGCAATCGTTGATATAAGTATTGCCAGCTTCTTCGAGAGCCTTGTGGAGCTTGGTAAATATACGCTTGGCAAGCTCTCTTTCACTTGGATGTTTGAAGTCCGTAAAGTTGTTGAGTCTATGGTCGGCGGCCTCATCAGGCTGGTAGAAGTATGTCTGCATAAACTTAGGCTTTACACCGTCTCTTGGTAACATAGGCCCAATTCTACGATGCAACTGTCCTTGAATTCGTACGGCATTTACCAAACCTTTCTCTCTACTCTTACCCCATCCCTTACCATGTTTCTTGTCTGTTGCTACAGAAGACATAGCCATGCCATTATTAAACATCCTTGAATGTGTTCGGAAGAATTTCGCTTCTTTAGTATTAGAAGTAAGAAGCTCTTTGATGTATGGATGTAGCCCAAAATCATATTGAATGGGTATGTGTACCTTGTTTTCGTGGCAGCAAAGTTGTCCAAGATGCGGCTTGTCTCCCTTCCCTTGGTTCTCAGCTTTGAAACCTATTGCCCCGCAATATATGCATCGTATATGATCCATCGGTCCCAAGTGTAACTTTTCGACTTCACGATGATCTTGTTTTAATGCACAGCCTATATCTACATCAGCTTCATTTGCACGTGTCCTACTCTTGTGAGCTCGAGCATAACACTTTCTTATCTTATTCTTCACAATACCGACCAATTCATCCATGATAGTATCACCTACCATCACACCGCAATCTTTCAAGGCTTGCACGATAACATTCCTTGGAACTCTTGACGAAGTATACAGCGGGCTTTCATACAGTTGCTGTGATACATGTGTCATCTCTCCCTCGTAGTAGTTTGAATTGCTGGAAGGTTCATTATCGCATTCTACTTCCGAAGAAGACACGGATGATTCTTCCATTTCAAGACGACAATTGCCAAAACCAAGCAACTCGCATGTTGCTGGGCGGTTCATACTCTGTAAGTGTCGCATCTTGTTGATATTTGCTTCTTCGGTAGGAGTGATCCAACAATTGCATATCTCACATTTCATGCTATTTTCTTGAGTATTTTGAGTTGTATCTTCTTCGTCTTGAGATGACATAGATGTATCTTCTTGAGTGTATTGAGTTGACTCTTCTTTGTCTTGAGATGCTATAGATGCTACAAATTGTTCGTATACTGATAGTGCCACAACTGTCTGTTCAGAGGATACTTGATCATTAGAGGCGGCCTCGGCTATGTTTGACAGGGGAGATGACGATCTCTTTGTTCTTTTAATCCGAGGTGGACTTGGGAGTTCACTTTCATTACAGCATACAGCATCATTACATCTCTTGTTATTGCAATGTGAATGTTGTGTAAATGTACCTGGTATGGATAGATCCACATTAGTTGACGTAGGAGTTGCATATGTTTGGGTACCAAGCTCTTCATCAATCTCTTCCTTCTTTCCTGATGCGAAAATATCATCATCTTCGACATCAGTTTGTGTTACTTCTTGTACATTGCTGTGATGCTGGCTTGTGCTTGAGATAGACTGCCTGCTAATATGAATGAGTCGTTAGATGAAAGTATCCTTTTGCATTAGGCAAACTAATATATCATACATAAACATACCTCCGTGTTGTTACCGTGACGACAACCATTACTGGCAAAGCAATAAAGTAAATCACAAGAATGATATACTTTACTGAACTATCATTGCCGTCTTCTATGTTAGCATTGTTATATTTTGTAACGGCATTTGCTTTGACATTCCCGGGAAGTATCTTTGCCAAAACAAGAAAGATAATTCCTCTCTGATATGATCTGCCAATATCTACACATATCTTATATCGTGATAATATGTAGATGTAGATGCTACGGATAATTCTTGATATATCCATGTACCAAAAATGTAGACTTGGTATGATTTTTGAACATATGATATGTTCACTTTTTCCGCGTAGAAATTTAGGCCATTTCCATTGTGATATGATACACTTGTATGCACTACAACCAATGTTTGACACATATAGATACCATCGGTATATGATACCTAAACATATGCCTCGCAACCTAATGTATATACATCGATTGCAATGGCATCGGGTGCAGCCGATTTTGAAGAGGAGAGACGTCCACTTCTGATTGGTTTTGCAAATAGCTTCTTGCTTGATGAATGCTATCATATGACGGAGATAGTATATGCTGTAAAAGATAAATGCAATAGCAAATGCAAGTGCGGAAGCGTATTGAAGTAACATGACACTCGTCATAGTGCTGCATAGTACATATATGATACCATATAGCAAGCTATTGATATATTGCAATACACATCGAATGACTGGATAGATGAATCGATAGACTTGTAACCATGGCTGAGGTCGATAATATATCTGTAGATTATATACTGCTTGGTCATACCAGTGGCTGTTGTTGTTGTTGTAGCGGCGGCGGCTTTGTTTATACCCCATCTCGACGATGGAGCAGTATAACTTTTTTCTTGTATCGCGGACCTACTATTAGTAGCACCGTATGCGATAATAGATGTTTGCTATTATGTTTTGCAATTAATGATCTGAATAAAATGTAATAATTTGAGATTTGTGACATATACTGTCACTACTAATAATTTGAGTATGGTGACATATATAATATGACAGTGCGAGCTGACATACTTTGAGTATGGTGACATATACTGTTTGAGTATGGTGACATATACATATGACAGTGCGAGGTTGACATATACTGTTTGAGTATGGTGACATATACATGACAGTGCGAGGTTGACATATACTGTTTGAGTATGGTGACATATACATGACAGTGCGAGGTTGACATATTGTTTGAGTATATATGGTGACATATACATGATAGTGCGAGGTTGACATATACTGTTTGAGTATGGTGACATATACATGACAGTGCGAGGTTGACATATACTGTTTGAGTATGGTGACATATATTATGACAGCCAGTGCTAGTATGTATTGTGTCTAAATTTTTGGCTACTACCGTATTGATGTCGGGCCCACCATTATCTAACAACATTCCACGTGTTCGAAGTGGGGACAGAGTAAAATTAGTATGGTTAGATAGATTGGGAGAAAACTCCTTATAAGTATTCCACATGTAAGCATTCAAACTCCGACTCTCCACAAGTACATATACGGTATCGTAATATTGATTCTATGCAATAAAAGCATTTCGTATACACACCCGCATCGATTGGAAGTGGTTTGACGGCGGTCATCATAGTCGTTGTCGAGAAGAAGAGAGGTTAGATTCAACCAACATAATTTTTTGTGCATATCATATGCACCTTACTACCTGCTATAATATTAAAAGCTAACAGCTACGCAACAACGTACAATCCATAGTATTGATATATATATATTAGAGAATTAATGTTATAGCATTACTTCGACTGTAGTATCAGATTAGTAGTATTGGGCTACTGTATACAATAGAAGTGTGCTTTTGATAGTTAGTACTTATCACACGCATACACTGGCACTTACTACAAACAAAGACACACAGTATGGATGGCCAAACAGATAATGAATGCGGTATATGTTTGGAGACACTAACTGACGCGGTATCTTTACCATGTACACATAAGTTCTGTGCCAGTTGTTTGGATGGATGGAAATCGAAGTTTGGTTCTTCTCTCAAGAAAGAGAGGAGCAAATCATGTCCTTTATGTAGAGAGAAGATTCCTCCATCTAAAGATATGATTGTTCAATTAGAGTTCCATCGTAACTATAGACTTAAGTTGGAGGCCGACGGTGATACGTCTTCAAAAACCTACAGAACCGCAGTAAGAGCGATAAAAGAACTGGAAGCAGAGATTGGAGATTATGATGGCGAAGGATTGGATTATGACGATTATATGGAAATGCCCAAGTATATCTATGATTCAGTGACTGATAGTGATCTTAAAAGTGTTATGGATTGGTTGGGATCTCCTGTTGACCAGAAGAAGTTAAATGCAAAATATCCAGATTTAGTAAACGCTACATTAGTGCACTTGGCACTTTATAATGACAATCCTGACCTGCTGTCGATACTATTGCAATACGGGGCAGATGTGAATGCATCGGATGCAAAGGGATTAACTCCTCTCCTTCTTGCAACAGAAGCTTGTTTAGAAACGGCTAAGATATTATTGGAATGGGGTGCAGAGATATTTCTACCACATTTTGTTTTGAATGTGCAAGAGGAAGCAAAACTATCTAATAGAGAAGCATTTGTAAAAGCGATGAGTGATGGGAGGAATACCAAATTAATGAACCTTATTTCATCAGAGTTTGGGGGTCGACGATGTGAGGTAATCAATCTACCCAATCATCCACAATTGAATGGCAAGACATGTGTAGTAGAAAAGTATATCACCAAGAAGAACAAGTATAAGATCATATTCGAGGAATCGGGTAATGCAGCACTCGTCGGCCCAGACAATCTCAAGCGTCGGGACAGAACACCATTAGATTGTGGGTATTATATCTCATTCAAGAATGGTAGAATGTCTCGTCGTGAGTTTGCTACAAAAGAAGAATGTCAAGAATATGTATCTTCATTGGATAGTAGTAGTGGAGATGCAAAGGAGACAGCGGAGGGTTTGGCAAGTTTGAAACTGTGATTCTATATCGATACATAAACAGTCTAAGTATGGAAGAGGTCAGTTTTTGATGAGAAAGAGCGGTAAAGGAACAAGACTTTTAGCAAGAGAGTTATGAGTTCTCATATTCGGGAATACAAGTTCTCATATTCGGGAATACAAGATAAAGAATATATCGTACTTTAGAGATTAGAGCAGAGATGAGTAGTATCTCTCATATACATATATCTACACTCCTTCGGCTCCGCATTGATCTAATTATCATTCACCACAATATAAATACTGCAGCACGCCGCCTTCTTTTTTGACATTCCACATGTAAGCATTTCAGCAAATCAACTCTCATAACTGAAAATGATAACATAAATATAAGATGCACCTTATTTGATATTGCTAATATTCTATTGCAATAAAAGCATTTCATATAAACCATCATTACTGTTACTACATCTCTATCTAACGCACTTTTGATCGGCAGTGGTTTGGTGGCGGTTATAGTCGTTATTGAGCACGAGAGTATATTCAACATTTTTTTTTGCACATCATATTCATATGCACCTTGAACAGCTGACTTTACACAACTATCAAAGCTATTAACTCCCCTTAACCGTAATAATCGCACTCGTATACAATAATCTTGTATCAACTTGACCGGCATCAATCATCTACGGCAGAGGTGCTTGATTTAGTATTGATATATATACTTATCACATATCACAAACTACACACTATATAATCTAATTAGCCTCTATACAGTTTACAATAATATGACGGCCGATCAAACAGTGGATGAATGTGGTATATGTTTGGATACACTAACGGAAGCAATCACACTACCTTGTTCTCATAAATTCTGTGCTAGTTGCTTGGACGGATGGAAATCAAAGTTTGGTTATCTACTTAAGAACGCACAGCTACAAAAAAGGGTGAGTTTGCCCCTCAGTTTGAGAGAACTCACTGAAAACTCACGGTCTGGTACTCAGGATACCGATGAATTTTGTTAGTGTCAAAAGTTATACTGAGGGTCAAACTGAGGGCAAAAGGCCACATACTGAGGGTCAAACTCACGTATGGCAGTATCTCGCCGTGAGTTTTGTCGTCAGTTTGGTCTGCATACTAACCCTAAAACTCACGAGCATTTGTTTCCGTTGCACTCCTTATCTATTTTACTTTAGATTTCCTATGTATATTCTACATACTTCTACTCTATCCAATTGACATTCATAGCAATACTCTACAATACTCATTCATTCATACTCCTCTCCTCTCGTACAGCCAGCAGATAGTCACCCACCTCCTCCAATCCACATTCCAACCTTCCCTCAATTGCTCATTTTGCACTTGAATAAAGAGATCAGCCCCATCGACATATAATATTCTTGTTGCAATAGCCGGCGGCGACAGTTGATGATCGGATAGCCAACTGATGGGCTGGTCTAGTGTAGATAGAAATAACATTTTGAACTTAGTAGCCATAGGTGATCGAATCAGGTGCACATGTTGAATAACATATACTTACATCTCAAAATATTTAATCAATTGCAATTCTAGCGGTGGCAGGTGGTGGCCATTGCTCTTGATCGATAGACTGCAGCCTTGATAAATTGCAACTTGCAACTGCCATTCTACTAAAAAGGATCGGCCTCGTCTACTCTTCTAAAACTGCTGCCGCCACCGCCGTTGCATATAATGAAATGGTCGATGATAAGAGACAATAATTGATAATGTTGTGCATACTGTGGTGTGTCGAAGAACTACATTGTGTAGGTGATACATCTTCATCAGATATAATTATTGTTGATATACAATGATGTAAGTGGTGAATACGCCGCCGCCTACCAGCCCTTTGTTGTTTTGGCGCTGCCGGCGTATCTATAGTAATTATAATGATAAGTGGCGATATGCATTATACATTAGGTGTTATAGATGCCCAGCCATCGGTAGTTGTTGTTGTTATTGTGGTGTTGTAGTGATCGTTGCAAATAATTATGAGTTTGCTACTGCTTGCTCTATGTAGTAGTCTCCAGACTTAGCGAAAAAAAAACGATCATCACTCGAAAGAGTAACGGCATAACCCTCTTTACGTGAGTTTCATCGTGAGTTTGGCCTCTAACCGTGAGTTTGATGGTCAGTTTGCTTCTTTTTTATGGTCTAAATAGATGCGTGAGTTTATCACCCAGTTTTGATGGATACCGCATTGATTTAGTTGATTTATTAGGTTATGAGTACATAACCGTGAGTTTTCCGTGAGTTTGGTGTGTCACATCTCAAAACTGAGGGGCAAACTCACGGTTTCTTGTAGCTGTGCGAGAAGAGCAAATCATGTCCTTTGTGCAGAAAGAAGATCCCTCCATCTAAAGATATGCTCATCCAATTAGATTTCTATCGTAAACAGAAACGTGAGTTGGAGGCCAGGGGTGAGACAACTAAGTTGTCTCATATACATCAGGTCATCAAAAGATTGGAAGCAGAGATTGGTACTTACGACGGAAAAGGCTTAGATTATGATGATGGATGTACGGAGCTACCTGAGCATATCTTCAATGCAGTGAAGAAGAACAATATGAAAAAGGTTATGAAATGGTTGGGATCTCCTGTTGATAAGAACAAATTGAATGCAAGAGACTCTGATCATTTAAACTGTACACTAGCACACTCAGCGGTTGGGTTTGATAATTCTGGATTACTGTCCATATTATTGCAGTACGGAGCAGATGTGAATGTACTGGATGCTAGGGGATGCAGTCCTCTCGTACTTGCACATCAAAGAATGGTGAATGATACAGGTGGTTTCGAGCTGGCTAAGATATTGCTAGAATGGGGTGCTGAGATATCTATGCCACATTCGCATGTTCAAGCGGAATATGGACTAAAAGACGAATTTATTCGAGTGGTAAAGAAACACGGGAATACCAAATTAGCCAACCTTATTTCATCAGAGTTTGGGGGTAGAAGGTGTGAGGTAATCAACTTACCGAATCATCCACAATTGAATGGCAAGACATGTGTAGTAGAAAAGTATATTGCAAAGAAGGACAAGTATAAGATCATATTCGAGGGATCGGGTAATGCAGCACTTGTCGGCCCAAACAATCTCAAGCGTCGGGATAGAACTCCTCTCGATTGTGGGTATTACGAGAGGGCCAGTTCCTGGCGGGCAGTTTTCACGAGATCTAGCTTAGTTGTCACCATCTCTCAATTTAGTAACAGCAGCTAAGGATTCATATTCTGCCACTCTATCGTCTGGTAGTTCCTTGAATTCCCTATATATCTTCTTGGCTTTTCTTCCCTTTCGTATCAACCTTATTACCCATACCCAACCGCCAGTTGTTTTTGTCGAGTACTATTCGTCACTAAAGATTTGATACCGCATATTGTTATGTTGACCTCCCATCTGCTTATTCAAGATGTGTCATTGTTGTTGTCTTTCATTGTTATCTCATTCTCTGCTGCCTCGTCTCAGAATCTAATTCCATTGTCCAATGTAATAATCGGCAGCAGAAGTATCAATGTGAGAATGGATATGCAAGCACTTACCATACATATGTTTCTGACATATCCCAACCAATTTTCTAACCACGACTTTAAGTCATGGTACACGTAGAAATTGGTACAGCTCTACGTGAGGCTCATACCATGATCGAAAGTCATGGTAGAGGATACTCAATCTTTAATCTATTGCAATAGCATGAAAAAATGTCGTATGA
>Ga0214478_101350_pt1 | contig 12491 bp, 9 predicted proteins | sample M1_20Mar14CPVII9_2_FD_178001 | JGI IMG/M metagenome (GOLD analysis project Ga0214478, IMG submission 178001) | Marine eukaryotic communities from Monterey Bay, California, United States - M1_20Mar14CPVII9sort6BwellD7 | ecosystem: Environmental > Aquatic > Marine > Unclassified | place: USA...
TTGAACATAAACTGAAGTTCATCCGCGGCAGTCTATCTTCAAAAATTTCACCATTTTCTATGGGCTTTGCTTAGTAGCATTTGAGGCCTATAGTGTTTAGGGAATTAGCGGGGGAGTCACCTTAAGATCATATCCCATTCACATAACATATAATTAAACGACTTGTCAACTTGGCCTTGACGGAAAGCTCCCAAACTCTACACACATTACCCCAATCTTCATGGACTTTAATCCCCATTCTTTAGACTCTAAACCGACTTCTTGGGAGGTTGCTTCGAGTTCATAATAGTACTGCAAATCTCCAATGTACCCTCGACATAGTTGATTACACTCAAATCCTCAAGGTCGTCGCCATAAGGATCCTATATATAAAAGAGGGGAATGGGATAGAGATACAAGAAGTCGACATGAGATATGAGCATCGTGTAACGAGGACAAGTATGCACCTCATATTGACACAACTCCCAGCCCTACTACTTACAATCATTTTGGTACCAAGGGATCGTAGTCCAACCACGAAGATGCACTGCAAAAACACGATAATACCATTAAGGATGTCTAATCCAATATAAGTCTCTTCTCCCCACCCGGCAGAATATGCCGTATCAATAGCAAACAATGGCAAGTACAAGGCACTTAACAATACCAAGAAGTGGATGTAGAAGAAGTGTGGTGGCTGGTCGGTGTAATCATACATGCCATCCATTGCAGCACGAAAGGCTAAGATACGGTCATGCATCAACTTCTCTTGATAACTATCCAAATATCCAGCCTTACGTGCCTCCACTACATCCTCTTGACACCAGGTTACCAACTCCTTCATACACAATCCACTATTATCCATATCATGACGATTAATCTCCTCCATTTCATCGGGTGTTAACAAATCATTCTTCTTATTGTAAACATCAAAGAAGTAAGCCTTACTATAAGGAGAGCCTTGGCCAATTGCGTTTAATCCGACATATCCAGCGATTTGGGCCGCATTAAAGTGACGAACTAACTTATCTGCCATGTCTTTTGGTAATTGAGTACGTGCTAATCCAGCCACATCTTGGATACGTCCAGACTTTATATTAAAAGGTGGACATAAGATGTGAGTATATAATTTGTGAACACATGATGTGGACAACACCAAACAACAGAGAACAATAACTTACGCATGCCTTACTAAAACCATACATCTCCAAAAATCGTGCATTCGTCTGATTCACAAACAATACTAAAAAGAATGACAAGAAACCACCCAATATTCCAACATTTGTCTTTTCCAATAACGCCACACTATCTGGTACATAATCAATCATATTAGCAACTATTCGAATGCCGATGTAAACTGCTAATGTTAACCAAACTAGTAGGTCGGTTGATACTTCTTTTAAACATGTACCAGACCAGAATAGTAGTAGACTGATTATACACGAGAAGGTGCATGAACATATGAGTAGGTGCATAAATATATACGGTATAAATAAAAGCACATACTACACGCCACCGGCGACAAAACTTATAAAAACACTCACCGCCAGAATGGTAGTTCGGCCTAATATTATATTGCAATACAATGGAGAAGGTAATGAACATGAGAAGGTGCAATAAACAGAGCATAAATATAACAACAGTCAAATAAACGACACATAACACACACCACCGCCACCCTAACATATATATCATATTCACACACTAAAAAAATAGACTACTAACTCACCCTTAACAATATCTCACGTCTATGCCGTTCAATACTATTTAATTCCTCAAACGTCGGACGGACCTCCTCAACCATTTGACGGTTACTAAATTTATTGGCATAGGGGTCACCTTTTAGATATTGAACTGGCTTGCCATCGGCTCCTACTTCATTACCCCATGAGTCAGTTTTAGGTAGGTCAAGGTGTGATGTTGAGGAGATTGTATCGGAGATTGGCTTTGACATTGTTTGTTTATATTGGGCTAGAGCCGCCGCCGAAGTTATTGTAGTTAGTAGTTTGTTTGCAAATAAAGTACAGTCATCTGTTGTCGCAACATCCCAATTAACACTAAAAGACTCCCACTTATAGGTGAGATCGTAATTAAGTAGGACTGACCTTAGCTTGCACAGCTCAAAGCTCAGAACTCAGACGGTCGCGGGTGTTTGTTGGTATGTATTAGGACGGCAAGAAGACAATGGTGCGCAATAATAACAATAGAAATAACATGGGTTCATCCTGGGATGCCTATAATGAAACACAACCGTCCAATAATCGTACTTTCAATAACAATCGAGTGAATAATAACCGCATGCACCAACAACAACAAAATTGTAACAATACTGAGCAAGATGACACAGCAATATGGAATCAATATGATAAAGAGCACGGATCACAACATCCTAATAATGCTCATTTAGTTCATAATAGATCAAATGAGCAGATGAATCGATTTAATAATAATAAACAACAGTCGCAGTCTCAATCAATGGGTAGTAACAGATCGCAGCAAAGTGGTGCACCTCATAATAACAACAACAATTATCAACAAAGTAATAACAACTCAAGGGCTAATAATAATATGCACAGTAATCTAGAGAATAATCAAAGCACCAGCAGCTCATACCACCCACCACAACCACCACAGCCCACCACTCAATCCTCCTACAATAATCAACAACAACAACCGCCACCATACTACTCAAATTCCAACTCTAATAAAATACAACTACAAGTATTATATACACATCAAAAGACTAAAAAGAAGAAATCATGGAAGGATGGTAAGCTTACCCTTACTTCGAATGGACATTGTACATTGCATGATGCCTGTCCAATACCAGGCCAATCTCTCTCTTCCTCAGGTAGTGGTGGGGCTATTGACACATTGGAACTGACAAGAGGTGAAGCCCAATCTATAATTAATGGTGCTAAGAATAACGGAGGGTATATCAATGATGGTGAATTGGAGAGTGAAAAGTATTTAATACAAATTGAAGGATTATGGGTTGAACCTACTGCTACTAATAATAATGGCAATGGTGGAAATAATAATATATTGTGGAATAAACAACCCCAACCTTCCCTTCTAAGTAAAGGAGGCCCTACTTCTACCAACGGTGGATTGGGAAGAAGAGGAAAAGCCGTCGGAGGAGGGATGTCCAAACTACTAACTAAAAAGTTTGTTAAACCTCAACGTATTAAACCAATCCACCCTACTGAAAAGCGAATGAGACATTTACAATCGACGAATAGTGGATTGGGTAATAAACGTGTGAGGCCATTACAACCTGGTGAGTTGGAGAGAAGGTATTATGGTGATAATAGAGGAAATGGTGGTGGTGGTGGGTATGATACTGGTTATAATAATGGGCAGCAGCAGCAGGGATACGGAAACGGACAAGGAAATAACAACGGAGTGCCGCAATATGATAACAATAATAATGGGTATAGTAATAGATATGGCAACCAGCAACAGAATGGAGGGTACAACCAGCCTTCTCAACAGCAAGGAATGGGGCAGCAGCCTTACCAACAAGGGGACAATGGCCGAGGTTCTTCTCAGAATGATAGAGGTAGGGATCAACAACCTCCTCAGTATCAGCAGCCGCAGCGGCAGCAGGGCAACCCACCGCCAACATCATACAATAACAACGAACAAAGTCATCAACCTCAACAGAATGGATATCAACAGCAGTCTGGGCCACCGCCGCCCTCGTCAGCATCCAACCAGCCCAGGAATAATGGTATGGATAGAGGTATGAATAGCCAAGGCAGTAATTTTAGAAGTAGTAACAACAATAGAAATGGCCGCAGTATGGGTATGAAGAATAACAACAATAGACAAGGACCAGTTGCATTTCAATCAAATGAATATGATCCTAGTGGATTTTATGATGAGGAAGAAGATAGTGACGAGGAAGAACAACAGCAACAGAATAACAACAATGTCGCTCACTCTTCTCAACAACCGAATCATCAGCGAACAAGAGCGGTTACCTTTCAAGATCAATGTCGTGATAAAGGCGGTTACAACAACAATAATTCAACGGCAAATAATAACAACAACCAACCAAGCCACCGTAACAACGAACGATCACAAGTCAATAATGCACCTCCTAAACAAAAGAAGTCTACATTAGACCTCTCTTCCTATGCCGCGGCACCGATTCAAGAAGTTCAAGTACCTCAACAAGATCAACAATCCACAATGTCTACTTCCTTGACGTCCAATGGTGATAATGATGATGCAACTATTGATACAACTGATGAATTATTGGCCTTGTTGGGTGAAACTCCTGCGGCTGTGGCTAGTGGTAGTTCTAAATCTACTCAACCTCCTCAAAATAGTACAAGCGCTGCTGTCGAAGAACAGCCAAGGGATGCACCTAGGCAAGCGACAGCTGATCATCAAGACACAGGTGGAAATGGAAATAGCCAAGCTAAAGAACCAAAGTCCTCATTCCTAGCTGGTTTACTTCAAGCAGAAGAGGAAGTGAACAATCGTCCAATTAGCTCCGGTGGTGGTATGAACTATGATGATGGTAACGCCTCGTTTAGTGATGGATTCGGTGGCTATGATGACGATGATAATGGGTATGATAACGACGAGGATAATGATCAGGAAGGAGGAAACAATAAGGAGGAGCTAACGCCACCGGCAGCCGCGGCACCGAGTCAACAATCAAGCAACTTTTCGGGTTTTACATTACCTTCGGCAGATGAATCATCTTCTTCCGAGGAGGAGGATGACGATGACGAATTAGACACATGAAATCATTACATCTAGATAAAGACGACATGTACCTATTTCTTTTCATATATTCTTTACATGTTCTCTACATACTCACAATTAAACATTCAGCAAAGTTAAGATCTTGCTGTCTATACAACTCTGTCACATGTCCATACACTTTTACATGGCCATACTCTCATGTTTCCATCAAAAACTTATTCAAGACAGCTTTGACAGACTCCAACGTGATCCATGCTTGGTTCACAACCAATGCAATAGGCTTGACGGCACTCTCTACAACGTTTCACAGAACCCAGGCCATTTGCAGCACAGTCGGCACAATTTGACACTTCCATACACCCATCACAATCAAGTTCACATACACATTCTTGACACAGATCCCGATCACAACAGTCACAATGATACAAGTCAGGATTACACTCCCTACATGTAGTTTCGTTGCAAACGGCACACTTTTTGATTTGTCGGCCGGCATGATCTTCATCGTTCTCACAACAATACTTCCTTTCACAGCTTGGGCAGCTTTTAAGCGTATCGCCCCCTTCAAAAGTAATACTGAGTTGATTCCATCTCATTGTCCCACATGGACGATGACTCCAGACACACTCGGAACAAGCCATTTTATATGTTCTCATACGGGGGTTCTGATATTTAAGAAGATATTTGGCACGCATCTCACTCTTCTCACTTTTACTCATCAGTTCATATCCTTCATATCCGAAAGTTTGTGGAATGTACATCTCCACAAGAAAATCTTTCAATCTCATACTCGGTTCGTCATGCCATACTTTTGGCATATGAAAAGACCTTAGTAAGTTCTGATTCTTGGCCATGATGCTTTCAAAGATAGGTAATACTGCATCAAACGACAGCGTCGGAGTCATACTATCAACCTCCTCGGATACTATACACAAATCAACCCTTTTCAACAATATTGACCCACGTAGCGGTACTAATCCATCTCCTCTAACATTAATACAATGAGGAAGTCTAATGTTTTCGAGATTATTCACAGCATCAATACATACTAAAATGCCAGCAATGTCCCCATCGGTTAATCTCATCCGTAAACTTTTGTCAAGATCCAAGAGATCGAGTGTCTTCCAATCCTGATTATATGTGATATGCCGAAAGTCACTACTGGTATACTTTTCATTGATCTTATGATAAGGATTTGACAAGACAATCTTACTTGCTTTGGATAGTTTCTGATGTTGTGGATTGTTATTAATCTTTTTGAGCTGACCAGCAGCAATTGCAGACGATAACATATCGCTTAAGCTATTATTATTCGCCGGTTCCCACCCACTCTCTTTTGCAAACTGTTTAATCTTCTTGGCCATTATATCCTTTTCATTCTCATTGTGCCCACCTAAATCATATGATGACGAGGGCGCAGTTAAGGCCGATGAGAATAGTGCACTTGTTGTGTGTGAAAGGTATGAGGCAATATTTGCGAGAGGCGCATCAGGTAAACTTTCCAAGCCCGACGGATTCACTCTTTGACGTACATTTCTAACATTGTTTGTCTCGGCGGATGCAGCGTCGTTGTTATTTGATGACATTGTAGGTATAAGATAATTGGTATAATATAATTCTCAGAATTCATCCACCAAAATTTGAGTTAAATAATTGATACCTTCTACCTCTCGATATTACCTCGATAACTCGCAAGAGTTGCGTCTTGATATCGCCACTATTCGAAAGAGCGTTAAAAACTGATGTACGGAGAGTACTGACGGTATACTGGAGTGCTTTAATGCATACTAATCAATACGAAACTGAGGCAATTTATTATTGGGTGCACCTTTGTATGTCTCCCTTCAATTTATGCTGGCTAGTATTTAAGAGGGTACTTTCACTAAATAATCTCCGTACCACAGAAGTCAGTTCATTAATAAACTGCCATACTAAATCGAATAAAGGGTACGTCAATATTGGTAGGTTTGTGCCCCGTATAAAGTATAAGTGCACTATTAGAAAATGGGAGAGGGAGTGAGTTTGTTGTTTGAATTTGATACATAGTACTCAACTGTTTGTCCGAGATCATCATATTAGATTGTTGTTATTGATAAAAAATACATTAGTAAACCCTTCGCCGGCTGTCCAAGGAGTTAGTTAAGAGAACATAAACATAATGAGCACCTCTCAAAATAACACAGCAGAAATTGATGGTGTATGTGATATGTTAAACAATATTAGTACGGCTGATAATGAAGATAGTATATCTAATACGTGTGCCAATTGCGGTAAAGAAGGTAGTGATGTTACAAATACATGCAACAAATGCAAATCAGTCAAGTATTGCAATGCCGCATGTAAAAAGAGACATCGACATAAGCATAAGAAAGAGTGTGAGAGACGAGTAGCTGAGTTACATGATGAAAAGTTATTTAAACAACCTCCATCTAAAGAAGATTGTCCAATATGCTTTTTAAGATTACCACCACTTCCTGCGGGATCAGTATATATGGCCTGTTGTGGGAAAGTTATATGCAGGGGATGTATCTTTAACGTACAAAAAACAAGAGATCTGAAATCCAAGGCTACACTATGTCCTTTTTGCAGAATTCCAGCGCCTACTTCTACAGGGGAGATAATGGAAAGATACAAGAAACGCATGGAGATTAATAATGATGCTCAGGCAATACGCAATATGGGGTGTAGGTATAGGGATGGAGACTTCGGACTACCACAAAACCATGACAAGGCATTGAAGTTATGGCATCGAGCGGCAGAGCTTGGTAATTCATCTGCATATTACAGTATTGCTACGGCGTATGTGGATGGTAGAGGAGTGGCAGAAGATATGAAGAAAGCTATGTATTACTATGAATTGGCAGCTATGGGAGGAGAGGCGGCAGCAAGGCACTATCTAGGAGTATTTGAGGAACTGGATGGTAATCATCATAGAGCAATAAAACACTGGGTGATTGCAGCTGGGGGTGGGGACCATGATTCTTTGAAAGCAATGCAAGGAATGTACACTGATGGACATGCAACAAAAGATGATTTTGAGACTGCTTTACGAGCGTATCAATCATATATAGATGAGATTAGAAGTGATCAGCGGGATGAAGCTGCTGCTGCTGGCGAATACAGATACTATGAATCTGCTTTTTAGAGGCAGACTCCATTTACGACCCATTCTATCGTTTATTTTCAATTCATTCACACAATCTCCAATCAGTACATGCTATTTTATCTATGACACCAGATGACACTGTACAATTAAATGATCATATCACTGTCTGCCATCCTACTAATAATGACTGGCCTCTGATAGATTAAACCAACCATCATATAATCAACGGGTATTCTTCACAAGTATGTTGGTATCAATTTCATATTCAACTCTCCGGTTATCATCATCAGTAGTGCAACAATAGTTAGGAACAGAATAGTTGAGAAACTCTTCTCGACAGCCCACTCGTAAACTAGGAATAGTTTTGTCAGTGTCCAGAACGTCATCATAGCTCCGGCACCGACGACCAAGATGGAAAGTAGCATGGGGATGATTCCAAGCATACCAGTTAGTGCACATGTTGCTAATGATGATGCTGGAACTGCAAGAAGAAAGGGTGGTGATATGGCATAAAACAGCCCAGCAAGGAAGGGAATGAATACGAAGACAAATCCGAATAAAAGAGTTGCCGTCATCACATAATGTTGAGATACATCCTTCCCGGCAATGCCACACCAAGGCAATCTGTTGTTACACCATACTGTCATACTATGTGCATACTCGTTGGATGAGCCATTGGCATAAACTACAGACAACCGTGTCAATAGCATCAACATGATGGGAGTAATGACCGACGTAACGCCCAACATCGTCCAACGACTATATTCAGCAAATCCAACCATGGTCGAGAAGAAGATGAACAGTCCTGCCGTGACCATACTCGTATAGGTTAGTATCCTTGACATACTCATGAAGCTACCGATCATCCTTCCTTCGATTGAAGTTAAAGCAACGGCAGCTGATAACATCGCCGGCACAAACAGTAGGAAGGGATAGAATGCATCCTTCATTATTGATAGTACAAACTGAGAACGTGTCATGTCCTTATCTGTATTAATTGTGGTATTGGTAAATGGTTCGATAGACGTGGCAGCAACGACATGGCTCGTGTATATCTGGTACCAATTCATCAACTCTTGAACTGAAGATGATATGGTTTTGATTGGTAGTATTCGAACCAAGAGTATACCTATAAGGATGATGTCAAGTGAAATGAGAGCTCTATACATTGGTTTCGATGATGAGTTGTCTAATGAAGCAAGTCTTCGGAAAGGCTTGAGTAGAGGTTGCTTGATATCTCCATGATCATCAAGCTCGATATTTGTGGCGGCGGTGGTATCCTTGCTCCGTTGTTGTTGCTGTTGTAATAGTCTCTCATGATTTTCTCGAGTAATTGGTCCCATAAATACTACTAGATTAGGAGCACTCTGGGGTGATAGATCTAACTTTTGTTCAGTGCTTTCATATTGTTGAGTGAGGGTAGTATTTGATCGTCTTTTTGTGGGTAGTATAGCTGAATTTGTATAATAATGACTCATTGTTTTTTATTTGTATTAATGCTTAAAGTATTGTTGTTTGTTTATGAGAAAGTAGTCTTCTCCTTTCGGTTGACACCTTTGGCTTTGTTGGGCTTCGTGTTGACTTGATATTTCTATGGTCTATGCAGTATTAGTTTTCTATGCATGATATCTAGTAGGGCAAGATGGATTGGACGAAAGAGAGATATGCCTTGGATCTCTTCTCACGTCGTAAGAAATGTGGGAACACAAAAGCCTCCATATCTCTCCAAATCATAACACCTCTACCCATAGTTTTATCATCTCCTCCTCAACACCCATCCCTACTACTACTAACCATGTTGGATGGAGATGATACAGTAGATGATATTGCAATGAACTCGGCGGCGGCTGACACGGAGGCGACGAGTGGAAAGCCGAGCATCCTCCGCAAGTCGTCTTATGAAGAAATTACAAATGATACTAAACCATCATCACTTCGGAAACCCAAGTTTGGAGTACACGATGATTCACCATTAAAGATTGCAATGGATCAATTCCCCGGTAGTAATAATAATATAGAAGAAGGCCTAGTACAACAACAAACATCTACATCGCCACCACAAAGTTCAAAGAGAGCAAGTTTTGATGATGCAGAGGGATTAGGATCACCTATACCCAAACGTGATAGTATTGAAGATTCACGATTATCGTCTAGAGTTAGTTTCGATGATAATGCGCCAAGTGTTAAGGATTACGTTACGCCTAAACAACGTGATAGTCTTGATCATAATAGGATGATGAAGGCACGGTTATCTACTGTTTCGAAAATGTATGGTAAGCTCTCTCATTATTCATGTGTAATGATATATGCATTATATGTGCTAATACCATATTCAACTTTTACTCTATACTGGATAGATATTGATGGTGATGGTCAGTTGGATGAGGCTGAGTTAGCTAGTAAGTTATTATCGTTAATATGATATGATGATGTCATTTGATATGTGTATCATATTTTGATATGAGCACATGGTAGCACACCACCGCTCTATCGCAATCGATAAATAGACATCAATCGCCGACACTTTAACATACCGCTTCTCCTACTCTCGATATACAATACAACAGTGCGTAGAATGGATACATCCGGTCGAGGATATTTAACGAACGAGAAGGTATTAGGATTAATGACCGAACAGTTAGCCCAACAGAGACAATTGTTTAAATTGAAGAAAGTTATTATTGGACTTGCAGCGGTAGTCCTCTTACTAACCTTGTCAAATCTAGGAACTTCATTCGCCGCTGCTTATCTTGCCAAGGATACAAGTGTTAGTGATAAAGAAGAACTAGTCAATTCAAAGACCAATGAAGCATTGGGTACACAGAGTGTTGTACTACATGTGCCCGTTGAGGGTGGCCTTCCTGAGGATCAAGTGAATGAAGACGATGGGATTGCAAGACGTATGAATTGTATAGATAATGAATGTGATGAGGATACTAATGGTGAGGTAGATAGTAGAGGCGACACTACTACTGTCTATAGCGATTCAGAACCAGGTGAGGGTGGATACTTCATCCGAGGTGATAGGGAAGGATGTTTCAACATTATAAGACAATGTGAGGGTGGAAGGGCTGTTGATATCGATCGTACCTTTTCCAATCGGCAAAGAGTCACTATCAACATTTGCAGTTCGTCCACACGAATCAAGGGTAACGAGAGGAAAGGATTGTACACATTCATAGAGCCAGGGCAGACGAAGATTAATCTACAAATTACCAGCACTGGATGTAAGTTTGACGGTCCAGATCTTGTACAACGTGCCGGAGAAGTCTGTGACGTTGGATCAGACTGTCAGAGACGTCATAAATGTTATCAAATGACAGAGAATAGAATCCGGGCATGCAAAACTGATTGTGAACGAGCATTTGATAGAGGTCGGCAATTGAATCGTTGTACAGATTCCTGTTGGGGTAATACATGTGAATTGATCAACAAGAATCTCGTCCTTGCTGGTACCACACCCGAGCCCTCGATGAATCCAACATTAGTGCCGACGACATTTCCTCCCAGTGATCGGCCATCTGTGTCACCCTCAAGGAGCCCAAATAAACCAAATGGATGGTCACCTACTCCTTTACCATCCACGGGATCACCTACTAGAACGGCTAGACCCACAGTTCATTCACCATCAACCGAGCCATCGGGAGTACCGACTGTCAGTTCAAGGCCTACAAGATCCCCTCAGCCAACCCTTCGTCCGAGTATCTCGACGGCACCCACTGTTAGTTCAGCCCCATCTGAGTCTCCCACAGTATCAACTGCACCCACAGTTAGTTCCAAACCCACTCCAGTTGTTAGCTTAATCGACTGTCCACCAGCATTTGGTACTGTCACGGGACAAACATATGCTACCATGCAACGAAGAGATGACAATAATGAAGTCGTAGTAGGTGTATTCAAGTATGATGGTGTTGATTCCTGGCAGCCAATCGGAGTATGTGTAGACGGTCGAGTTGACTATAGCCAATTGCCCAACTTTACTAGAAAACGAAATGTCTTTGATGTCTAAGATCCATCTAAGATTGATGAAGGGAGGGGGAGAAGAGATCTGTATGCAAGGATACCAGGGATTTGCTTTTATGTAATGTATTGTATTGATAGCCTAGGTTAACCTGTAATGAAATCGTGCTAGACATAGACTGAGTACTATCATATGCTAATGAGGAGTTAGTAGGGAGTATTGGGGTAGAATGAATTGTAGACTGGAGAGTGAGCGAGGACCGATAGAGGAGCCAGAGAATCCTTTAGGATACCGCTAATATGTGAAATTTTATGAGAGTTGAGACATGGCGGTATTATGCGGCAAGCGCAGATGAGGTACATAAGAGCGCATAGTGTTCTAAATGTCGGCTGATATGATGATGTATTGATATATAGTACCTCCTCTATAATACCTCTGTTAAGTATCAAGCTCATATTCTGCGTACATTGGGTATCATCATTATGAATCGACAACATTCTGATGCCTACAATGAACATCTGTTGTATGCACAACAAATTGAAGACGAGCCGCTAATACCAGAGAATCCACAAGAGGCATCATCAAACAACAATAATAATCTAATATCAAACTCTATAGATGAAGAACAACCACAAAGAAGACAAACAAAGTTTATAAAAAGATATCTAAGTTTACTCATTACTGGGTTAATTGCCCTATCACTGATTGGTTTAGTGTTTGTCT
>Ga0214478_101352_pt1 | contig 12465 bp, 14 predicted proteins | sample M1_20Mar14CPVII9_2_FD_178001 | JGI IMG/M metagenome (GOLD analysis project Ga0214478, IMG submission 178001) | Marine eukaryotic communities from Monterey Bay, California, United States - M1_20Mar14CPVII9sort6BwellD7 | ecosystem: Environmental > Aquatic > Marine > Unclassified | place: USA...
CTCTAAACTATAAACTGACTGGCCGCTATTCAAATGAAATAAGGTGCACCTCAATTGCAACGGTCGGATACGATCTCGTACGTCTCGCCGCCGGTATACGAGCATCGGCCTTGGATATAACCATTCCATCATGCCTGTTAATTGTGCTATAAACGATGGAGGAGGGTACGGCGGGGGTGGATATGTATGGATAGTAGAAGAGGTAATGTTATTAAAAAGATGGTTCATCATTATAACAACTTACATTGATGGATTAGCCTTCGCGGATCGGTGCCGACGCGGATTACACCTTCTTAATGTAGTTATTATGCCATAAATAATGACGGGAGTATGGAGCGAGGATGGATATGTATGGTTAGTAATAATATTAATTTTATTTAAAGATGGTTCACCCTAAATTTTGAAACTTACCTCCAAATCAATCAATCAATATCTAGGCCTATCGAATACTGCAAAAACAAGGACGCAGATGGCACGAATATACATATTTAGACAGTGATGGCAGCGGGGTATCGGAGGCATTTATATGGTATACGGCGATGAAAAGAGAAGAGCAACATTAGTGGTCGTTGCAATCGTTGCTTTTTGAAATTATGAGAGTGATGTGTGCGCGTTTGGAGCGCGCCGATATCTATGAACCGAATTTTACCGCGCCGAATTTTACCGCACAATTGGCGATCGTCGCTAAAATACTGCAATCGCACTGCATAAAAGACACTGTATCTAACGATACAGCAAACTCATCCATTGAATACAAACTATAAAATACTCGATTGGTCTGTCCGTAGTTTGTGAATTTCAACTTGGGTATCCTTAGCGATAAAAAACATCGCCAATACGTCATTATGAGAGTTGCTTTTCCTCTTTTGCTCAACACCACGCAGCTCGCTCCTACTAGCACGGCCTCTACTACCACCATTATATCACTACTTCAACCATGGCACCATTAACATCTCTATTAACAGTAGCACTATGCTCTTCCACAGCTGCCTTCTCGGCTACATCAAACGTTGCAACAACAACTTCCAGACCGAGCACTAAATTATATGAAAATTTTGGTTTCGACTTTGCCGAGGATCAGGTAGAGAATACACCACAAATTATTTTAGGTGAGGCCAATTATAAAACATGGTTGAATGGTGTTGATCCTGATAATTTCATGAATAGGCAGGTAAGTCGATCTAATTTATATCAATATGGTTTATTGTGTTATAGTATGTGTTTTTTTTATTTTTTTATTGCAAATTTGTTTGGTTCCTTGTGGAGAGTTGCAATATAGGACGGAGTATTTGATGACCTTAATATAGTTGCAATATCGGATTTAATCAATGAGATTAAATAGAGGAGTATCATTATCGTTCTTCGTCGCGGGTACGAGCTAGCCATCCAGAAAACAAACCACAAACTTCTTAATAAAAAAATACAAACAAAGCCAAAATTATGAGGAATATTCGAACCGCAAGGTATACGCCTCACCCTCGGATCATTGAGCAACACGACAGAAAGATAGTATTAAATGGTATTTTATACGTTGCTGTGGGGTGGTGTGGATTGGCGGCGTACGTGAGGGACCAACATATTTAGGGTATCCTTATCCAAATTGAGAGGAAAATGAGCACCTCATTGTACTTATGTTTGTGGGAGAGATCATACTGCATCAGAAACAGAGAGCAGTTTCAAGAAGGAGTACTTTATGTTGTTGGTCATACCTCCTCGTGGAATTGCGGAGTTGTGTTTCTGTTTCCTCATACCATTATACTTTTTGCTCATAACATATGCTCACCATATCAATTTACTCTTCTCTCACACACACACTAACAGTACGCTGTCCTTACCCGAGTTCGTGAATTAGGTCTACTTGAACAAACTGCCGAACTTGGATTACTATCCAAACTTGAGAAGCAGGGACTAACACTTAAGAAGGCAGAAGAACTATTACCAGTCCTTGAGGACCTTGGTATCCTTTCACTCGTTGCTAATAATCAACAATTGCTAATCAATGGTGTCGCTCCTTTGGCTGTTGAGGGTGCTCCACTTATCCTTCCAGTTCTTGCCGGTGCCTTAGATATTGGTGCACCTGCCTTCTTTGCTGGTGCCGCCGGTTTGGCTGGATTGGATGCATTCCTCTTTACCCAGGGTGTTGAGGTTCCATTCATTGGATTGAATGCTGGTGCCGTTTTGGGATTAGTATTAATTCCATTAAGTGTTGTTTTGGCTGTTGTTGGTGGTGCTATTGGTAACCTTAAGAACTAGGAAGTAGGTTTTGCTTTTCCTTTGGCTTAAAAGGAGAGGATGATGTTCTTGGTGGAAAGTGGAATGGAGTAGGGTTTTATAAAATATTGCCGTATCCCCGGCTGTATAGTAGAGAGCTCAAGCTAGAATAGTAGAGCTATAACAATCTAATTGAATGTCCTAGAAACGACTTATTCTCTTGCCCATACCAGATACTAATTGAAGGTTGTCCAGAAAGCACTGTTTGCCTTTTAGAAAGATTCTACTCAGATATATCGATATGCTAACTCAAACTTAATATCTAGTTTACACTATTCCCATCCAATACTAATAAACAAGCACGACTTCAAACATATACTGAGATAGAGATATCTCTATTCCATCCAGGGATAAAGAAATGATCTTTCTGTTGCGGCATCACGGTTGTTGTTATTCTGGGGGGTTGCACAGCTAGCCGAGCACCCGTCTGCCTCGAGATCTTCCATAGACTGGTCACCCTTGCATGAACTTTCTTCATTGCAACAACTCTCCAAACACTTAGAATCATCGGGGGTAAGCTGAGGACATCCAGGTTTATGCGGCGGACATCCATTTATCTTCTTACCACGGCCAGCATTATCAGGCCTCTGTAACTTCCTTCCTCCGCCTGCATCCTCCTCCTCCTCTAATATACGCAGAGCTTGGCATGCCGAGTCTGCATTACAACTATCGATGATTTCTTGCATATATCCATCATACCAGCCAGTTGAGTAGCAGGCCTTATCTGCATTGCAACTATCAACTATTTCACTAATGTAAGATCCCTTAGCAAGATAGAAGCAAGCTCGATTCCCAACACATGAGGATTCAATCCTGTTAATACCCCCTTCATAACTAGCAGCCTCGTAACATGCTCCTAATCCAATACACGAGTCATTCTCAATCTCTCCAATAAAACCACCCTTAGATGCGGCTTTACCACACGATTGCATCCCCCTACAGCTGTCCTGTATAGATTGTACTTCGCCTAAATACCCAGCTTCATAACAAGCATAGTCTCCACTGTAACAACTTTTGAATACTTGTCCAATATATGCTCTATTACATGCCTTCTTTCCATTGCAACTAACTCCATCCTACAAGAGAGTTATGTGGGTGAGTATCTGTGAATATTTTTGAGTCGATTTCATTATTCAATGTTGAGCTGTGCTTACCTTACAAACCTGGCCTGAGAATCCAGCACATGCTTCCAAACCTACACAACATTCACCGTCACACGCCTCCTCGCATGTAACACCGGAGTTGAACTTGCCAACTGATTGGCCATTAAGACATTCGACAATGTTTTTATTGATACATTTAAATGATGGAAGTAGAGATCGTGATAGGATACCAATGTCGTGAGTAGATGCCGATCCACCACCGCCACCGTCGACATCGATGTTGGTATTATATTCTTGTATCTCACGAGCTGTATAGTGTTGTGGTTGTTCAATTCGTCTCTATAACATATCGAGAATAGAGAGTGACACAAGATAAAAAAATTGAGGATAATGAAAAAAGTGCAATCATGTGTTCAAATTTTCATGAACAGACGTACCAGCTTGGCAAAGGACCAATTGAGTTTCAAGCTGATTATTAATGCGGGAAATAGTTTCATTTTGATATGCTATTGATGTATTATCGTATCGATAGCTCACTATGCATGCTACTACTTAGATGCTACTAATTTGTTGATTGTTTGCAAAAGGGCAGTGGAATTTATTCGGTATCCGAAATGACTCCAAAATAGACCCGCCTGGACTTTCTAACCTCAGCCCGTCAATGTTCAGCTTATATGACATTGCTAGGAGAATATCTAATGTATATGTAGTTGATACTTTATTTAGTAAACACTATATTTAGATTTACATATATTTAACTCAGTATCTATTCTATCCATTACCAACTTACTCCATGACATTTAACATTTCAATCTTGACTTTGCTCTTCCCGTTCCCCCTCTCTATGCCCCCCATGGAGTACATCCAGAAGGACATTCTCCTTTTGTCACAAGTTCAGCCTGAGTATTGTTACCTGAACAAACACCAACATTGTCAACAATTTCTCCATTGCAACAATTTACTAAGCACAATGCACCGTCAGGGACAGGGGGAGGAGTTGGACCGGGCGCACCTACAGGAGTGTTGGGGTTGGGTTTAGGTTCTGGTTTATTTGGATTAGCTGGCTTGGGTGCTTGTGCTGGTGGCTTGTTGGGATTAGCTGGCTTTGGGGCCTTGGTCTTCTTACGGGCAAGCATTCGTTGTCTCGTTTCAGTTTGTGGATTAGTAAGTCCATAACATGATCTTTCCGTCATACAACTGTCATAGATTTCTTGGATAGCCCCTCCTTCATATGCAGCCTTGTAGCAAGCGTCTGTGTCACTACACGAATTGGACACAATACCAACGAAGCCATCCTTGGATCCAAGAAGTTTACATGCTTGAAAAATTTGGTTATTTGTGGTTGTCCCATCACAAGAATTGTAAATCCCAACAACGGTTCCTCCGCCCCCACCAAAGTAGTTAGCATATCCAGCAGCACCAAGACAGGCTTGATTACCCTTACATGAAGAAGTGATTTTGTTAATGGAACCCCCATCACTTCCGATACCAAGGCAGGATGCGGTATCAATACATGAATCTATGAGCTCTCCAACATACCCCTTACTGCTATTGGTCGTCCCACTGGGCCCATAGTTGCTGCCAGCATCCTTACAAGATGAGTTACCAGTACAAGACTTGAAAACTGATACGATATTAGCATTCTTTAGTCACAAGTATACCCAAGAAGAGAGGGAGGAAGGGGGGTTAGCATTTGTTAGTGGAGCTGCAAAACCATATCATGTGCACAAGTCAACTCAATCCACGGCCAAGAGAGTATGTCGTCTTTACATACACATTCATCACTGGTTTCGCAATCAGAACATAGAATTGATCTGGTGGGTTGTGACCATAGTACACAATCAACTCTACTTACCTTGCATGCACTAGTTCCAGAACACGAGCCAGGAAATTCTGTCAATTCATCCATATCCTTGCAGACTTTGCCTGTGAATCCTTCACATGCATCACCACTATCGGCATTACAGCACTCTCCACCATAACTACCGGGTGAAGAAACACCACATGCATATTTGCACTTGTTTGCGCGGTTGGTTTGGTCGGTGCCTGCAACAAACCCATCGACACAGTCAACCCATTCTGCGCATTCCGTCTGATGAAGATGTCTAATAGCATTCTCTTGATGTTCCTTGATCGACAGAACACCTACATCACTATCATGAGCAGTAGATGACTCTCCATCGCCGCCGCTACTTGGCGAGGAGTCGGCGTTGTACTCTTGAATCTGACGAGCCGGACGTTGTTCGATACGTCTCTATCGAGTTGAGAGATGAGAGGAAGGGTGTTATTGCAATCGTTAGATATAGTATAGTAGTAAAGAAAAACATATCATGTATTCGTCGAATATGAACACATCATGTGTTCGATAATTCGAGCATATCATGTGTTCATTTTGTATCAACGAAACTTACCAACTTGCCGAAAGACCATTGTAGAGTATTGGCGATAACTAATGCAGGTAGGAGCTTCATCGTATTGTAGAGGTTATATTGTTTGCAATAGGAGGGGTTGTTGTTGTTATCTGATAGTATTTTATGGGGTCGTCTGCTGTTATGGCTAGGGGCAGTGCAAGCTATTTTCCACTGCCCCGCGTTGCGACAGGCAGTTTTGACAAAATATGTATCCAAAATAGGAAATAAATCGGTGTATTTATATCCAAATATGAGACAGTACTGGTCATTCTACGACCAGAGGTTTCTTTAGGAGAGACTCAGCCTGCAGCCGAATGAACAGTTAATACCGTATTAAATACCACAAAATCTAATAAGATATACAACCTACTAATCTGCCTTATTCTGATTTTGATAAGGAGATACCGACAAATTTCATCAATACTAATTGGAAGAGCCTCATGTTGTGATACTTGCAATTTGCTTATCTCCTTGACCATTCTACTCTTAATTTGCTCTTTAAATCCCTCTAATTGTTGGTATATAATGCATTGTCTACTATAGAATTGTATTGCAATGGGTGTGTAGTGGAGTGAAAAGAAGTTTTCTCACCACAAAAAGTAGCCAATCTTTCTTTTTCAATGTCTTTGTTTGTGCCTCAATCTTTCTATCATAATTGCTATTGATCTAAAGGATAATGAGAGATATGTATTGATATATTGCAGTAATGATGCTTGAGTTGTTATTGTTTGAATTCTCATACCCCGAATATCTTGACTTTAATTATGGTATCCTTTCAAATCCAACCTTGATGAGGAATTATATGTCACTATCCATTGTTGAATTGTATTGTAGTAATTGGTATATCTCTATTGAATCGGAACATCCATCGACTTATACCTCGTGTGTATGTTGTCGTTATAGAATACTACTTCAGCAATAGGTCGATTTTTTGGTTGTATAGAATGAGAAAGCAGTGTAGATATACTTATTGTTGAATCGAGTGTATATTTCCCACTTTCTTGATAATTATTAGTCAATTCAAACGTATACATTTATTTCTGTTGTAAGATGTATACAACATAGATGGGTGTGTGCACCTTCTAAAGATACTGTAAGCGGTTGTAGTATATCGGTGTGCTCAAACCATCTCTCTCTATTCTACTTTTACCAATATTGTAGAATGTAAATGATATACACCAAACAATCTCAACATTTAATGTAAAGAGTTGTTGGTGGGTACTCCCTCTGAGTCGGAGTAAGTACTACACTGCACTGCGAATGGCGATAATCATGTGATCTGTATTCGCGGTTTAATATGCTATTATTAATCGAACCATCAGGCGGCGTTGAACGAGAACTCATAGGCATTATATAATTGTTGTGTAGAGTTTTTTTAATTCGTCACATTATTACTTGATTTTCTATGTATATGGTTGGATATGGTGTTTGATGGCATTTGATAATGTGTGGTGTACCTTGTGTCCAAAAAATTACAACACTCTCTATGTCGAATGTAGAGGAGCCACGGATTAGACTCGAATATACTACCGCCGTCTCAAAGCAGAAATAAAAATCTATATTTCCATTAGTTTATAAACGGTCGTTAATACATCCATCGATCTACTCTATCCTCCATCCTCCGTTGTACCTCTAGTTGCTGCACTATAAAATGTAAAATCCAATGACGACAGTTAACTCGCCAAAGCTCTGAGGTATCCTTTTAATCTTCCTCCGCCAAAAACAGAGTTTTCTAATCTGCTTGAGGCACGAAAATTGCAATATTTCGACACAATAAGTAAAGCCAAGATGGTGAAGTCTCTACTACACCATACGGCCGCGGCAGCTCTAGCCCTACTAATCTCCTCTACCACTGCTCACAATATCATTAAAGATAGCTATACAATCTACGAACTCGACGATGAAGAAGAAGGTTCCTTAAATAACAACAAACCACACAAACAAGCTAAAGAAATAGACATAACAACACCTGTACTATGTTCACAAGAACTTAATTTATATTGTCCACCTAGTACTACCTGCTGTCCTAAACATGTTATTAAATCAAATGGTAGTTTAGATTCTAGTATTAAAACTGAGAGAGAGATTGTTGGTTATTCATGTTTAGTTAGTTGGTCATCTGCTGTACAACAAGGCCCGTGCTGTGATCACCAGATTGTTGATAAAAATTCTGATGTATCTTCTCAGTTTGGATCTGGATGTGCTTCCGGATATACATGTGCTGCTCCCCTAACTAATGTTGTTGATGGTAGTACACTAAACACCTCAAACGAACAACAAACTATCGACCCATTAACCAACACACCACACTGCAAACGAGATGATAACCCATCAACCAAACAACTAACAGACAAACGAGGACGGCCAATTAATACAGACTATCAATATATGCCACGCTACACAACCTGTCCTGCATTTAATCCTACTGACGGTATAAATGATATTGGTAAACCGTATGGATTGCCTATCCCTTTAGCATCTGCTAGTTATGACAAGTCAAGTTTGAAAGGTGGTGGTGGGGTTAGTAGTTCGAATGATGTCAAGTTGAACAACATGGAAAGAATGAAGGCAAACACAGTTACAGATGACGATAATGATTCGTATATTGGACAATTGGCATACTTTACAAACATGGGTCCCCTAACAACAAATCCAGAGGATTTACATTCACATCATGAAGGAGTAACCACGGCTGTTATTGGTATACACGGTTCAGGACGTGATGCTGGATCATATCTTTGTGCTTTGATTGCTGCTGTTGGAGAAGGTGACGTTAGTGATGATAGTAGTAATTTGGAGGAGGAATTGTTAAAGAGTATGGAAGGAGTTAGTACTACTCAACGTCGTCGTCGTGTTCAGAGTGATAATGATAGTGGGAGTTTAAAGGAGAAGGAAAGAACATTGGTAATTGCACCTTGGTTCCTTGCCCCCTCTGATGGCCAGCCTCAATCCTCCACTCCCACTACTTCTACCGCTTCTTCATTACCATTCTTGCAATGGGCTGATCGTGCACCCGTATCACACACATTTCGATATGGTGCCGAATCAATCAGTGTGCCTCCTCCTGCTGCTGAAGACGTATCATCATCATCCACTACAACAATTAGTTCCTATGGTGCAATGGATGTATTACTTGAAACATTATGTAACAAAAAGAATTATCCAAACTTACAACGGATTGTGGTAGCTGGACATTCAGCTGGTGGACAGTTTGTTCATCGATGGGGATTAAGTTCGGATAGTTGGTGCTTTGGGGATAGACATGGTCAACCCGAGGGTGCTGATGGTTTAGTAGCTTCTCTACCGTCTATTAGGGTGGTGGCTGCCAATCCTCGATCATATGCCTATTTGGACAAGAGACGATACTTCCCTACTGCTGATGAAAGTACTGTTACCCTCAGTGAACAAACTGAAGAAGAAGATAAGGATACACTTTCACCATTTAACAAGTTGGACTTTCGTCTACCAACAACGTCAGAGTTTGATGATTGTCAAGAGTATAATCAGTATTGTTGGGGATTACAAGATAATCCTAACGTTCCTGCTCCGTACATTACCAACAATGTTAACAAGAATAATATGGGCGATGATGCAAGTGATAGTGATGATGATAATACGAGCCTATTCTGCCGGTATGCCTCTCGAGATGTTGTGTATCTATCAGGTCAGCGTGATATTAAACAATTGGGGAATCAGATTTGTGACGAGGATGGATATCAAGGACCGTCAAGAAGAGAACGGAGTGAACGCTTTTATGCCTCTCTTCAAGTTCAAGGAGGTGAGGTATTGAGTAGCTGTCAGGGATCCTCTGATACACTGCCACCAGATAAGGCACAAATTCATGATCGTATTGTTGTACAAGATGTTGGTCATGACCATGCACTAATCTTTCAGAGTAAGGAAGGGAAAAAAGGAATGTTCTCTGACCCTGCCTTAAATTAAGCCGTGGGGAAGTAGGGAAAGCAAAGTATGTGTACTTGTAAAGTAAAGTAGACAAAGTAAATGTATAGAAACTCTTTTTCTCTTCTTTTGTACTTTTTCTTGTACTTCCTCCAGGATGTTACCCATCCACACCTCATCTCCTCTCAAATTCAAACTCTCTACATATTAGCAAAGACAAAAGGTATCCTCATAAAACAAACATGCCAACTACCTCTTCTATGACCCCATCCCATGCAGTCATATGCATAGGCTGAGCTTACAGCATGACCCCGTTTGTCTCTAGGAAAGAGCACTAAGGAAAGAGCAAGAAGAAAAAGTTGGCCAAATTTCTTGTGAAATCATTTTTGAGACAAACACCACTAAAATTACTAAGCCCTCTACTCACATGCAATCTAACCAAGATATGCTGGAGTTATTGATGTATCATTATGACGAGGTAAGATTGAATTTGATTAAGTGGATGATAATACACATGGTAAATATGTAGAGGTTTGGAGGGGTGAAATACTGCATTGACGGCGTGTATGCCCCACGATGTAAAAAGTTTGCCATATTGCAACGCCGCATCATATTCATATCGTGCAAACAATAAACAAACCCGCATGCTTCTCTCCAACCAACATACTATCACACCATGAAACTCCTCCCTGCTCTAGTTATTGCCAATACTCTTCAATGGTCTTTTGGTAAATTGGTATGTCTTTGTTGTGCATATATCATGCAATGATATGTGTTCATATGAATATGATATGATAGCGTGCATATGATATGTTCACATGATATGCACTTTCTGCGCCCCGACGATATCTAACATTTGCAATAATCTTTCTTTGCTCACCAATATACGGATGATTACATTTGATCTATTGCAATACAAAGAATCGTATCGGACGACGTACCGCACAACGTGAGATTCGAGAGTATCAAGCCGACGCCCCCATCGTCGAATCATCATCTACTCACAATGATGGATCCGATGTTGGCATCCTATCCGTCGTTAATGATGAACATCAAGATTCATTGTATGGTGCCCTCTTTGAAGGAAGTAGGCTCCTCGCTCCAAGTCCTAAGATACCCGGATGTGATAGTAGTAATGTTGTTGCATGTGTCGATGGTTACACTGAAGATGGCTCCTCGTGTGCTGATGTATGTATCGATATTGACACTGGCTTAAGTGGATGTTGCATTGGAACAGATGCATGTACCACCTTTACGGGCCTCATTTGTAGAGATGTAATATCTCCTAGTTGTTCTGGACCTGACGCTTGTAAGGATGCAACTATCGGCTCGGTCCTCAAGTCTTGTGTAGGTCCACGAGCTTGCGAGAATGCTGGGAGATATGGAGGAAGCATTGGGTCTATGGAAGGATCATGCGGTCAAGTCGGAGCCTGTCTTGGTATTGCAAGTAATGGTGGGTCTATTCAAGAGATATACAACTCGTGCTTTGGCTCGCAGGCATGCCGATACCTCGCTACAGACGGTGTTGTTGGAAAGGTTAGCAACTCGTGTGTTGGTAAAAATTCTTGCTTCGCTGTCGCTGGTTATAATTCATACGCTTATTCTGGTTATGGTGGAGAAATTACACTGGGAATCTCAGGCTCATGCAATGCACTTAGTGCTTGTCAGTTCACCGCTTCAGATGGTGGGTACCTTAAATTCATCAAAGATAGTTGCAACTCCCAACAAGCATGCTTAAATCTTGCCACTCAAGCCCCTTCTATCAAAACGAAAGGGAAGGATACAAACCGAAAGTGTATCAATAACTGTTGCAGTAATGAATCACAAGCCTGTGCTGAACTCTTGCAAAATAATACAGTGGACGATCTTCCAGCTGATTGTGGACAGTGCAAGAAGAATTTGTTCAACTGAGGACCTGATGTTTTGATTTGTCTTCTTGTCTAGTTTCAGTTTTGTTGACCGACCGGAGTATGGTACCTTGTAGATAATGTATGTTGTAAATAAGAAAACAGTAAAGGATCATATGATATGTATACTCTGCTTTAATAAGCAAGATCTCTAGGTACTCGCTCTACTAACTCTCCTACTTCTTGAGATACCCCGTCATACCCCGTCGTGTCTAAAGTTTCGCTTCGATTAAGCTAAGCTGCACGAGCTTGTATGATTGAGTTTGTTAATAAGACTTGCAATATAGATGTAGGAGATGATGATACCGGCGGTGTTCTGACCTTTCTTTGCTGAGGAGGAGGAGACTCCGCCCTTGTTATGTCAGACGACAGAGCAGCGGCAGCAGAGTCCTCTGTATTGGTATCTTCTCGACTTGAGCCTTCATCGTTACTATCTGGAGATACAACCGAGTTGAGAAGTACCGTTCTAATATCTTCTAAACATTCTTCTGATGATACCAAGTTGCAAGCTGTCATCATATCCAAAACAGTATCTATACTCTCTTGACAAAACGAGGCACAATTGCATCTTGTACCTTCGTCGTATTGCATACCTTTCAAGGCATTAACAACTGCTGCCGTTCCAATGGCAGATGAACGAACTTGAAACAATCGTTTATCATGTAATGCAACTTCTAACTGACATGAGATCAACTCATGAAGATGCTCTCTTAGTTCTTGAGGAGGTAGACTCTGGCTAGTGGTATCCTCATCATCACAAAGCAGAGGATTCTTTGTTACAAAGTAGTCTTCTCTTGTACTACTGCCACTGTCACTGCCACTGATACTTGAGGAGCCGTTGAATATCAGCTCTAATAATGCCTCGGCATACTT
>Ga0214478_101353_pt1 | contig 12464 bp, 12 predicted proteins | sample M1_20Mar14CPVII9_2_FD_178001 | JGI IMG/M metagenome (GOLD analysis project Ga0214478, IMG submission 178001) | Marine eukaryotic communities from Monterey Bay, California, United States - M1_20Mar14CPVII9sort6BwellD7 | ecosystem: Environmental > Aquatic > Marine > Unclassified | place: USA...
AAATAAAAAGAGGTTGAATCGCACAACTCGAGTCGCATTTTTGGAGAGCTCTTCTTTTCTCTCTCAATCAACACAACACAATAACTAATCATTGTATTATAATAATATATCCAACCTATTACATTAATTGACGATAGCAACATATCAACTACAATTTACAATTATTACATTACATTGATCAAATTCCTAGCCCTCTACACACATACGGCATCTAATCACCACGTGATATAACTAATTTACCAATCTCGTACTGTTTGGGAACGCCAATCGAATGCATTCTTGGCCCACTCTTCCTCAAACTCCACCTTGCTTGATGCCTTACGTTCAATACCATCAACATTACCAAATGATGTGCGTGATGATTTCTCACCACCTCCACGAGCAGCAGCTGACCTGCTATTCTTCTTCTTCTTGGGATGATTTTCATGAGCATACTTTTGTGTAAACTGTGTAATTGCACTAGGACTTCCATCCAACTGTTCAGGAGAACTACTATTCAATACTTCCTCGAGGATTGAGACGGTATTCTTTGTGCTACGTTTCTTTCCTCCAACTCCCTTCTTCTTTGTAGGAGCTGCCTTCTTTGTCCTCTTCTTTGGTGCTGGTTGCTCTTCTTCTTCAAAGTTACTCTCATCACTGCTTGCTGGATTAACATCTCCTTCACTTTCATCTTCTTGATAGATGACAGCCTTTCTACTACGAGTAGCTCCTCTTCCACGAGTAGTTGTTGGTTTCTTCTTGATTGCTACAGCATCCTCTTTCTTCTCAGCATAATCGTTCGATTGAATGTTGGGATTATGATCACCCAATGCTTTACGTGATTTTGTTGTTACCTTCTTACTACGTGATCCATTATTGTGGTTCGAAGTGGATGCTTTCTTTGAGGCAGCTGTTGTACGTTTGCTTCCTCCTCCATTCTTTTTCGTAGGCTGTTGTTTGCTCTTACTCTTAACACCGCCGCCATTGCCTGTGGCTCTCTTGCTTATTGCACGTGTCATTATTAATATAATAGATTGGATATATTATTATAATACAATGATTAGTTATTGTGTTGTGTTGATTGAGAGAGAAAAGAAGAGCTCTCCAAAAATGCGACTCGAGTTGTGCGATTCAACCTCTTTTTATTTTCAGTGTTCACAAGTTCCACCTCAACAAACAACACACTCAACCCTCACCTCGACAACATTAATACAAACAACAAGATGAATCATTCATTAGCAGCAGTGGCAAGTAGAATCCAAGAGCGTAATAATGGTAAGTGGTGTGTGTGGCCAGTGTGCGGAGAATCGTCATTGTCACGATTAATTTATTATCACTATCACCTCTCATCTAATCATCTCAACATCACACTCCTTTCAACAAAATAAATCAGCACTCTGTACGGAATTGGCAACATTGGATTTACTCAAATCTCAACATGAACAGGCCGAACAAACACTAGCCACCGAGGAATTAGAAGCTGCCAAAGTTCGTAAAGAATTATTAACAGCTGTTCGATCACGACATTCAGTCGAATTACAAGTATTACAAATCAAACATGATTCACAAGAGATTGATAAATCAATTACCCAACTTCAAGCATCGACCAATGACATTCGTGCCAAGACAAAAGAGTTGGAATGTAAATTTGATAAAGAACATGCACCAATCTATGCCAAGCATGACGTGTCTACTAAATTATATTCAATGAAGTCAGAGGTTACACTTTTGTTGCTGCACAACGTAAGAAACAACGTAGAGAAACTAAGTTGTCAAGTTTGAAAGAACAAACTCATCGTCAAGCTAAAGATGCTGAAGATATGCGTACTGAGACTGAACGTATTCGTGATGAATGTTTAGAGTTGGATCATAGAGAGGAAGAAGATGACGAGGAGACTGTGGCGTTGAGTATGCAAATCAAAACGTTGCTAAGTAAGAAGGCATCATTACGTACTGCTGCTGCCGAGGCTAGAGAGATGCAACAAACTGCCAAATCGAATTGTGAAATGTGGGAAAGGAAGTGTGTAGAAGGGAATTAGATTGCAGGTTGGTTGTGTTTGTGGGGGTACTTCTTAGTTGTGTAGCTTTTGTTATATTGATCAGGAGATGTGTTGAGAGATATAGCTAATCACTAGGTTTACATGTTATATACACTTGTTTTGTAGTGCTGCTGTTCTATCTAGTAATGAACTAATGTGTTATTCTTATCTTGATGTTACTCCTCCTCCCTCATATCTGTCGATTCATCGCTATTACTAATATCGTTCAAGATCAGCTCAATCTACCAAGCTAACTACACAAAATCTACCATACCTTTTAGTTGGTGCATCGTTTCAATTTTTTTTCATCAAGTCAACAATACATTCACCAAAGTTATCCATGTAGTTTGTTGGGACAGAATCCGTATTCACCTCAACTTTACATAACATATTATTGTCGTACTATGGATAATCGGAAGTTGACACCATGCAATATTCACGAGTATAGACAAGAGGTAGGATTAGTATTTCGTAAAAGTGCAAAACCATAGCATTTAAATCAACTTCTTCTTACCTCAGTATTCTCGGCCATCCACGCTAGCTTAGACTCCCCAAGAGCCTGTCTGGGGTTGATCTCCCCGTCGTCCTGTGCCTGCATTCTACCCGCAGTATCACAATAATCCTTCGGTAACCAATGCAGATAGCAGTGGTTCTCCTCATTCGGTTTTTCAATAGGGTATTTGTGATATACGATCCAACCAGCCCCAATATCATGACCAGTGTTGTAGTTATGCATGATCTTTAGATATTCTGGGTCACCCCAAGACATAACTGCTGCCGAGGTTCCAATATCTACAGTCATAACCTCTCCCATATCAAAGTAACTGTCTAGTTTGGGATTAGCTTGAGCATAATCCCCCATCCATTTACTAGCCAAGAAGTATAACTCCGGACTCCAACTCTCGGATGGTACAGATAAGATTGCATTAGACTTGGCCTCTCCAAATTTTCCATATCCAACTAACCAAAGTGGATGAACAGTACCATCATCCGGTTGTTCAAATCCCAAATCTTCCGATAACCGGAGTGGAGTAAGTTCACAATAATCAAGAAATGCACACCATTCTGATAGTTGTTTCATAGTACTAATGATTCCATTCTCTGACGTATTTGCAATTACATCATCTAATCTTTCTCTTAATAAAGATTTCATACGATTAGGTGCATTGATACTATCGAGGAATGAAGTACATCGATTTAACAGATCATTGGTGATTGATTTAGTTGATATCATGAGTTTGTTGCAATCATTATTATCGTCACCTAGTAAAACTTTACTTGATGATACGGCTAATAGAAATGTTGACAATTGTTTGCCGGTAAAATAACTCTTTGATTTTGATGATGTGTGTATTATATAGAGATAATATGTATTATATGGTTGACATACGAGATACGGAAATAGATTATATAATTGTGAATTGGATGGATAATAATGATACGAGAGGTATGGTTTGTGGATAGAGATAATTGAGAGGTTGCATGCAAAAAAGATATTGTGACACACAAGATATGCACTTTTTTCATTGCAATAAACTTACCCCAATACGAGGCAGCAGATCGTATATATCCGTAATGGAGAGCTCAGGAGATAGGTCACTACTAACAGCGGAGGCTTTGCGTTTGCTCATGGTGTTAGGGAGGTGAAGAATGAGTAGCACACTTCATTCTCTCCACAACTATGATCGTTTGATCGCTAAATCACAAAACGTGAGAAAATAAATGGACATAAATGTGTTCATCTCTCTAGATTGAGAAGGAGAGAGCCAATTAGCTATGCAGCTGTGTCATTGAACAAGGACAACTTATATATAAAGTTAAATTCCTATCTAGTCGGATATATCTAATCCAATAGTCTTATTATTGTCGAGACAGAGAATAGAACATCCTACTACCCTCTGTGACTGTGTCATCTCAGTCTCGAGTCTCTCTCCGTCCTCACACACACGCACTACTATACCTAAGTCAGATCCTAACACGTCCCTGACCTAACAAAGCTAGAGAATCTTTTTTAGACCAAGTAGTAGTATTGCAATCTCCTGGTAAACTACTACTGTCTTCCTTCTCTTCAAGATCAACGTCAACAGAGTTGTGCAAGCAAAAGTTACTAAAGAACAATGAACGTTGGCAGTCCGCTGAATGTGATATACTACGGGCACTACCGACTTGAGTACATGAGCATATGCTATTCTGTCTTACAAATGAAACCGTCGATATACTTATATGATCGTCACTGCTGCTACTGCTATCACTATCATCACAATCACTCGACATGGTTAGGTCGCTAGTTTGAGGTGAAGACGACAGCATCTCATTCTTGAAGACATACACTGCATCATTATTACTCCCGTCACTTGTACTTGTTGTGCCGACAGCTGTACTGGAATCGGTCGAGCCTAAGCTCCAACTTGTCAAAGAGTCGGTCCTCTTTCTCCGCATTGCAATGGACTGAAGAGACTTGCTAGGCCCACTCGTATTCAACCCCGAGATCTGCAAAAAGTTCTATGAGTACATTATTAAGGAAGGATATGATTAATATATAGTTTGAGAAGATAAGACGAGCGTACAATATCAATCCAATCTACTCACCCTACGACGTTCAAAGTCTTCACTATCACCAAGCTCTCTCACTTTACTATCATCTTTATCAACCGACAGGAGAGCATAGATCTTTAAATGCTTATTCCTCTCTGGAAGATCATACTTGTTATTAGTACACTCCTCAAGTTCAATACCAGATACCATACATGTATGATTACTAGTAGCAGCCGAGTTCAAACTTGAACGATCAAAGAGTACACTTCCAATTGCAGTACAGCCAACGTTTGTAATCTTATTGCCATCTAAATGTAGCTTCCTCAAGTTCGTGTTATGTTTTAGAGCATTGGCAATGAGCCTTGCATCGTCATCATCGAGCAAGTTATCTTGCAGTGACAGCTCATTGAGTGGAGGGTTCGTTGTTAAGAAGTGTGTAAGATGTGTACCCATCGGCCTAATCATATTCGAATCAAGATTGATACCCAAGATATGTGCATGTTCAGTAATGATTGAGCATAGAATACTATAACCATCCACATCCTTAGCTTTGCAGCAATTCTCAAGTCGGATACGCTCAAGAGATTGATGTGCACTAAGAACTTCTAATAGACGAGTGACATGTACCATGTTATCAATAGTTGTGTTCACCCATTGAAAGTCTTTAATCTCATTGTTCTGTATGACATCGATGGCAAAGTCTATACCATCACTAATACTTGTAGTATATTCGTTACCCCATAGTCGAAAGATATCAATCTTCTTATCTTGTAATGCCAGAGCAATCATTGCCAAGATTGTTGATGAGAGTTGTATGTTATGTATGGCAAAATGACTACGATTGCTTGAGGAGGTATCAAAGTCGATCTTGGTATGTTGTAGAGCATCTGTAAATGTCTTCCAATAGGGTATGAAATGATCATCATATCGTAGGATGGCTTCAGTGTTATCATCATCTGTAGAGTAGCATCCATTGAGGTATATACTTTGATTAACTAGCTCACCTCTTCTCATTTGAGATGTAATATTCTTGATATTGTATACAAAGTTAGCAATAGACGGTGTCCAATCCTCATATCCTAACTCACTAGCCATCATCGTTACCCATCGTTCTAAATGTTCGGACTTCTTCTGTTCTAACGCGAATCGTTTATTCATCACATTATGCATCGAAGCAAGAGACGCAGGCACTACCTCGTGTATCTCTTTTAGTTGAGATTTCATAGCTATTATTTGCTTTTGCAAAGATGACAATGCATAGGTGTTCAATTCGCTCATCATGCTCATCTTCTCGGCAAGATTTTGTTCAGGTTCGGCTGTGACAGTGGTTTGCTGCACTTTTACTGCTGTAGCTTGATCATTGAGTAATGATAGTTGATTATTCATCTCTTCCATACGCCTCATCATCTCCTTGCCCTCGGAATCAAGTGATAACGATGATGCTTGTGATATCACAGTAGTAGTCTCATCTTCCTTGATGCCGTCTGAAACTATAACGATCGATGGTCTTTTCGTGAAATACATATTGCTTTGTGTGTTCGAATGGAGATAATTTGGAGAGAATACAATACTAATACCAACAATAACAATGAGAAGATACAGAGGCGCCGAGATACTGGAGATATTTTCAATACCCTACAATGAAGAGAATCTAGCTTTGCTATTGACGCGCTGACGAATAATCTCGTGTGCTATGCAATATTAATGTGTATCACTACTAATACTATAGATAGTTCGCGTCAATAATGTATGAGGCAGAGGATTAATTTCGGTGGTATACCAGTTATTCATGACCCCCAGTCCCTAAGACTATGTTGAAGATGGGAGTTATAGTGGCAGGTGATTAAGATGACTTACGAAGAAAATTCCATCTTTCGAGAATGCATTATGACAGATTTACTTAATGAGTGGTTCTCAAATGTCGTTATGACTCGGTGTTTGAGGGCAGCAGAGTGGTTGCCAGATGAACTACTGCCAGTGGTCATGGAGCTTGAGAGGAAGAGAACCATCTCATATCAAGTAGTTTTGTGTCTAATCGTTCGTGTAGATGTTTAGCTTTCATTCTTCATGTATTTGTATGTTCCGGTATGTTGTGGTTGTTCATCTATTCAATTGCCTAAGCTTGGCAGTTGCTCCCCATTCCAAGTAATATTCCTTGCATCTCTCCATGTGATGGTCTTTCCAATATGTATCTCCTTTACTCTCAAAGTATGCACTTGCTAACTCATGTGCAAGTGCTCTATCTTGTACAAATCCATTCCGGGACGCCACAGCTATTACCGCTTTGTAATTACTCTCTGCCTGTTCACTCTTTCCTTGCAGTGCAGCATACTCGGCCTCAACTAAGTGTAGATAGTGTACAAGGTTAACGTCCCCTTTCTTTATCCAACCTCTTAGTATCTTTAATTCCAAGTAGATAAGAGGTTAGTTCATTGCAACACCTTATCATTATCATATGCAAAAAGTATACTAAAGTATACTAGTCAGCTCATGCTTACCTTGATTGAGTTGCATGCCTTCTTCTTCCACCATCTCCTCTTGAGCCATGCGGTAGCAGATTGAGCCGACTTTATCGATATTAAAGCTTCCAAGAATGCAAAACGACCTGGTGGGAAGAAACCGGCTAAAGCTGGGTATACGAGAAGATTCCGTTGTCTGTGAGTATATTGAAAAAGAATATATGCACAAAATCATCTCGGTCGGCTGCCATGGCTTCTTCTCACCTGAGTGTACATCATTAGTTTGTAGAAGAATCTTGGAGGCTTTGTCCCAAGATTGAAAGAACACAAATAACTCCAACTTGGTGACAAACATAAACGCCGTCCGACCAGTACCACCTGATTCAGATGAGATCGTTGCATGTGATTCTATATCAGTGATACCAAGAAGAGCTTCTACTAACCGCAAATATAGGGTTAGTAGTAACAATTGTTCCATCTGATTCAACTGATGTATGGCTGCCAAATGTGCCTTCATTTCAATATATAACCCATCTAAAGAACGACCAGAGTAGTACATATGAAAACTACGGGCGAAAAGACAGAATGCTGGAAGATGCGCGTTGCACAGTTTATGAAGACGAGGAGAGGTAAACATAGCATATGTTAGTGCATGTGGGTTGCAAGGGCAAGCAAATGAATGCAATGGAGGGACAAACGAAGTAGCCAAATCACCAAAACTTCACATTGAACACACATATGTACATGATAAAACAATACCAACGCGGACTTTCCTGCTGACTCATTATCACCACTTCTTAGTCCGGCTTGATATCCTTCTAATAGTGGAGCAAACGTTCCTTGTAGTGGTGAATTCCAATGATCTATTCAATGAAGAACAGACACATGGTTAGTAGCCATTTAAAGCGGAGAAAACAAAAAACAAAGCACACTAACTTACGAATAGCGCCCTCGCATACAAATGCACATCTTGACAACATATGACTCATGCCATACTTGGCACATATAAGTTGAACTGCTTTTGACATCTCTTGACCCTCTTGTAGCTTGCCAAATGCACATAGGATAAGACCGTAGCAAGCGAAGGCATTGGCTGACGAGGAGTTTATTCCGTACTTCAGTGATGCTTTAACTATCTCAAATACAATTAAAGGGTACATCGTTGGTTGACTTTGGTATGATGGCGTCAGCATAAGCTCTACATGATATGGGGAGAAGGGAAGATATTGTTAGATATGAAGCGGATAAATGGAGGTGGGTTAGAGTCGATTTTGCTAAAGATACCGTCGGAATAAGATACCCTCCTTGGTATCTCCTGGCCCCTCACAGGGCAAATAACAGTCATCATCAACAATCTATCACTTGCCTAACATCTTTTGACCCATTACTATACGCTCATCTGTCAGTTCAGGTAGATTTGCTAAGTCTTCAGCTGTTCTTTTACCTAGAGCACGGTTTACCTTCATAAATTCTTTGATGACAACTAAGAGATGAGCCTGTTTGTTCTTGATGGTAGGTAGACCGTACAACTTTCTGAATTCGTTACATGTATCAATAGAATCGCTTAGATTGCTTGTTGCGTGTTCAGCTAATGACTTAACCTCATATACGTTGAACTTTCTTTCTATTGGTATGTCTTGATTCATAACTTCTGTTATTAGCTCGTTCATAGTATTGTTATCACCACTAATGTAACAAGCGTTGGCTCCCTCAGAGGTTAATTGAAGCATGGTTTCTGGTAGAGTTTCCCAGCCCCGTGGACCAAGTAGCTTCCTACCAGCCTTGAAATAGACAGCCGCAGAATCGAATGCAGCATTCTCCGATGCCTGTGATATACAAGATAGATTAGAATGATATTCATGATCACATGTCACCCACCACCCCTCACACTTCTACTCACCTTCATACCAGCCCGAAGATTCAAACTTGCCAGCTCCATACGATCCTCATTCGATAAAGTATCCATTGAAACACAATTCCTCAGACTTACGACCTCAAACAAGTTGTTATCGAGTGCTGATTGATCAAGGTTACGCATCAAGATGGTACCAATCTTCCCCTTAAACGAATCTCTCCTCTCTTCTGGGATAAGCCCATATGCGGCCGACTGTATGTTATCATGTTCAAAGTGACATACATCACGACTATCTCGTTCCCACAGACCCTCTTCATCTAACTCGCTAATGGAAATGTCAAGTGATGATATACCATCATTGTCATCATCGTCTCTTTCTTTATGCTCCTCTGACGCACTTGTTGATGCAAGACTACTTAGTTCAGCCTGTGACATATTATCTGTTATAGCAGCCACGGCTGATAATGAGAACTTGGCACCTAAACAACTGGCTACCTTGACTACATTCTGTGTCCTTGGGTTCAAACTTTGGAGTTTGTTCAAAAGAATAGCGGCCACGTTGCTAGTTGCAAACTTTGCCTTGACTTCGTCATCATCCCAAGTCCATTTCATTATTGCAAAGTTATACTTTAGAAGCTCATCATCATATAATGACCTTAGAAAGACGAGGACGTAGAAGGCATTCCCTTCAGTCTTCTTGTGTATGGTATTTGCCAAGGTTCGTACATCATCTAAATTATCCTCCATACCCATTGCCTCGGCCACGAGAGATGTGACATCGTCCGAAGTAAGATTACCAATCTGAATGGATGTTATACTCAAATTTGATACCAACCCAAACTCTCGGATATGTATTGCAAGTGGATGAGATCTATAACATATGATATGTGAGGCATCGAAATTCAAATCAAGATTAGAAAAAAGAACACAAGATGTGTGTCACAAAACACTTACTCTGGAACCTCATCAGAACGATATGCACCCACCAACAACAATCGTGGTATATCACCATCTAAACATATACTTTTTAATAAATCCAATGTGGCTACATCACTCCATTGCAAATCATCTAGAAATAAAACTAATCCATATTGTAAATTGGTGCATATGATTTTTAATAGTAATCTAATGGCATATTGCAATCTACTAATTGCCTCACGTCCAATGATTGATAATGTAGTGTATTGTTGACTTGCCACTGTTGATGCATCATCATCCTCATCATTTAAATGTTCTGTGACAGAGGGAAAGAAGACATTGCCACATCCTGGTAAAGCACGACATAACATAATCAACAAATCTTTATCAATAAATGTTTCATTAATCTCATTCTGTATCTTCTCCTTAATCTCTTTATCTCCTTCACTAATCATTCTTGACAATGATACCATTGCATCAACAAATGCACTCAATGGTAATGGATTATTATTAATATCAAATTTACCAGATGTAAAGTTAATACCCATTTTATGGGCTGGTTCTTTAATGCCCTTCATTACTAGACTTGATTTTCCTGTACCGCTTATACCTGATACTAGTACCAATGATGGTAGTATAGATGGATTTGTATTATTGGATTGTTGTTCACTGGCAGCCAACTTTCTGGCAATCTCATCATCCTCCAAATCATGAGCCTTACTACTGACATTCTTTTTCAACTCGAGTAATTTACCCAACAATAATTTCATATCATTCTCACGACCGTGTAACTTCATATTACTTATTCGTAATTGTGACAAGGTACAGATAGATTTTCGTTTAGTAGATGACTTTCGTTTATTATTTGATTGTTGTGATGCTTTCAATACCATTTCTTCGAGTTCTCGTGTACTGGATGTTCGTGTGTTTGACCTAGTAGAGTTTTGGGTTAGCGGTGTTGTAATCTCTTTAGTACTTTCATTGTCAGTTACTAGTGTTGCAGTTGGTATGTCGGGTCCAAGTTGGACCTCGGCATCTGGTACATATGTTGCTTTTAGCATTGTGTACAATACTGTGGTTCTGTTCTGTGGTTATATCGTTTGTTTGATGGGATTGGATAGTCAATGATTCGTATTGTATAGTTTGTCAGGCGTCGGTATCTTTGTATATATCTCTATACTCCACTCAAGCTGCATGTATAAAGAGACGACAAAGATAGTATATTATATATTTGTTGGTCCAGTAGATAGAATTGCAAAGTATTGGGTTGGTATTTGTTGCATCAATGCGTTTCGTCAAGATTTTGCAAACTCGAGGAATAAGCTCTCTTCTATCTCAAACTGCAAAAAACAGTATGTGCACAAGGACACTCACCTATTTGATCGTTCAATGTATTGATGATGATGCCGATTGATATACTACCCTATAATAAATAATACAATATTGTGTGTCATTCACTAAAGGCCTATGTGAGGTAGTATCGTAGATAATCATATCGTTCGATAGGATCTTACCGGTATCTTGTCCTATATCACGTGATACCACGACATGATCACAGAACTTTACAGTGTGTAATGAATTGGTAGATTGGTTAGCATACTAAGTGATAATGAAGTGGGGGCGGCGCGGGGAAGGGATTATAATGTTATATCAGTATCCGTATTTGCCATTTTCACCTCCCCTAAAGGTGAGGTGTGGAGGAGTACGGGTATAAGGATCAATGCCCATCAGATTTGGGTTTCAAGTAGAAGTTAAAACAAAGAAATGTTTAGGTTATCACTTTAACATCTCCTTACTAGCCATGTATACACACATTTATTACACTAAATCTACGGTCTAGAGAACAAATAACAAAGAAAACACTAAACTCTTCTTCTGAGGCTGCACATTTATATCAATATCGGGGGTTTCTTCTTCACATTCTATCGGGAGATTCTTCACATTGCCACATATACCAATAGCAGAACGTTTTGTTATACAAGTTCAACCCAATTCTCCTCCGCATTTCTATCCATTAGGAATGTGGAGGAGAACCAGATACACAAACCTATATACCAGTATTCATTCACCTTTGGTACTCTTGATGCTCACGAGGATCTTGTTCCTCGTTTTGCTCAGCTTCGTCACGAGTTGGGTACGGCTGTACCGCATGTCCTCTTGCTGCACGTTCGGCACTTGATGGTGGCAGATAGTAGTTACCAATATCTAACGGAGCAGCAGCGGCTTGGTGGTGCTGTTGTGCAGTCCCTTGAGCATACGAATGGTAGGGATCTGCTCCGCCCCCATATTGCATAGGGGCGGCGGTTCTTGATGGAGGAGAATTACCAAACGCGGCATCTCTAAAGAATGACGTCAGCTCTGGATCTTCTCTTGTATAATCAGCAGTGGGGGATCTATAGGGTGGACGGGCACTGGTACCTGCCGAGGGTGGATGATGTGCTGCTACTCCTCCTTGATCTGACGCTCTTGTCAAATCAGTACGAGCGGCTGGTTTCCTCTCATCATCAGCACCTTCTTCATCTGCTTGCGGCTGTCTATTATGTACAACAGGCATTGAACCTTTAATCTTATGACCACGAGGATCTTCATGTTCATCATTAGCACCGTCTTCCTCCTCATACTTATCATCATCAGTCTCATACTGTTGTGCATTTGCTTGAGCAGCATGTCCAGTTGATC
>Ga0214478_101354_pt1 | contig 12455 bp, 9 predicted proteins | sample M1_20Mar14CPVII9_2_FD_178001 | JGI IMG/M metagenome (GOLD analysis project Ga0214478, IMG submission 178001) | Marine eukaryotic communities from Monterey Bay, California, United States - M1_20Mar14CPVII9sort6BwellD7 | ecosystem: Environmental > Aquatic > Marine > Unclassified | place: USA...
CACTATAGTAGCAAGCCTACATCTCTGAGGTACCACTTGATGGCCAAACATTGCCTGAAAGTCGGCAGGAAATCCAAATTTGAGGCAAGAAACCTGCCTACATGGGGCTGTGAAAGTATGATGGAGGGTCCTACAATCATGCTGGGAGTGTTCATCACCTTGTTATACATGTAGACAATGCCAAACAAGCACTATAGTAGCAAGCCTACATCTCTGAGGTACCACTTGATGGCCAAACATTGCCTGAAAGTCGGCAGGAAATCCAAATTTGAGGCAAGAAACCTGCCTACATGGGGCTGTGAAAGTATGATGGAGGCCCAGAAAAACATGCTGGGAGTGTTCATCACCTTGTTATACATGTAGACAATGCCAAACAAGCACTATTGTAGCATTTCTTTGAATAAGGCGTGTAGAAATTACTCCAGTCAAGACTTGGCCAACTTATATGATTACTTTCAGGAGGAGGATTGAAATCGTCACTGCCATTAAATTTATTCACACCAACACGTGTGGGTCTAAACTATGATAAAGAAATAACTTCACTTAATGTCTTGCCCTAATGCTACGTACCCCCTCTCAGGTATTCTTCCATACACACTCGAACTTCAATCCCTGTCCCCACATAAACACAAATACAAGATCCGCATCCTACTCTTCTCGACACATCCTCCTGATTCGTCCCAGCTTACAATAGACCCAAACTACTTCACATATACATTCGACACCAAACCTCACTCAACCCTTGGTATGTTTCCCAAATCCACCATAAACAACCACAATACTCTTCGGATCAATCATATACTCCTTCTTACCACTACCCAATGTTGCCTCTCTCAATGTTACCATAACCGTACCACCATTTACCAACTTCTTCTTCTTCGAGATATGTTCAAACTCCCGAGGCAAAAACACTTGAAAGAACGATCGAAAGAATAATGAATGTCCAGCACAAATTACTGTATCCTTTGGTAACTTCGTATCATCGAATAAATCCACACAGAATTGATTCAAGCGGATTAATCCATTGGATTTTAATGACTTGTTCCCCATATGATATTTGGTATCAACTAATGATGTGAATGAACCACTTGGTAATCCCTCGATGTTTTCATCACACCATGTGGGGTGTGCAATACCCTGTGATGGTAATATTGTTAATGCATCTGGATTATGTGATACCTCCTGCATAGATGGTAATAATAGAATATCATCCTTCGTTTTGTTTGTATTAGACATAGTTGCAATGAATCGATCAGCTAGTCCAATAGCCGCCGTTGATATTGCACGACGTAAATTGGATGATACCACAATGCTACTTGGATTATTCTCCTCACCAACTGCCAATAACAACTTGACAGCTTGATCTTCACGTACATTACTTGCATTTGATCCTAATCTCATTTTCTCCTTCTTGAGAAATTTACGCAATCCCTCACCCTGACTAACACCCTTGGAACTTAATGCACTATCAAAGAACCAGCTGTTAAAATCTTGTCCGGCAATGAAGAAGTATATTTCCATAAGTATTGCATATATCAAATTTGGAATGAAGAATAATACAAAGAGTGGTTTAGATCGATCTCCTGCATTGAATGTATCATTCCATGTCGATTCTCCATGACGGATTAGTATAATTGTCTTTTCTTTGTACTTTGTTGAGTTATCTGTACTACTTGACATGGAACCACCCAATTCTTTGGTAAAGTATGTAGAAGGATTATTATCCTTGGGTACTTTCCACTTTTTATCTTTACAGCATGCCAAATATAGAAATGAAATGTAGAATAACTTAAGTTTGCGTATGGCTGGAAGACATTCGCGTTATCACACAAGAAGATTCGCGTTATCCCAAGTGTTATGAAGATGAAAAGAGAGTAGAGGTATGTAACTTTTGTTAGTACATATGATTTGTAACAACATCATATTATTTATACAATAAACACAATGCAGACTTACCAGCTTGTGGATTCGATAGGATACATAATGCCGAAACTAGGAATAGTGGACGACGGATTGAATGAATGAACCATGTTACCTGAAAGAAGATGAAGGCTGGTATTGCTAGGAGATTTGTCATCGTTATTTTGTGGTATCAGTTAGTGTTGCAAAGTTGGTGCACCGATAATATGTATTGGTTTTTCTAAGGTATCCTTTACTTCGCCGCTTTGAAGAATGATATAAGTCAAGATCGGATGATAACAAACACAACTGTCTAGAGGCAAGGCAATATACTGATCTATTGTGGAGGATATGAGTATGGTATTTAGTTTATAGGGGCTGATCGATATTGTGGTCCGTAGTCGTCAGATGAATTTAGGATACCGCTCTCAATGTGTGATGGTGTTGCTCTAGCTCGCTTCTGCACTGGATAAATCGATCAATACAGCAGCTCGTATACCAAAAGCATTGTCATTTAAATCAGTTTATAACGCTCTTTCGATTAATGGTAGTCTCATAGCAAGCAGTCATCTATATATCACACGCAAGGGGATCTATTGAGCCTCCAAATATTTTCTTTTTTTTTTGCACAGAGACTCAAAAGAAGACGATATTATAAACAATGTTCAACTCAAATCATAGTGGTAGTCAACGGTATAACCAAGTACCACCCTATAGTGATTCAGATAGTGATGATAGTAGAGGGGAAGATGATTTTATACAAAGAGAGATACGAAATCAACAGGTGCGTTAGAGTGTTGCAAGTTGCAATGTATGGGTTTTTCCAATATAGTATTGCAACTGTTTACAACACACGTAGACAGTAGGGGATCGTATATAGTTTTATTTCTCACCATTGTCTTTCTATTCTCTCTATATACGATGTAACAATACACACTCATAATCATTTGCAATCTCCCAAAACACAAACAACAACAAAAATTATATAACACAACTACATATACAATAAACACAAAACAATATATATAGATGATGATGAAAGAACAAGATGAGGGATTAGAAATGTTAAGCGAATCAGCTGATAGATTAAGTAAGATATCATTGGGTATACATGAAGAATTGGGACATCAGAATAAGTGAGTTCTTTCGATAATTATAATTGAAGATGTGATATGAAATTGAGTTTAATTGGGGATTGGTATGTTGCTTTATTGGGGATTGTATCCAGAAGTTAAGAGTAGTGGACATGGAATAAATGACTCATACGACGCCGCCGACGAGAATGTATGATGGATATCCCGAACAATGTATTGCAAAATGCACGGAAAAGGAAGACAGAGCTCTACCCAAGAGTACGACCGATTTGCCTCAGGTATAGCGAGTTGACACAATAAAGGATATGGCAATAAAGGGACGTCGTACCGAGCTACTCCGAAAATATCAAAGCAACAAGGGACTTATCAACCCCTAACTCAAATTTATTGAGCATCCTCCATTGCATATTAAACTCACGTATCGATCTCTACATCAACTTCTCTCTTTCTTTTCTCACACAGGATGCTTAATGAAATGGAAGATGATTTAGACACTGCAACAACAAATTTAGGATTAGTAACGGCTAAAACAAAAGAACTAATAGTAAAGTCAGGAGGGAAACGAAATTTTATTATCATTGTGGCACTAACGTTGATTGTGGTGGTGTTATTCTTTTTAATTATATATACGTAGCACATATAATATTGATATTTATTGAACTAGACATGAGCTATATATCTCGTATCTTTTGTATGATTTCCATAAGTACTCTCATTAGTATGGCGCTAGCTATAGATGAGTTTTTGTTTTCCGAGAGAAGACTACGGCCTGCAGGATACCGACATAAAGAGCGCTCTTTATGTCGCAAACCAAAAAACAACTAAAACACAACAACCCTCTCTCATAATCTCTCGGTGCTCGCCTTTTTCATAGATATACCTCGAGTTATCAACATCAACCCCTCAAGATGACAAACAATGTATTTACTCAGTCAGAAGCGGCGCTCTTTTTCTAGGATACCCACGAATATGAGATACATGTCACATGTCCTATCAATTACTGCTCTGCAGTTTTCAAAACTGCACAGAGCTGATATGCTATGACTTGGGCTGCACAACTAAGTAGTATGTCTCGCCGTGTGAGTCCGCATTTTCCAATACTATACTACACGCAAGAAGACGAGGAACGACACACATGATCAGGAACTATTTTACTACTCCTATATCCATGCATCCTACTCACATAGTGGATGCCGACGCCGACATGCTAAGTCCATTTTACTCATATTCACATATTCAACTCCTTATCCATGCATCCTACTCACAAATTGGTGCCGGCATACTAAGTCCAGCCTCCTTTACCTCATATTCAATGAATGGTTTAGAAAAGCCTTTCTTCTTTGCTGCTTCTACTGCTGCGGCATCCACTACACCATCATCTTCTCCTGCCGAATCTATAACTGCCTGGAGAGTTTCTTCGGCTACCTCATTCTCCTCCCCTGATAGAAGAATCGGGAGGGTAGCACCGCCATCATTGAACCCGAAACACTTCACATCAGCAATAACATTCGTTTTGGTGATGTTTCTTTTGAGTTTGTTGTATAGAAATCGGGAATCCTTCTTTGTCCAATCCTTCTCGGTATTCACTGCACTAGGGTTAACACTTTTGTGTTCGGGAAATACATCCATGTAAAATGCTAACATAGGAATAGCATATTCAACTGATCGTCGGCATTTGGATTCATGGTGAGGAAATTGACCACTACCATTGTTGCCGGTGATGGTAACAATCCCTTCATCTTTCAGTGTGGGTAAATCTTTCATACACCAGCACAGTCTTACTCCATTTGGTGCCAATGGCAAGCCCATTGATGAAGGTAGACTCTCCATCATGGCTGGACAAAATTCCTTATGTTGATTGAGATTTCTTTTGGTATCACCTCTTTTAGAAATAAGAATGTTCTTTCCGCACCCGCCCTTATCTTTACAACACTCAAAGTGCTTTGTACCACATACTTGACTGAATGGACCATTCTTCCACACTCCAGTATTTCGTGGTCCGTTGACTTCTGAATCATCTAGTGCACGATTACGTCTCTTTTCATCTTCATTTGCTCCGGGATATGCTTGCCAATCTGAACAACCCCATTGTTTCTTATTTCCAAGCTGTGACCGGATAGAAGGATCCTTTCTTTCCCACTCTTTTGGAAGTTGACTCAACGAAGGGATCTCACTTGGACTGATTTGATATAAACGCCGATCCTTACTGTGTAATGTCAACGGCATAAACCGAGATGTAGAAGACTTAGTTGATGATGATACCATAGAAGAAGTAGAAGTAAATTTCTCATCTCTTGACTTTTTATTCCTCCCACCTTGTTTGGTATGATGTACAACACGTTTCTTACTACTACTATTGCTAGCTACACCAATTAAATCATCATTACTCTTCTCCTTAGGTGTATTACGTAATCCAACACTATCAAAATCCAATAAAGAAGATGAAAGTTTATGTTTGGAAGTTGGTTTTGGGATACTAAATTGTGGAGGTGATGTCTTACGTGGTGATAGGGGTGCCGCGGCACCTGCTGCTGCTGGTTTACTGGGAGATTTAGATCCATTCTTTGTATTTTCATCTTCTAATCCTACGGCGGATGGTCGATTACTACTACTATGTTTCTTCCCAAAGAAAGAAGATTGCAATTGATGAGTATCTAGAAAATCTATTGGGGATTTATCTTTGGCACTACCGTCGCCATTGTAGTTGGCAGCACCACCACAACTACCAACTAATTGCAATGATGATGATTTACCATTGTTGGTTGATGTTGCTGTACCATATTTTTTTACGGAGGATAATTTGAATAACGTGTCAGGTGAATCATCTTTTTTGTTAGAGTTGTTGGTAGTGGTATTACCAGCAGCGGCGGTAAATGTAGTAGAGGTGGAGGTGTTGCTGGTTGAATATCCATGGTGTTGTTGTGATATACATTTTGCAACAACTTCATATTGTTCATGTGTTGGTAGTTTGTTGTATTCACATTCACCAAGCTCAATCTTAACACTAACAATAGCAAGCTGCACTTGATCAGAAGTATAACTTTTACCACCTTGGATATGCCGTCATTCACCCCATCAATGAAATCAGAGGTTGGTTTAGGTGCACGTGAAGAGGTTCGGCGTACGATATTATTTCCATTTAGAGACGCCATGGTAGTACTCCGACAACAAAGACGAGGGCCTTTGTGTTTATTTCTAGATTTGACGAAGAACGAACTAACCGCTCTAAACGGCTATGTGGCTAAGTGTTCTCGCGCCAAAAAATACTTAGTAATTTGTGCATAAAAAATGGAACTCAGATTGACTCTTAGTGTATCGTGCCTTGACACGTGTCTACCACTACGAAAATTTTATGGCTGAATGAGATTAAAGATTTCCTATTGCAATAGCTAAGAGAATTGAAGAGCAGCTAATAACAGTATGTCGTCGGAGGATAGTTACAGATGTGCCGAGGAAGATGATGAGGAGGAGGAGGCATATGTACCTTCACCACAACCAAAAAAGAAAAAGAAAACACAACATAGTACTACCAACACATCAACCACACAAAAGAAAAAGAGTACATCACGTAGTAAAAAGAAAACAACACGTAGTACTACCAAAAGCTCATCTGAAGATAATGGCAAAAGAGAAGAGGAGGAGGAAGAAGAACTGGATACAAGTATTTGGCCTAGTGATGATGATCCTACAGTACCATGGCACAAAAAGAAGAGGTACCAATGGTATAAAAATGCAATTATATCTCATGGTAAAAAAGGTATACCATATCCACCCGATTATGTACCTACCGAGGAGGAACTAGATGCGGTTACACCATCAATGGCAGAGAATTGGATGCATGAAAATACTGAATTGGATAAAGTACAAGAGTTTACACATGATGAAACTACATATTGTTGTGAATTGATTGAAGAGGATGCGGTTCCTCTAAGAAAAGACGGGTCACACAGTTGTTCTACAACTAATGGGGGAACGGGCGGATTTAGAAATTATACATGTGGTTGTGATGGTAAATACGGGCATACTTGCAATGGTGCCTTTGGGTGCAATAGATGTATTGTGTTTGAGAAGGATACTCCTAAAGATGAGGGTGAGGAAGTGTTTGTATGTGCACTGTTCGAGAAGGAAAAGGAGTTAAAAAGCTATGCCAGTAGTTTAGTGGGAGATATTGTACCTATTAATGGTGAGCCTATGATGGTGGAGGCTACGGGGGTATATCCTAATGGAGAGAAAGGACCGATGCCAGTATTAGTCGGCGGAGGAGATACAGCATTTGCAAAAGAGGCAGTGGAAAAAATTGGTTTAGTGGTATTTCATTATGATACGGGAGATAAAGATGCCATGGATAAGTGGCTGAAAGAAGGTATGGAGGCAGATCCACCTATGTTTGTGAAACTGGGTGATAGTCGTGGAAGTTTGAATGCGAGTTCTGGTTTAAATGGCACGCCACTCTTCTGGAATCATATGAGGAAATTTGTATCACAGCATCCAGAGTTAAATCAGTTTTATGTTGATATGGATACAGAGAATGCAGTCACAGCGTGTTGGGCGGTTCATTATGTATCCGAAGAGGGTTTAGCTAAATCGGAATCGAATGGCAAGAGGAAGAGAGATGGTGAAGATTCAGATGAGGGTGCAGAATCAGGAAGTGAGGAGGAAGTCATCGAATTGGATGAAAGTGAGGAGGCGGGTGATGATGTTGAAGAGAAGAATCAGAAGAATAAGAAAAGGAAGTTGGGGAAGCATAGGATTCATCCTGATCTAAATTATGTTGGAGAGTGGCGAGCTATACTCTCTCTTGCCAAATCTCTTGAGAGTAAACATGCACAGAAGATCATGAGGATCACAGACCGAAAGACCGGTAGATGGTTTGATTTGGTGATCAAAGATGAGACAGTTGTGGCAATGAATCGTATTATGGGAGGAGTGGACAACAAGAGATACATGCACGAGGTTCGAGATGCAGCCGGTACCTACACTCTATGTATTGAATATAGTAAGAGGCAGTAAGACGAATTAGTGTGAGATAGTGAGATATAGGCAACTACAAAAAATGTAACATTTCGTTGCGACATTGAAGGTATCTTTACTCTTAGTTAGCATTCTATAACAAAAAGTGGTCAATACTTTCACTTATTGCAAAAAATGTAACAACTGTCTGACTGACATAAAGATCAATCGATATCATATCTCGTTATCAATAATATACAATAAGTACTCTCAACATGACGCCCGCAACAAATGTATTTACCCAATCAGAAGAAGCATTGTGGAAGCGCATGCCCTCGGGTCTCAAATCTCTCCTCCTATCATCAAACGAAGTAAAACTTGATAAACTAATTTCGTTCTACAATACGTCCAACTTTCGTGACGTATCAACAAGAAAATATACACCCAAATATTCATTTGTATTAGCAAATTACTACGTACATCAATTGAACAATGTACAAGCGGCATGTAATTTGATCTTCAATGCCAATTTTATATTATATCTAAATAAATCAACACAACATGCAACTATTGGCGATGCTATTGATTACTTTTTAGATAGAGCACAATTTGTACATGCTACACATTTATCAAAAGCAGTACAAACTTTTAATCATACAAATTGGAAAGAGATTGATAGTGAAGATATGTTATATGAACTCACATCACTCAATGATTTTCCTGAGTTATACACCGCGTATCAAATTACTGCAAATTGCAACTCTTCAAAGAAGAAGGGAGATGAACAAAGATTGATCAAGTTACGTGAATATACAACAAAAGCAATTGAAAATGATTATAATCAGTTAGTATCAAAGAGGAATGAGGTTGTTGATTCTTTAATGGGTAGTGGTGGTGATTGGTGGAAGTCTGATGCTAATAATGATTATAAGAATGGCAAGAAGAAGAAGAAGTCGTTGAATGGTAGTAGTAGTAGTAGGCCAGAGAAGAGTGCACCACCACAAGATAACGAGGAGATTGTCATCAAATTTGTAGATCAACAGAGTCAAGAAGGAGAGGTTAGCATCACGATTACCAAGTCGACACAACTTAAGATACCATTCAATCAATATGCCGAGGGTAGACGATTATCCTTACGTTCCTTTCGATTTGTATATGATGGTAGTACACTCTTCGTAAGTTCAGTTGGGAAACAAACACCGATTGATTTGGGTATGGAAAATGGGGATGTTATTACGGTTATTAATTTGGAGGCCGATAAAGAAGAAGTTGAGGAGAAGAAGGCTGTAGTATCAAAGACAGTGAAGCAGAAGAAGTCTTCTTCAAAGAAGAGAACCAAGGGCAAGCAGAAGAAGAAGAAGAGGGCACCACAGCCTCTAGTTATTCAACAGACGGAGGTAGAGTTGAAAGTTGAACACTCCAAGAAACTCGGAAGGGTACACGAGGAGGCTGAGTCTCAATTCAAACTCATCCGGCAACGTCTGAATAACTTGGTACTCGAGAGGAGTAAGCCCAAGTCCAAGAAGAAGAAGAACAACAAAGCGCCGCTACAACCAATAAGTCAGGTAGTCAATACTACCCCATCATCTATTGGACTCGGAGGCAAGGCCGGTAAGACACATTACACAATCCAAGTAGGAGAGGTATCCAACCTCTACAAGACGAGTAAACGTCGTCGTCGATCTCATTCACCACCAACTAATCAACTTAAGATTGATCTACACGGCCTGACACGACAGGAATCATTAAAGTCATTAGATGATAGTTTACCAATATGGCAGGAAAGAGCAATGAGTGGTTCGTATCCCTTTGTGGTACCTGTTGAGATTGTTTGTGGTGGTGGTAGTCAGGTATTAAGTGAGGTAGTTGAACAATGGATTAGGAATAATGATCAAGTTGCCAATGCGCCCAAAACACGATGTTGTTGAGTAGACTTTGAGAGATATGCACATAGGTTTGGTAGAAGTAAATGTCTAATAGAGTATGATGTTCTTTCTAAGTGACTAGCTTATTCCCCTTCTTTGCCCGAAGTACATATGATATTCACCCCCCAAAAGAAAAAGATTATAGCGTCCAGTCAGTGTCCTGCCCCCCATACAGGGAGATTGTATTTACCCTCACCATCCAGTCCCTAAGTGAGACCGGTCCTATCGATATTTGAAACAGACTTGTAAACGATCTTGCCATCATCCCTATGAAAGTCCAAGCGTGCATGGTGTGGATTGTACCCTTCGAACGTCTCCATGGGTACAAAATTCTCCTCCGATACTCCAAGACAAGGCATCCACTGAATTGCTTTGAGATAATCACCTCCGAAAGAAGCATATGTCTCCCTGACCAGGCGGTAGATATAAAAACTACCAGCAATAGTCTTGCCGAACAAATCTTCAGCCTCTTCGTCACCACAATTTTCCACAATCCTTCGGATAGTCTCTGGCAGATATTGAATTTGGGATAGGGTATACCTAGGCTTCTGCCAGCTTCTTTCCAACAAGCTCTGTGGAGGAACAGTCTTCTCCTCATCTGATTTATGAAGGCACATGAAAACTTCCCATATCTCACCAAACCATTCCCGATGCCCCCCGTGCCATTCATACAACTCACCATCCCTAAGTAAACGATCTCGGAAGGGTGTGCCCGACCCAGGATAGCGTTTGCAATCAATCTCGACCCACCCAGCAAACAATAGATGATGAATGAAGTTGTAAAATAGCACATTATACTCTTTCAACTGGTCATAAAAGATATCACTTCCATACATATTGGGATCAATCATAGTTAGATCTGGTTCCACACCCCAATCCTCATAATCCTCTTCCATGGCAGTGCTATCATCCTCCTTCATTTTATCCCACTTCTCATAATACTCTTCATGAAAGTTAGATGCTACTTGACGGATGAATTGAAGGAGTAACTGAGCACGTTTACGAAGAGAGAGCGTTTGAAACTTAACATCTGGATTCAACCGAGGATCTAATTGAAGCAATGCAGGTCCATACCGATGGCTATTCTCACATGGACAACTTTCATAATCTCCGTGTGGATCACAAGTTTCACAGTCTGACCCTTCATCTGAATCTATATTAGACTGGCAATGGTGACAGAAGCCATCGTTGTCCCAACCGTTCTTACTATCCAGGAACTCTACTATATAATCGAAATCCGGTCCGCCATTCACTGGATTATCCATATGTGTCTTCATATCTTTTGATACTAGACGGAGGTTGGAGTAGTCTGGGTTTTGACAACTACTTTCATCGATATTCCATGGAAACCAACCATTCTCAGCAACCATTTGTAGGATTGGCATATGTGATGACGGTGCAACACCCGACGGCCAACATAATTTAGATGAATCTAACATGATGTCAAATGCATTCTTCTTCTTTGCAGTGGTGGTATCCTTCCTTTGCCTCTTATTAGGAGACGCCCCCGTTAATATTGTATTAGTATTCATTATTCTGGTATGTTAGAATTGTATATACAGCCCGTCGGATATATTTTAGTCAATGTATTGTTGAGTATTGCAATGAGATTTTTTGGACTCAAGATTGCTCAACTTTTTATAATCTTTTGTGTAGCCTCCTCCTTCTTAATCCAAACGTACTGTCGTCTAGAACCCACACTGATAATAATATAGAGTTAATGGACGATGTACCGACTACAATATCAGCATAATATGATAATCAATATTGTGTAGGATATCAATATTTACTTCTTGTGCATATCTGTGTTCATTTTTAGTTTTTGTTGCAGAAACACTGGGGAAGTCTCTATTTGCACTATCGATCCAAATCTGACTCGTGATTTGCAATACTTTCTTCTTCATTCATATAGAGTGCCAGTATTTGGTATAGTATACGATAGTAAGGCATAGGTATACGTGCAACGCATTTTTCGATTGGTGGTGGTCATAGGTATCCTTGATATCCTTGCTTTGCTCTGCACTGAATAAATGAAGAAGTGCATTATGCTCTCTACTTACTCTCTCTTGTTGATAGCGGCTAATAGTCATTGCACTTGAGTAGGAGACGATGATTAAAGTGGATATAGATCTATTGGCAACATACTCTCAATCTCGATATATATGAGTGGTAAACTAGTCGACACATCTCCCCTACATTTATAAAATCTATACATCTGTCATACATATAGACTTATTCTACAGTGCATCCAATCTCGCCCTCAAATCAGGTAATGCATCCATAAGCGCCTCCTCCTCTTCTGTAGTAGCCACAGCCTCCTCATCACCTTCGATCTTCGACGGAGCTTCCAATCCAACCATCTTTTGATCCATTTCTATACCAAGCTCAGCCAATACCTGATCAGTGACATTATCAGCCTCTTCTTCAACATCACTTTCATCAAATGCATCCGCTAAGGCATCATTCATTAATTCCTCTTTCACCTTGGCTGTTTCATTCTGCTTTGCAAATTCAGCCATAGTTTTGGACATTTTCGATGCATCCATTACACCATTGGCTGTTGATAATGCATCGGTAACATTTCCCA
>Ga0214478_101355_pt1 | contig 12449 bp, 10 predicted proteins | sample M1_20Mar14CPVII9_2_FD_178001 | JGI IMG/M metagenome (GOLD analysis project Ga0214478, IMG submission 178001) | Marine eukaryotic communities from Monterey Bay, California, United States - M1_20Mar14CPVII9sort6BwellD7 | ecosystem: Environmental > Aquatic > Marine > Unclassified | place: USA...
CAAAGTTGTCTATTGGTACCAAAGGGTCTCTATTCCATGCGAAAGCGGTCTAGGCTCACTGCCGATGGAGTTATACATGAGACTTTGACGATCAAAGACATCGACTTGCAAATTTTGAGGGAAACTCGAGTTGAGATTAGGCATCGATAGTCATAGAAGTCGGCCTTGTTGGGGTGCAGGAGGTGATCAACGGTTATCAAAGTTGTCTATTGGTACCAAAGGGTCTCTATTCCATGCGAAAGCGGTCTAGGCTCACTGCCGATGGAGTTATACATGAGACTTTGACGATCAAAGACATCGACTTGCAAATTTTGAGGGAAACTCAAGGTGTTGAAGGTCATAGAAGTCGGCCTTGTTGGGGTGCAGGAGGTGATCAACGGTTATCAAAGTTGTCTATTGGTACCAAAGGGTCTCTATTGTGCGTGGAAGTAGCGTAGGCTCACTGCCGATGGAGTTATACATGAGACTTTGATGATCAAAGGCATTGACTTGCAAATTTTGAGGGAAACTCGAGTTGAGATTAGTCGTCGATGGTCATAGAAGTCGGCCTTGTTGGGGTGCAGGAGGTGATCATCGGTTATTGCTGTTGTCTATTGGTACCAAAGGGTGTCTATTGTTTGTAGAAGTAGCGTAGGCTCACTGCCGATGGAGTTATACATGAGACTTTGATGATCAAAGAAAATTTTGAGGGAAACTCGAGTTGAGATTAGTCGGTGATGGGCATAGAAGTCGGTTTCTTTTAGACTTACTGTTCTCATATTTACAACATGTTATTGTTTTCAATCATCCTATGATATCTTCTCTTGTTTGCATATTTCTTTGAACCTTTTTCACTTCCATTTCTTAGCACCTGCTTTCTATATCATTACTGATAGACATCTCATCTTGGAATTCGCCCACATGAATCAGAGATCAGATTGATACCTGGTAATAAGCATGGTGATGATGATCTTGGCTTCCAGAAAGGTCTATACAACAAGGCACGTACTTCAGGTTGAATGGTGAATTCATTTGAAGTACAGTAATCTCGGAAGATGTCCTGCAGATCTGCGAGCAGCTTTGATGATTCAGTTGGCAATATATCTCCCTGAGATATTAGGTAGCCTCCACCAGTAGATTCCAAGAATTGCTTTGCTTTTCTTGCAATGTCTTTATCTGATGCTTGGTTGACAGTATCAATAACTTGTTGTCTTTGCATTGAATCAAGTAATGGGGACCGGCTTGCATCTGAAATTGCACGCTCAGATACAGCACGAGGTACTTGAGTTGTACCTTCTAAGATGTTGACATGGTGCCTAACAAATCGACGACAAAAACGTCGAACATAGCTAGGGAGTGTTTGAGAGACACCCCTGAAAGAAAGCCGAAGTCCTGATGTATTTCCACTTGTTTCATACGCGATACCTGCTACAGCTCCAAGCTCAGCAAGATCGAGTATCTCATCATCAAATGATAGTAGCCAAAGATTAGACAGTGCAAGATCACTGCTAGACCAAGTAAACGGTAGTGATGATAGCAACTGAACTACAAATGCACACTCCACCGAGGGTTCGGTAGGCCTCAAAGGCAAAGGCAGTCCAATGTATGAAGCTTTATTGGGAGGAACAAGAAATAACCTCCATCTTGACTCTACAGAGTCGACAGAAAACCCACTTGTGTACTCTCGCCAAGTCTGTGCATTAGTCAACTTTAACTTTTTGCCACTCGAGCGAGCTAAATTATCATCATCAGAAGCATCTTGATACAAGTAGCGACTACCTCCCCATTGACCAACTTGCCTTTCAATGATAGGTCTAGGAGATCTTATTCTTGTTGGTAGTAAAGGATTTAGGTAGGGCGGTGACAATTCTTCTCCATCAAACACTGAGGCAAACCATTCCAGAGAACTCAAGTAAGCACTAGCTCCACTGGCTCTATTCTCTATATAAAACCTTGTCCCTGTGATTGGTTCTCGTTGCCACGGAAGAAATACTGGTGGTGTTGATATTCTCTCATCAATAATTCCTTGACTACTTGTAAACACTGCCTTTGGACTCGCTCTAAAACTAACCAATGAAGAGCTTTCATCTGACATTGTATAAAGTGTTTCTGTAACAAGTTGTTTCATTTGTAGAACAGAGTTACTATCATCAGGAGAAGGCATCAAGTACCAATTGTAGTCTTCATTAGCAACGCCGTTAGTACCTCCACTTCCAAAGCGAAGAGAGTCGACTGATAGAGTGATAGCATCTGCAGCTCGTGGTGCAAATAGATAGCCATGAATTTGCGCCGCTACGAGATATTCCTTTATCAAATCAGCTTGCAGTGGCTTTTCAATTGTTTTGCGTATACTCTCAAACACAGTACCGATTAATGCCGAACGATTAGCGAACCCATCCAGTGTAATACCACCAATTTCCAACCTCAAGATTTGAAATCCATTTACATCTACTGGAAAGGAAATCTTAGGCACGCCTTTATTACCCCTCGGCACATAACCAAGCTTTTCCAAGAATTGCCGAAGACTACCAGGACCTCGACGAGAAATCATATGTGTCAGGACAAAGCCTAATGATGTTGCAGTGATTAGACTACTTGAGCCAGCACCAATACTTGTCGCATCATAAGACAATGAGAGTGGCCACTCCATGCATAAAGTCTGATAATTCTCATCTACCTGAACATCGTCTATCGTATTTCTGAGAATGATTGCTTGTTTATTACTTCCAAGCATAGGATCAGGAAACAATGGGGGATTTAATTTCTCAGTTAGTCCAACTTTCTGAGACATTACATTAGAGAATGGGGATATCCATCGATCAAGTGCACTTAACTCATCTCTCCCAATAACTACAAGTGTTGCCTTTGAAGATAAATAATGATCACGAAAGAAACGTGCCAGTTCAGAGGATACGTCGATACCTTCTTCAGTAGGTATTGTCTGTAGTGTTTCTATAGACCCAGCAGAAAACCGTGCAAAAGGATGCTCCGGGTTGATTGAGTTCTTCAAGAAGTAAATAGACCTCGATAAGTCACTGGTCCTATCAAGTTCATCTGCAACCCGACCAATCTCGCGTGGAATAACAGATGGCTTGGATAATGTTGTCTCAACTTCATCCAATGTAAAGAGTTTTGAAAATCTCTCTAATGCTTCAGGAAGAACCTCATGTGGACTATTGAAGTGAAAACATACAAATCCAGGTGCTGAGACATGTGATAAATGCAAGAAAGTAAATTAGTATGTGTTGTAAATCACCTTCAAGAAAGATACGACAGAGTTGAATTCATTCATTCAACTCACCAGTGAATGCGTTGCTATCTCCGTCATTATCAATTAACCAATCTTCAAAGCTTTCACTTTCTGTAGTATCTTCTTCTCTTCTTGTTTTAGAACCCTTATTCCAAAAGTCTCTAGGTCTTCTATTAAGTATTTTAGTTGACCCCCGACCTCCTCGTGTGGAAGATAAAACGATATGTTCCATAAGATGTGCAAGTCCAGGGATTTCGTCCGGTTCGGCAAATTGTCCAGCACCATCTATACTAATTGCAACCGATGAACTAGTACATCTTAAATCTTTAACTAATATAACCTTTAAACCATTAGATAGCACTATATTCCGATATTTTCGAGTAGTTGAAAAGGGAGGTAATTGCCCTGGTACTGCTATTATATTCTTGCTCTGATCGAACCTAGATGCATCACTGATTGTTTCTGCATGACTAGAAGAAGAAGAAAAGCCTGCTATTCCGAGAGTAGTGGTATATTGTATGAATTTGCGGCGACTTGTATGTATGGGTATAGATGTTGGTTTTGGTAATTCTACAAGCAATGCATTGCAACCTTCATCGTCATCATCATCACTGCAACAATCACATCTATCATTAGACTGATGTCTCATTATTACTGTACATCCATTGGTCGTTTGGAATGGTTGAGGAATATATAATGATTCCGATCTTTGCAGTGTATACAAAGATACAATCCCAAGGATAATAAATATCTTCATTTTTTCTGATGTATTGTCAAGTAATGTATTGATAGGCTAAAGGGGATACTTATATCTAGAGACCTCTATATTATAATCATCCGAACACCTCGCCATACTCCCCACTACTATAGATCTGAGCAACCATTATAACTCATCTCATCTACCAATATGTACTAATTCTTCTTACTATTTCTCTTTCAAGCACACTCTCATGACCATGCTGGAGCGAGCTGAAATTCTCTCACTCCCCATAGGTATCTTTTTATCTTGCAGGTTGGACTGTACGCGCAGCTAACGAGCTTCTTGATGATATGTGTAGCAGACACAAGTCCTTGAGTAGTTCAATATATCGGTTCTAACATTTATAAAGTCTACCATCACTCATTATCAATTGGTGCTGGTCAAGCGACGCCATGCAAATGACCTGTGCTCTCATGGCATCCTTTGACCTGCAGCTAGCTTCTCTTTTGCCATCGATCACGCTCAGTATACAAACCATTGATTAGCTAGCAACTCACCTGCCTACGCTATTTAGTGCCACAACCGACCGAGTTGATCAGGCAGCTAGTATTGTCCCCACTCGATGGAGTTCAAGATTACTTACAGTGTTACAATAATGCATTGGCTAGCTTATGAGTTAGGCTGTGGACGATTATCAAGTCAATTCTATATCCTTTTCTTCAACTTTGCTTGTTAAATAGTTTGCCACATGCTCCGTCTTATCAAAATTATCTTTTCGTATCTTGATATTGGTTGGCTTATCATGGCCGATCGGTGATGGACCTCCTTCATAGATCACAATGCCACTAACAATTAGGATAAGGGATACATAATACGACGCCGCAGGTAGTATTCCATCTGTTATTGCAGTAAATATCGACGCCCACAGATTTGACGATAAGACTGATAGATTGAGAAGACACGCCTCACTAATGGAAAGGAACTTCACTTCACTTGCCAGATCCATCACTTGGAAAAGAACGTACAGACCAAGGTAGACAAATTGTGTTGATACACTGCACGTATCGCCTTCTTGATTGTTAAAGAGAGATATAAAACTTTCTCTCTCAAAGATGACAAGTTGTGTCACTGCAATACCAACACCGAACCACCATTTCATAAAAAGGAGTTCATGCACGCCTCCGTTCTCTTTGACCAACTCTTCTGAGAGCACATCATCAAGACCCAAAAGGATAGCTCCGCTTATGGCAAGTATATCTCCTTTGATATGTTGCACTGAGTCTATATCAGATGTTGATTCCATATCTTCGATATCATAATCCTTAATATCTGACATTGTTGAAAAAGAAATACCTATAATGCATATTATACCGCCCAATACATGAGTCAGTAAGTACTTCCTTCTTAATAACACTTACTGAATATCATAGCACTTGGTATAGAAAGCGCTTGCACCAAATTAATGAATGTGAATGTTGTATACTGGAACGATGATATAACGAAGAACCTGCCCTCAATAGCTATTAATGCTAAGAGAAAGTAAGCCCAACTTGGAGCATGAATCGTCTGTAAGCCAAAGCAGAAGGAGCGTGGTTGGTTTGATAAACGTCTCCTCGACTCTTTAAGTATTGTTGAGTCATACTTTTCATTGTCTTTTTCTCTATTCCATCCATCATCCATCACAATATTACTTTTAATAGATATCGATAGATCATCTTTGTCATTATTTGATTGATTATGTTTGCTGCAATCGAATTGCTCTTCTTCTTCTGATATATCTATTTTCCTTTTGATTCTATTATTTCTACATCCCGAACACCATCCTCTCATGTTGACTGCACCAAGAAACATTAATACTATCCCCACTAAAGTAATTTGTGTTAATGGTATGTGTAAATCACAGGTAGAGTTTAGTTCTTCACTCATTGCTCCCGTTGAAGCGATGAAGAAGGAAATTAATTGTCCAAACAGTAGTACCTTCCAGTGCGCAATTGAGTGATGCAGCCCATCTATGATTGTTGATACTACCGAATTGGCTATCGATCCTTCACCAAATACAGAGTTATCTATATTGATTGGACTCAGCCTATGCCGACTATTAATACTACCATCTTCGTTACTATTGCTGCTGTGATGCTTATCTAGTAAGCTACCAAGCGGAGAAGGGGTATTGATTGCCTCCTGCAATGGCTCTACATCAGCCCGATAACTTTGACTTCTAGTAATATGAGAAGAAGATCGACGACGATCCGTCTTCTTTTCTGTACTTGATGTGGACATGTCTACCAACCAAAATAATATCAGCCTTATCTATCCAATGTGTATTTACAGAGCATACGAATAGTAATACTACAAGAGAACTAGATAATAGTAGTAGCAGGAAGAGTTGTAGTTGACCGACTGATACTTTGATTGGAGTTGGTCGTTTGCAGGCAGTATGGGTGGTTCGATAAAGACAAATATTTTATTCTTGGATTTAGGTTTTTTGATCATTAAAGCAAGTAATGTAGTTCTAGAAGGCAGAGCAGGGGTGAAGTAACACTATCATACTTGTTTTTATTATTATTCAATACTTATTTGTTGGTGTTTAACCCCCTTCTCTACAATTATCGATGAGCTCATCGTATGGTAGAAGATATCCACTAAAATTATTTAGTAGCAAAGACAACAACAACAATAATATCAACAACATGCCAGCAAAGCGTAACAACATTCATTCATCCATAGTAATAATGGGGATGACAAGGACGGCGGGTTTCAGTCCTGGGTTAGTACTATTCCATTAATTACGAGATATTGTAAGTTTTTGTATACATGCATTCTATGTATTATTTATACACCGCATTATTCTTACCAACAATATCCTCCGAAATATCAGGGTTCGTTGCTAGCTTCTTCTTCTCGTTGCTTGTTAACTTTGAATATATGCCGTACAGTGATATTACTTGGAACTGGTACAAGATTTCGCACAACTTTGAGTTCTGGAGGTTCATTACACCATTCTTTATGCAGGTCCATTTTATAAATACACCATGCTGTTTACTCTTTACAATTTGCTCACGTTTAGTAGATTGCATGAGATGAGGTGAGGCAATCAAGTTGATATTGTATGGATTTATTTATATTCTTTATTTGGTTACCAGTAGATACTAATATGATTGCTCTACTCATCATATCTAGTCCAATAAACACGGGTGGAGGTGCTGGTACTTCAGACTATGTCTTTACTTTGATGTTTGGGGCATTCGGAATCATTCTATCATATCACTGGTTTTCTGGGCCGGTTTTCACCCGCAATTTGACAATGTTTGTGTAAGTTATATAATATGTATACAGCAGTACTTGTACCTTTCAGCAAGTTTTCAGTTGTCTGATAAATATACGAATATATCACTTTATTATTTGCGCAGAGCATACACTTGGAGTAAACATCATATTCAAAGCAAGGTTTCTGTGATGTTCCTCGGCCAGGTCCCTGCATTGGTCTTTCCATTTGCCTATGCGGTGATTGAGTTATTATCTGGAGCCGCATACTTGGATCTGATTCACGGTATTGTAATTGGACATTGTCATTACTTCTTGACTGATTGGGTTCCAACGTATTATGCCATGGATATTCTTCACACCCCGATGTTCTTGGTTCGTGCGTAGCTTCCGGAAAGAATATGAATTTCAAGGCAAAGTCAACAAAGAAGAAGGCACGGCATGATTGGGGTGGCAATGGGCAACGTTTGGGTACTTCTGCCCCTTCTCGTAGTGGCAGTGGATGCACACAATCAAAACTACTCTCAATGCCAACTCCTGTTGATGAGGATGAAAATTTCGACTATGCACCTTCCCCAACTGAAGAACAGAGAGACGAGGAAGAGGAGGAGAGAGAGTCCAAAGTACTTTTACAATCATTTTCGGAAGAGTCGCCTTCCGACGTTCTAGATGAGGTGCAGAATTTGATAAAAGAGAAGGATCTTGAGGAATCTGTTCTCAGACGCCGCATTAGAATGATGGATACCATGTCGGATGAGATCAAGGCCACAAGATATGACTAGCTGTGAAAGCTGTACTATGTATATATTGGTCTGATATCGAGAGAATGTTGTGGCATAAAATATTGACAGCGAGGTATATAATGCTTGAAAGCGTGAAGGAGTATCTTTGGAAGTTACTCAACCCTCGCTATCCTTGTACAGATTTGTTTGAGATTGTCATCTACTAAATATAAACCAACATTATTTAGTGATATGAATGACTGTGCTGACTGAGATACAACTGCTCAGATCGATAGAGTTACTACAAGTTACATGCGGCGCAACACAAATGAAATGGCGATAAAACGTTCATATTTCAAAAGATATAATTAATATCATGTGTCCTTGAATAACTATATATATCCACAGTGATACAGGTGGCTCTGGCGGTTGATATTGTATATCATATCACTGAATATCACTAAATACACTTCGATATGATAAAAATCAGAAGAAGGCCCGGAGAGGCGGCGTTGGTGGGCACGTTCACTATCTGCTTTGCAATAATATCTTCTTCCAACATAAATAATCACAACTTTACAGAACCTCCAACAATACTATTTATATTGGGAATAGTACTCATATCATTATATTTTCTCTTTGTGGAACCAATAAAACAATCTCAATCATATCACAACTTTGCAGACAAGAGACAGTTTATTTGTTCTTGTCATTCGTTATCTGAGGGTATCTTTCTACCCCCCGACAGTATCGTTGAGAATAGAAGACGAGGTTTCATTATACCAAACTTTGGTGATGTAGTATCTAACATTGTTATCTTTGCAGGGGGATTGTTTGGTGTAATACTTCTACATATTGACAGTACTAAAGAAGAAGTTGAAGATACGAGAAGATGGCAACTTAATATATGTCTTCCAATAATGTTCTACTCAACTATCCTCATTTCAATAGGGTCAACATACTACCACTGCAATCCACACGATGCATCACTTGTTTGGGATAGATTGCCCATGACATTTGCTTTTGTATCAACCTTTTGCTACATGTGTTCAGAATATTTACCAAATCATGAGGGTATAGAATCTCTACTTCTTCCATTAATTATACTCGGTCTAACATCTGTTTTGTATTGGCGATGGACTGATGACTTGAGACTGTATGCATTAGTACAGTTCCTTCCTCTTTTGATAATAGCTGGACTGTTAATATGTTACCAACCAAAGCACGGTGGAAGAGCTCAACATGCCTTTGCATTGATCTGTTATGCCTTGGCGAAGCTGTGTGAGGATCGAGATTATGAAATATTCAATCTGACACACAATGTTATATCTGGGCACTCATTAAAACATGTTTTGGCAGGCATTGCATCTATATCAATAGCATCTGTATTACTGTGATGAGATCTAAAGTAAACAGATGCTTGCAATTCTACCTTATAACAATCCCTGTCTTGCTAGATCTTCATACTGTTGACGATTCACTACATTGCCGTGTGAATCTTCATACTCTTCCTCTTGAGCAACATCGAACTGATTCCCCTCCAATGTAGTCCTCAGTCTTCCCCATAATTCCTGAGCATCTTCAATCTTTGTTACTCCATGAAAATGCTTTGTGTTTGGTATTCCAAGGCATCTCATACCATAGGCATGTCGAGATTCAGTAAAATGCTTTTCAAAGTTACGCCGTCCTCGGTATGATTCATTACCGCAGATTTCACATGGATAAAAGTGATTAAGACCATGAAGTTTGAATAACCAGTATGGAATAGGCTTGCCATCCCAACCCAATGGTACATTCTTGGGGTTATAGATTGGTGCATCATCCTCGTCATCTTCATCATCACTACCATTGCCTCCACCTCCTTGACCTTTGGGTTGATCTTCGTCCATTGCAGTTCCATTAACGTCTTCATCGATTTCTTGATCCCTCTCATTCTCAGTTTGAGTAGTCCTTCGTTCAATGAGCCTTCTAGTACCCTCCAATGTTGGTCGTAATTGATCGAGAAGAGATATAACAATAGCTTCCAAACGAGCAATATCCACTCGACGATCAGCAATCGGAGACTCTGCAGTGGAAGAGGCAGAAGAAGCAGTTTCAACCTTTGCCTTTTTAGCACTGCCGCCTCCCTTCTTCTTGGCAAACACCTTGGCTGGTAATTTGTCCAATGGTGTATCCTTTGTCAAGAATAGTCGTGCAGCTCTGTCTGATACAGTACCACCACATTTAAGACCCAATCGAGCTAACTCAGATTTCAATTCATCTCCACTAACACCCTTTTCCAAGTCAGATGAGGTGGCATACTTGCTCAAGTCAATCCCCTGCTTCACCGTAGCACTGTTATTTGAAGATTCTCCATTAACATTAGTAACATCATCTGATGCCATGGAAGCCTCGGCCATACGACATTCCCAACCATCCACACCACCCTTCTCACTCCACTCTTTATTAAATTCCACAATATTCTTGGCAATTACATCTGAATCGACATTTAAAAAAGGCGATGTACGCTTGAGAAAGCCAGTTAAATACTTTTCCAATGAATGTAAGAATCTTGAATATTTACGACGATCTTTCAACTTTGCACTTTCGGATATTGATGTATTCAATCCTTTGGATAGTATGGATAGAAATTCAAGGTATGATAACATTGACACCGACCCTACTGTTGCTTTGTTGTTTTCATCAGCACCACCACTTGAAGTAGAAGCAAATGCATGCCTCATATTACGAACTTCCCCTTCATACAAACTAACTAAATCTAAATACTTTCCAAATAATTCTTCCGGCGTGTAAACCTCACCGGACCGCACGGCACTTGTCTCGGTGGCAATTAATGATGCAATATCATACCCGTCTGCTAACGGATGACCATGCTTACGTTTCTGTCCAGATAGTAATGTTGATGGTAATTGTTCTTTGGTGGATAATCCCACACCTAAGGCTGATTCGGATGGCATCATTGGAAAACTTGCAAGTGATACTTCATATGTTGTATCTGTTGGGAGAGCATCTTGTTGTTGTTTTTGTCCCTCGTTTGTATTTTGGGAATGATATTCCTTCACTTGGTTTAATCTCTTGTAGAATGAGTCCAACAATGCCTTGTGACTATTAGAACCAACAGCCGATAAATCAGCAGTAGCAGTAGCATATTGAATCTCCTTCTGCACACCCTCAAACAAAGTACCACTACTCACAACATCTTTCCTTAATAACTCAACTAATTCACCTTCTCTCTTTAATACTTGATTTAATGCCATCATACGACAACTAGTTGATAACTGTCCATTACTCAAACTATATTCCTCATTTGAATGATGTTTCTCTTTTGATATTTCATTTTCAATCATTTGTCCTGTTATTAATTGTCCATCATTCCCTCCTCCTGAATTTGCTAAAGAATTGTTAGTGTCAGACATTGTTAAATCATCAATTTCACCATTTAATACATTTAATGTCCGTGCTGATCGTGATAAGGATGACCATGCATCACGTACCCCGCCGGGTAGTGACGTTGGATGTAATGGGTCTAATAATACCTTATTCATTATTTTAGATTGTACATCATCTGCTTGATCATCTTCATTTGAATTAGTACGAGTAGCACCAAGTGGATGTGATAATAGTGATGATGCGAATAACGTACAGGCCTCACGCTCGGCGTGGAGGGAACGTAATCGTTCTAATGTTGTATTTGCTGATGATAGTGTTGATTGATTTATTGTTGTTGGTATACTATTCATAGTTGTGGTAGTTGTTGCTGTGGGCTGTTATGTTGTGGAAAATAGAAATGTGCACATCATGTGTTAGTAAAAAAAAATACATTTTTTTATATGGCGCCGACATATAAAATGATATACATACTCACCTCTACATCCTGCGTATCTCCATCAGCCACAGGTGGTGGCGATGGCGGCGGCGGGGGAGGTAATTCTTCGTCATCATATAATCTCTGAATTGTTTGTGTTTTAGTAGTGGTGGGGTCGGTTCTTATTTTTATCAATAGAAATTTATGATCGTAAGTATCGACCTCAATGATTATGAGAGAGAGTAGTGCAGAGTAGTGCCTTCCACCTCTACAACACAGATTAGACAATAACACGATAATAGGCATATATCTGAGCTTATTTAATCCCCTGTTGATAATATAGACATAGAGTTAACTGAGTCGAGTTTCACCGTAGGTTGATACACCCCTAAATCGTTTTTTTTATTGTACCTGCATGCACCAACCAAACGCACTACGATAAACACAAAGTAAAGATGAACCAACCAAAACGTATACTCAACAAGTCACGACGTAAGTATAGTACATCACGTCTATCATCGGGCAGCAACGGTGCCAATGAAGATGGATGGTATAAAACACATCCAAAGGCTAAAGCAAAGAATAATAAGAAAGCAGCCTCCTTATTGGTTGATAGTGATCTTGATAGTTTATTATCTCAAAGTGATGACGATGATAAGGTTGTTGCATTGGGTAGTAGTAAGAAGATGAGAAAACCTAGTAAATTTGCCAAAACGAAGACCAGTTGGA
>Ga0214478_101358_pt1 | contig 12431 bp, 12 predicted proteins | sample M1_20Mar14CPVII9_2_FD_178001 | JGI IMG/M metagenome (GOLD analysis project Ga0214478, IMG submission 178001) | Marine eukaryotic communities from Monterey Bay, California, United States - M1_20Mar14CPVII9sort6BwellD7 | ecosystem: Environmental > Aquatic > Marine > Unclassified | place: USA...
GAGAAACATTAAATGGCCAAGTCTACTTGTTACGGGCTAAGGAAACAATATTGTTTCGAACAAACTTCTTTGCCTGTTCTTTTGCTTCCATAGAACGGAGCCCAAAGTCAATGACTGCAATGACAGTGTGCAAATTACTCTCATTTTTCGGCACTTCATGATGAACTGTCACTGCCTTCCTCCTCTTCTTATCCATGTAGCACAAGTCCTTCATGCCACTCGTATTCTCAGTCATAAGATATGCACTAGCACAATCATCTGTTGTGATGATGTGGTTCAATCCCTTCACAACAGTTCCATGTGCTGTTAGATTGTCCAAATCAAACATGTTGGCAGTGAACTTGATCTTCCTTGATGGTCCAATCCCAAGCACTAACCGCATACGGTGAATCGAATCACCGATCACTCGATCACCATCGGCATGCTTGCCTATCCATGTCTCCTCCATATATCGTTGTAGACGTACAACAACTAACGGTTCATCTTGGGGACACATAGCGAAATCTCTCACAAGCATACAGATGATATCTTCATATAAATCATCACACATCTTCTGGTTTGCTTCGGAGGCAGGGACAAGTGGAAGTATTCTTGGATGATGTGGTTTTACATCCCTACGAACCATGAGGCCATTGACGGTATGGAAATTGTTTCCTAAACGCCTACATCCTGCACTAGATGATGATTGCTTGGATTGATTTGGCAATTGGTACCAGAAGCAATTAGATGCATACGCTAACAGCAATCGAAATGTGTATGGACAAACACCATGTGCCACGGCTATACCGGCACGCAGAAGTATTTTCATTTCTTCTAGATTGCAGTCATCGGGTATCCATGATTGGATGATTGATTCTTGAGAACGTGCTGGTGGTTTGGAATCTTCTTCCTCATCAGCTTCCGCCGCTTCAGCTGCACGTTTACGTTGCATCCTATTGCAATAATTCAAAGCTCCACTGTATGAAGACATGATGTGTGTTGTATACTGTTTATTTGATATGTATATATTTCTATATGATATGATTGTTATTGCAATTAAATGTAGGTATAGAGGAGTATGTGCACAACATTACCACCGCCATTATGGCGGCGGATAACCACCATGCGGTGGCGCTAATAATTGATGTAAATTGAGGTCTATTTGAGGAAATTTGATTCTCAGTGGAAGCTAATTGGGGAAAAAAATAAACCACAATTAAGCTCAATTGAGAGCAACTCTCATCGCGCAGCCGCCACGGCTTGTAGCTGTGGCGGCTAACATTTACATAACACAACACTTTTCATTATCATCATATTTTGCAATATGGAAAGGCAACAGCAGAATGAACAACCACTCCCTAATCGGGGCTTTGGCCATTGCAATGGTGGCGGTAATTGTGGAGATGATGAATGTCCAGAGCCATGGATATGTAATGTTTGCCAAACTGAAAATGATTCAATACTTCTTCATTGTAACAATTGTCGTGGTAACAAAGATCAAGCTAACTCTGCCAACAACACAGTAGAGGAGCCGCCACCAGCCCTCCCTATTGGCCATTGCAACAATGATGGTAATTGTGGAGATTGTGCACCACCATGGATGTGTGGTTTTTGCAATATGGTAAATAAATCAACACATCTTGTTTGTGCCGGAAAGTGTAGAGGTAGAAGAGATCTAGTTGAATATGTACCAAAATCAACCAACACATCAAATGGTATGGATCTTCTTCGATCCATGGCAAATGATTATAGTAGTGGAGTTGCCGCTGCCGATACGTCCAAAACTACCAACAACAGTCGTAACAACAATGACACATCCACATCCGTGTCATTTGGTATGAACTCTACCACTAACTCTACCACCAACACCACTAACACTGTTCATAATCCTCCCTACAAAAAGAAGAAGACAAGTACGAGTGATGAGATTGATATGACCGAGGAGAATGACGATGACGACGATGGTATCTACACTGACAATGAGGGTGGTGATGAGGATAGGCTTGAAGATGGTGAGCTCGTGGTTGCAGATTATGATGATGATGATGAGATTTACACCAAGTATTCTACATCAGACCCACCAACTGATACATATGCAAAATGTTGTGGGGGTAATGTCCCCGAAGATATTGCTGCACGGTCGAATAGACCCATGCCTACTCGTTGTACCCTATCAAAGGATGCACTATTCAAGTTACATGTCGGGGGTTATACATCTGAGGATGATGACCCCAAGAAGAAGCCAAGTAATCCATCCAATACTCCCGAGTTCCAGGAAGCTCTCCGTGTGTTATCAAGGGAGACTAATAATATCGTTTGGATGCCTCAATCTCCGCGCTGCGTGGAATGTCAAGCATTTGCCGTGACCCTGCTTGTACCTACTGATGATGACCGCACAGGTCCGAGACCTGGTACACATCCTAACTATTGGTGTTTTATGCATGGTAGGGCATATGTTAAGGAGAATGGTGGGGATTTAGTTGAATGTCCTTCCGAGTGTGAGTGTGGCAGGTCTCGTCATAAAAAGGATTATCCATTATGTACCCAATGCTACAAGGCAATGAAGTGTAGGAAGGAGGGCTGTGGGGAGAAGGTCTACGCCCCAGGGATGGCATTTTGTGCGGAACATGATAAGGCAAGGGGTTGTAGTGTGGAGGATTGTAACGAGCCAAAGTGGAGAAGAGGGTGTGCATTTTGTGCGGAACATGATAAGGAAAAGAAGTGTAATGAGGATGGGTGTGAGAAGACACGGTGGAAGGCCGGAAAACAATATTGTTTGGATCATGATCCATATTGTGATTGGTGCGACAAGTGTGGGGAGAAGCCTCGGCAACCTTCTGGCCACTACTGCGAAGACTGCGGTCTACTCTGCAAGGCACCTGGGTGCCAGGCACCACTCCGTTATACAGGCGAGAAGAAGTATTGTGGAGCAAGCTGGTGCGAAGCCGGACATCTAGGCCCGGAGCCTACGAAGAAATGTGCCTTCTGTAAGAAAGATAAAAAGAAGAAACAATTTCATGCTGATGAGTGGAAGTTCGCAGAGGATGCTGTCAGGAAGTGTGTGAAATGTAAGAAGAAGAAGTAAGATGGGAATGGGAGGGCATTGATGGTTTTAAATGCAGAACCAGTGTGGAGATGTAAAGTAAAGTCTATTGCAGTAAAAACCCATAACTCTTTCCAATCCTAAATCTTTCTTAACTTGTTCAAACTCTGGTGAGTTACCACAAACTGCTGTAGTAGTATATCCGCCCCAAGTCGGCACAAATAATGCTGCTTCCCCACTGCTTTAACGACATACTGACTTCCATTCATGTTCAAATGGGTCAGATATATACGCCCATTCCTCGCTCTCTTGCTTTGCCTTTGAAATAATATCCTGTTTCAACTCAGAAATACTATCCTGTTTCAACTCAGCAAGCTGCTGTGCCGCTGCTGCATCATGTGGTGGTCCAAATCTTTTCGTATATTTGCATCCACGTTTCTTATACTGTGAACAGCCCCAGAAGAATCCTCGGGGCGGTCCACCTTTAATTAGAAGTACTCCTGCATTACATCCATTACAGCCAAGACCTGCATTATAAACTGCTGGACAACGACACATTCGCGTATCAGGTGCTTTGCGTTCACCACCACATTGACACGTCTCTTCCCATAAATCTAAACGACAGTCACCCCACGTACTTGTTACTACTGGTAATTGTTGTTGTTGTACTACTTTTGCCGCTGGAAGTTTACGAGGTTTGATATCAGATTGTGGACTATTAATTTGGGTAGTTGTTGTTGTTGTATTCTTTGCAGCATAAGGGCTAGATACCGCTTTCCTTGTATATGGATTAGATGACTTCTTAGATGAACTATACGGATTAGTAACAGGTGTTACAATCGGCTGCTGATGGTTCTTCTGCTTCTCAATACCAGAATTCTGTTGTTGTTCAATCTTTAATTTCTTGGCAGCTCGGATTGCTAATGCAGCTTGTCGTCGCTCCTCGGCTTTGATACGCCAATCTTCTTTCTTATCATTATCATTAGTACTACCAGCCTGTTCTGCACTGAGCTTCATATCAGTAGTACTCTTCTTCTCATTATCAATTCTCTTACCAAGGTTATTATCACTACTGTCAACCTCCTTTTCTACTGCACTGAGATCTATACCAGTACTCTTCTTCTTAATATCAGTACACCCAAGTGTTAGTGCATCACTGTTCTTTTTCTCATCAATTTTCTCAATTAACTCGGCCGTATCGATTGGCTTCACAGCGGCGGCGATATCCTCCACACACTGCGGCTGATTTCTCTTACTTCTTCTTGTTTGTACCATTGTCTTTTTATGTAGTTTATTATTGTATTATAATTGCAATATATTGATCTAGAGTCAAGAGGTCCAAGATGTATGGTGCACTTAAATTTTTATGAGAGTGTATTCAGTTTTCATGTAAATAGCATTATGAAACTCCTTTTTGGGGTATCTCTGCAAACAAAATGATAAAATTATGAAGTTAGTCGTCAGTCCACATATCATACTATTGTATCAAATGCTGCAATCAGAGGTCGCCTAATCCAATAAGGTCAATCGTAGTATCACTGCAAAGAGTTATCGTATAGTAGTTGATCTCTCATTGCAAGTACAGTGGAGGCCAAAGTATCTCCACCATATAACCATCATCAATAATCCAATCCATCAGCTCATACTTATTTGCAAAGAAGGACAACTAGATATCACAATATGCAAATAATAATACTTCTTCTATCAATAATACAAATACATGGTTGGTCGTGGAGTCGGTCTCCTTTAATAAACGGCCCTCAAGTTTACGGTCAGTCAAGTATCACATTTCCATCAAATTATGGTGAAGATGATGATGATGGCAACCAAGAAGAAGTTAATGATAAGATATATCTCTTTGGTGGTCAAGTTCCATTACAAGATATAAACGGAGCAGGTGCATCAATCGATAGTAGTAGAACAAAGAATAGTGTTAGTCAAACACTCAAGGAAGCTCGTGAAGCATCATCCAAACGTCAACAACAAGAGGCAATGGTTACTGCTACACATGATTTATGGGTATATGAGAAAGTTAGCGTCGATTCTACTGATAATGATAACGAATGGACATTAATATCACGAAAAGAACAGGGTATATCACGTCCAACACCCCGTACCAATGCAGCAACAAGTAGACTTGGCCATTTAATGTTTCTCTTTGGTGGAATAGATTCCAAAACAAACAAACAATTATCAGACGTATGGGTATTAAGTTTATTAACTAATAAATGGAGTTTAAGTCAGGCAATTTTACCAATTGATGAAGTTGATTGCAGTAGGTTGGTAGCGTGTGCTATATCAAATACTAAAGTTGCATTGATATGCAATGGTGGGAAGGTTATGGTTTATAATGATGATTTACCTACTCCTAGTATTGAGGAAGTACCGATTGATAATACCAACAATGATGGTCCGGACATTGGTCTGAGTAACTTTGCTTGTTGTTATATTCCCAGAACAACTGATGATGTTGATAACAGTAGTACTAGTCATGATGCTATTGATGATCTTCATGGATACAAGAGCAGGGCGGTAGCTAATGAAAGAAGTATGAACTATGTTAAAGCAGCCGAAGGTGAATTAAAAGATGTTTTACTATTCGGAGGGTCAACCGGTGATAAGTATAGTTCAGATGCTTTCAAACTTGATACCAAAACTTGGAAATGGACAAAGTTTAAAACAATATCAAATGATCTTCCACGAGCATTGGTTGATGCCAGTATAACATCCATTGGAAAGAATCAATGCATCTTATATGGTGGAGCTAGTTTGAACGAACGACAACAAATGACTGTGTGTGATGAAACATGGTTATTAACAATTGATGATAACAACAATGAAGCTAATTGGGAACGAATAGCAAACCTCCCTGAAGATGCAGTTGATAGTGGAAGTGCACCGCTATGTCCCGAGGGGCGTACTTTGGCATCATTACTAGCAACTTCCTCTGATGAACTTGTACTGCAAGGTGGTTACAATCCATTGACAAAACAAACCTATGGAGGTTCAAGTGGTGGAGGGACATGGTTATTAACACGTCATCCAATTGATCATGCTAAAATTGCAATGGAAAGAGCAGCTCGGGAACAAGAATTGAAAGATATACAGCTATCGGAAACTGAAGAAACAGCATCTCGTGTAGCAGACATGATTGCAAGTGCTGGACTAGGGAAAGGATTTGATGGTGGGAATTTGGGAGTGGGTGGATTAGATCATGTATTGGAAGAGATTAAGACTCGGATATGGACACCACTGGCTGCTCCTCCCAAGTTATTAGCCGATTTGGGTATCCAACCTACAAGAGGTCTGCTTCTCTATGGAGGCCCAGGATGTGGTAAGACACTCCTTGCATCAAAACTTGGATCGATACTCTCACCCTTTCGACCAATAACAGTAGTTAATGGACCGGAAGTGCTTGACAAGTTTGTTGGGAGTTCTGAACAGAATTTGCGTGACATATTTGATAATCCTCCAGGTAAGTATATGTTAATATGAAGAGTGATTCATCTCATTGCACATTAGTCTGACCTTGTACTTTTATATACAAATTTCAGATATTTACGACAAGTACAAATGGAATGAAACCGATGGTGGTGAGGCATTAGGTCGTGCGGCTATTCATGTCGTTGTGATGGATGAATTTGATGCTATTGCAAGGAACAGAGGCGCCGGTGGTGGCGGACAAGGTGATGCTGGAGTAGCAAGAGACTCGGTTGTCAACCAATTGCTATCCAAGATGGATGGTGTGAATCCGTTAAAGACGACAACATTGGTGATTGGACTGACCAATAAGAAAGAGTTGATCGATCCAGCTCTATTGAGATCCGGGAGATTCGAAGTACAGATAGAAATTGAGAAACCAAAGACTGTGGAACAACGCCGTAGTATAGTGATGGTTCATACCAAGCAAATGTTTGAAACGGGGAGGCTAGAAGTGAACAATCCACCCCTAGGAAGTGCAGCTGAAACCCATTTGAAGAAGACGAAGCATTTAGAAAACAACATCTTGAGCTATGATCAACTGGTAGAACAAGTGGCAATAGACTGTGATGGATTTAGTGGAGCCTCGATTGCTGGAGTAACACGAGCAGCTGCTAGTCGCGCCTTGGCCAGGTCTGTTGGAAGGCTTTCAAGTGACAATCCGTCATATGAAGATGATTCGCCATCGAGTATAATGGATTGTATAGTGTCCCAAGATGATTTAGACCATGCTATACAGATTGTTCGAGGCAGATCAGGCGACTCGGGGGATCGTCGTGATAGTGCAGTAGAAGATGAACGTGCAACAAGAACACGTCAAATAGAGGATGATTATGATTTGAGGACTAACAAAGTCGATCGGGAATGGAAACAAGAGCGAATGGAGCTGAACATTGCTCAACTTACACAAACAGTGTCAGATCTTGAAGAGAAACTGGAACATCTGAAAATAATATGATACCTAGTGTGTACACGGCCGATACAAAATAGAGTACTTCCAAGCTAGAGCTTAGTAACATTATCTATGTTACAACTTTTGTTTTCCCTTCTCTGTCTCCATATCCATCTCTATCTCATTCACTCTTTTATCTATGTAAAGGATATCAATGGTATCCTTCTGAGCTTTTCCAGATTTAGTATATATCTTGCTTCTATATGAACGCACATAACTTATGCACTTTCAGTTGGTGGATGGTACCTGTTCATGTCATGACCAGCAGCGGCAGGCATCTGTGTGAATCCAATTTTATTGTCAATTGCTTCTCCAAATTGTTTCACCAACTTGTGCTCTTAGTACGGCGGTGGATGAATCAACAGTTTTGGCGTGAACGATCTTGTGATCTCTAATGGTGAAAACTAAGCGTACTTTTGTCTCCTCATCGGAGTTCTTCAGCATGAACTCACAATCAACCAATCCTATTCCTATCTCATTGCAATGGACAAGGGTTAGAGAGGTGCCTTTTTCCATATATGCCTCATGTGTTGACTTTACCTGTGCACGATCGATTATTGTATGCATCCATTTATTCTCTAGCTTTTGTTCGAAACCGGGGTTGAACTCTTCTTTGGTGATATGGAAGGTAGTTGCAAATAGAGAATCAAAGAGCTCGATAGGGAAGGAGGTTTTGGGTGTGCCGTCGAATGCAGTAGCGTATTGACGAATTAATGGTTCAATCGAGACATGGGAGATGTAATAGTAATAGACGATGTGTATACTAATAGCAAGGTATGTTGATTTATTTAGACAATGTGCAACTCCATGGATATGTGAAACCAATGCAACTCCTTCCTCAATAAAAAGATATCTTTTGATTTGGGGGCTATTTCCAAGGCATAGGCGGGCGTCGCCAACGTCACCCCCCAATTACTCATATATTCGTTCTAAATACCCGTAAAAGGCTTATATATGGTCTTTTTATCCGGGAGATATCCCCCTAGCCCGAATATTGCATGCATTTTTTTTTAATCGTAGACTCAAGATATCTTCATAGTTGAGCCTCTCCTCTTCTTCAACAACACAGCTGCAAGAGATATTGAGAACACCCCGAACCCTATCCTCTCATAAAATACTACAACCAATCTCATATTATCTGAGGAAAACAATATCATCATCATGACAATGAATAGCAACAAATCGTGAGTCTCTTTTCCTGTTTTCCTGTTTTCCTAAGATAATCGATATCTATCGACGATGATGTGCCGACGATGGAGAGGGAGATGACTACCATTCATCATTGCAATGAAATGTACTATCGATAGGCCCATAAACCGATGGAGAATTTCATGATGATATACGAGCACTGTAGTAGGCGGCAGTGGAGGATATAGAGCAGCAGAGATCATAGTTCTTCTAGTTTTGTGCACAAGATGTGATCATCATATCGTCATCGTCATTAACAACACAACTTCCCTCTCAATACTCCAGACAGGGATATTCCCTATTAACGATTCTATTTGGAGTCACTGCCTTTATTCTTGTAAGTGCTTAGCTCCTCGCTATTCATAATGTCGTCGGCGATGATTGCCATTGCAATAGATCTTCGTCTTCTTATCATACTATACTAACATACGCTCGTCGGTCATACCATTATACCTCACTTACCCAAAGATGTGGATTGGAGGAATCAGATGTAACTTTTTAAAGTTTGATTCCGTATCTGGTGCCGATGAACCATTCAGTATGGAGTTGGGTATGTGGTCTTATGCATATTACTCCCTCTTATTGAATACATCTGGTCTCTATGCCTTTGAAAGTTGCAATGGCTATCCTGACTTCACACCAATCGATGCTTCATGGAAGACAGCCCAGGGTAAGTGTAGTGAAGTGGAGGGATGATCTTTGTTCTTGCTTGTCAGTTTGCTCATATCATATGCACAAGTACATGTTAGCTTACTCTTTCCCATTGTCATTGCCTTCTTTTAGCCTTCGGAATCATCACCTTCATCCTCGGAGTCGGCATGCTTGTATGTATGTGTGTCAATGGCTGCTGCTTCTTCCCTGATAATGACTACGCTTTGACGCATCGTTGGGAAGCACCAATGTACCTGCTAATTACAATTTGTCAAGGACTTGTTCTATTGTTATTGGCTAGTAATGCTTGTGATAGTAGGGTATTAACCGGATTAGGAGGGCCTAACCTCAACAATGTCACCTTTGAAGAGACTTGTCAAATGGCTACTGGAGCAAAGCTTGTTGTATCAGCAACAGTTTTCTGGTTTTGTGCTGCTGTAACGAGTTTCCTGGCAAACAAGGCAGAACGGGCAGAGCTGGCAGGAGAAGATGAAGTTTCCAAGTCTGATCAAGTTGCCGTTGCCACTGAGGAAGGAGAATCAAAGCCCGAGGAAGTAAAACCTACTGATGATGTACCTGAACAGGCTGTGGTAGAATCGGGAGGGGATTAGATTACATTGAGAGATGAAATGATGCATTTGAGCATGAGAAAGATGTCCTTAGTTGGGTGAAGTAGGTTCAATATCTGTTAGATGGACAATAGGTGAAGTAAAGTTTCTAGTCAAAGCAATAATTTCTTAACTTAGTATTTCCGGACTAATACAATAGTCATTCTTCAGTTGATACCACATTCATGCTTGGTGCTTCCTACAAGGATTGATATCTCGCTTTTGATTGCCCGCTATAATACTCCTCCTAATACACTGCAGCTTCTCTTCATTTTCCTTCTTTCATTTGAAATGAATATACCCTCATACTTTTTAGTTATGCAGTTAATGGTTCAGTAAGGCCTCCTCCAACGGCAAGCTCTGCTTCTTCCAATTCTTTCATCTCAGTCTTCCTTGCCATTACACTCATTACAGCTGCACCTACCCAAAATGCTGTAGCACTGATAATAAACTTAGCTCCAGTACTCATTTCACAAGTCTCTCCAAATTCAGCTTGGTTAGATAATGGAGTGTTCAAATCCGCTAGTACATTACTATTGCATGCATTACTCGACAATAATAATAGGACAAGTCCTTGACAAAGTGCAGTAAGAAAGTATGCAGGCGCTTCAAACCGATGTGTGGATCCAAGATCTCCAGGTCCAGTAGAACATGCAGCGATTGATGCAATAACTAACATGATAACTCCGAGAATAAAGGCCATGATGCTGAATGCCTAAATATAAAAGAGATTAGAGAGGTTGTAGTAAAGTTTCTGTACAAAGATGGTATCTGCACTTACACGAGCTGCCTTCCAACTTGAATCAATATCAGTCATATCCGGCTGCATATTGTAGGTAATTGCAATGAAATTGTAATGTAAACGAGATGTATGAAAAAGATACACAAGATATGCTCACAAATTTTGTTAATCTCCACTTACATAACCAACACAGTTTTCAAAGACGTAAGTGCCAGAAGTTGACGCTACTGCAGCCCATGATTGATAATACCACCTATTCAAGCATTAAGAGATGAGAGAGATATAGTATATAAGTATGGTGCACTGTCTACTGATTATGACTATAATGTATTGAGTATTGACGAGAATTTTCGAATTTCACGAAACATATATCACTCACGTTCCTAACTCTATAGTCACCGGTTGTTCTGTATTAGATGTTGATATAAACTTTAAGAAATTACAGCGGAGTGAGCCTATCCACATCATGATAAATGCTGTACATCATTTCATATGTAGGGGTGGAGAGGAAGGTATAGAGAAATTGATGCACATCATGTGAGCATTTTTTTTTACAAGAAATGGCAAACAATTAGAGGGAGAAAAGCAATACCCCGGCACTTACCCGTGATGGCAAATATCGTCGTCATGATGGAGAAGCCCGAGCTTGATACTTTGATCGGTGGATTGGCCATGGTTGATATAGTAATAGCTGTGTTGGTGATTGTTTTGTGTTTTATTGATATGTATGTATATTATTCTATATTATTAGTAAAAAAGGATACCATGACATAAAGAAGATAGAAGAAGATGCACCAACCGAATGCTGCCCACTATATGTACATTCTTACTTCAATCTATTGACTGTGACCATAATCAGTGGATATATATATACATTTGCAATGAGCGGAGAGTCACTACCGCCGTTCCTACCAAAGGCAGGTGAGCCTCTGCCGTAAGTTTCAGTATCATTGCAATAATGACCATTCGACTTACTTCTTACTTGCTGCTTGTCTGATTGATTGTCTGCTAACCTCTCACATCCGCATCATCCTTACTACAACGCTACAATACTACAGTAAATATATGTTCTGCATACCATTCTTCTGTGCACTATCAGCCTTCGTTCTCCTATTTGTCGGTACATATTGCAGCTTTGTATCATTTGAATCACTCGATAGTGATCTTGTACTAAACTTTGGTTTTTGGTCCTATAAATCATGGAGCTTAGTTGATACCAATAATGATGGCACAATCGACATATCATTAGACAATTGTGTATTATACCCAAATGATTTAAACATTGATAAGAATTGGAAGGCATCACGAACATTTAACTTAATTGCAATCATTATTGGCGGCTCGATATTAATGTTAGATTGTTTCCAAGGATGTATGTCAACGAAACGTAATGTATCATTCCGAACTGGTAGTATTGGTTATTTAGTTTGCACATTATGTGCTGGTTTATCTTTTATCATATTGGATAGTAATCTTTGTAAAAACAATATGCTTATTACAAAGTCGAATACGGCGGGTATGGATTTCTCGGATACATGTAGCTTGTCTCAGGGTGGAAAATCTACAATTGCAAGTACAGTATTGTTCTTTATTGCAGCTGTTGGTAATTGTCTTTTGCATCCTGCTCAAGTTAAGAAGGAAGAACTGGAGAGTGTGAAGCAAGGAGGAGGTGAGGGTGATGGATTAGATGAACCATTGTTTACTGAGGAAAGTAGTGTCTTGTAGGTAAAAAGAAGACTTTATTTGGAGTAGGATCCGGAGTTATGAAGTGAATAATAGTCAAAAGAA
>Ga0214478_101359_pt1 | contig 12424 bp, 13 predicted proteins | sample M1_20Mar14CPVII9_2_FD_178001 | JGI IMG/M metagenome (GOLD analysis project Ga0214478, IMG submission 178001) | Marine eukaryotic communities from Monterey Bay, California, United States - M1_20Mar14CPVII9sort6BwellD7 | ecosystem: Environmental > Aquatic > Marine > Unclassified | place: USA...
GAGGATTTGGGGTGATATTACTTCCTCGAGGCACACTAGTAGTATTAAAGTAGGGTATCAGCTGAGAGTGGCTACAGGAGTAGTGGGACAAAAGGATACCGCCTGTAGAAAGTACTAGTTCCCACGTCTTCAGCTTAAACTTCGTCACTTTTTGACAAGCAAAAAATTCACTTTGCTATCATCAACCATGAGAATGAGCCCTACCTCCACCATACAACTAATACACCCTCCCATCACATGCCTCCACTGCATCAAGTGATGGTATTAACCCATGGCTTGACTTTGGTATCGTTATAGCCTCCATATAGGCCGTTAACATCGTCATCTACCGCCGACAATATAAGTGATGTGTGTTCCTCGATAATTCGATTATCACCCTTTACTCGATTGACACTCGCTGCCGTGACTACCTCCTCTTATATCCATCAGTAATCCGGCTCTATATATCATCAAGATGGGTTAAAAGTAGTAATTGCAATGGGAGGGGTGTGATTAGACTCTCCTAAACAATATTGCTGCCACAACTAAGTTATGAAAAAAACAGAGAGAGGGTAGATTAGTGGTGTTGTCATCACCTTGTAGTATATGAACATACCAACCATGCAGTACACAACAATCAGATAGGTTAGGAAGGTGATATCCACCAATAGATGGTGAATGTAGGTCATTGAATTAACACACAAGCCCTCAATAGTTAAATAGCTGATGTTGCAAATCAGGGGGTGGTAGAAGAGAATCGGTGTATGGTGTGTATTACAGTGAACCCCAATGCATAGAAACTTTGCACAGGAGGGATATTATGTTAATAAACATGTCTATATGCATAATTGAAAGAATTTCAATGCCTGGGCATCATATAATACACTTGATAGCTGCTAACATTAACTTTATCATCTTCGTTGTGGGACAATTTTGAGCTTTTAACGTAGGAACTAGTACTTTCTACAGGCGGTATCCTTTTGTCCCACTACTCCTGTAGCCACTCTCAGCTGATACCCTACTTTAATACTACTAGTGTGCCTCGAGGAAGTAATATCACCCCAAATCCTCCTAGGATCTTATCATACACATCATAAGGTCCAACTCTGTGCATCAAGTTTTAGTACCAAAGCATTTATTTCAACACAATAAGCCATTATCAAAATTTCGTCCCATTACACCTGTAGTGCTCCTACTTATTTTTTTAGGTGTACGCATGAGTGGTGTGAACTCCCTAGAAGCATTCAAAGGTGTCAAAATAAATCTTGGAAAGATATTTAAAGTGCAATCAAACTATCGGCCTAGTTAAACGACCAACTTCCTTCTTAGATATATCAGCAGTAGTAGTTGCTATTATTATCAAGGTCTCCGTTATTCATACTTTTTGATCTGTCTTTGTCGTCGCAACAAACGAGCAATACACAAGACACACATTTTATTATAAAATAATTGAGAACGCCTGCTTGCTTTGCAATACAAATACAATTGTTATGATGAATCAAATTTGCATAATATTTGCAATTGTTATTGTTCTGTTCACTAATAGTATTACTGCATGGACACCAATTGTTACTAGTTTTCAACGACTTCGTACTACATCTCTCTTATCAAAGGCTGGTTCGGTAAGTAAATATTATATCACTTGTATCTTTATTTCATGTCACGAATTCTAATCAAAATAATACAACACAGAAACATCCAGGATTTCAAGATTGTTATGATTCAGATGATGATTGTCTAAGTACAACATACTCTGCTGCTTTCGTAGCTGAAGATTGGATTAAATCACTACCATGTGGAAAAGGTGCTGATTGTTTACCAGAGGAGTTATCTCATCCTGGAACGATGAAGGATTCGGTGAGACACAAACAACATGGTTTGTGCTTATTGTAATGAATTGATTTAGATTATATGTTTTGTGAATAAATGTTGGATACAGTGGTCAGCTCACAGTGTATTGTTTTACCTTCATTGAATAATTATAGGGAGTTGAGAAGGTAAATGTTATGGAGTACTTGAATATTCAAAAGGCAGAGCCAGTGTCTTCTGATAAGAAGGGAAAATAAGAATTAGACTTTGACAAAGGGAGTATGATTCTATTGGGTTATGATGAAAAAATAGATGTATGGTGAAATTGAGAGTACAACAAACAACAGATATCTCGGGAGCTATCACAACATTATCTGGGGATCTGTATTGAATAGTATTAGTGATTGTAAAGTAGGAAACAACTGTCAACTCAATCAAAACTTTGTTCCTTTAAGATATTTCCTTGCCCTCTATTTCTAATGTACTCTCGTCTTCGGACGTCTCATCTCGCATTACAGACTGCATTTTAGTATCTAAAACATCAATGATGTTTGATAGATCACCGTGAGATGCATTATCAAATGAAACATCATCCTGCGCTTCTTTCTCCTCTCGTCTGATATGTGCAAGTGAGAGCGCAGATGCTGCTTCTTTTCTCTCCTTTTCCTTCTGTGCTAACTCGAATACGCGCTTACACTCCGCTGAAATCAATGATGAATCTGGAAGCATGTTTAGCTCTTCCTTTATTGTACGAATTTGCTCAGCCATTTCACAAGGGTTGCCCTCACTAATCCTTTCCAATGTTTTCTTCAACTCACGTCCCTCGACTACAACACATGCAGCACTCAGCACCCCACCAACCAAGGGTATGAACCTGGCCGAGTTGGCAGCTGTTGTACCTACGCGTCCGAAATACCTAGAGCCCCTTCCTACAACACTTGCCCCGCTTGCAATAGCACTAGAACCAACAGCAGCTTCGCTCGCAGCAACAGCAGCTGTACCTCCAACTTCAGCGGCTACAATACCTGAAGTGCAAAAAAAAAATCATTCTGTTTGGTGAGTCATGAAAATGGGAAATGAAGCAAGTACTGGAAAATATTACTCACCTGATGTTACAACACCCTGCAAAGCCCCCATTCCCTTTGTTGTTGCCACTCCATGCTTTTCTAAAAGGCCTCTTATCTCTTTGGCCAACTCCTCGCGCTGTGTTGTTATCTCATCATCTTCTACATCATCAATAACCTCCTCCCATTCTGATAATCCTTCCTCCACTTCAAGATGCTCAACAGAGTAGTTGACATTTAAGTGACTCTTCAACAGTCCATATGATAAGACTTCAGTAATTCGAAGCAAGCTCAATACCATCGCATGAAGAGCTACCATTTTCTCTGCCAGACGATTCGGTTCCGAGAAGTACTTTGCAGCGGCATCACCAGTTTGTGCCGCTGTAGCACCTCCTCCAAAAACAAGACTTGCCACTAACAACGGAACTCCAGCAGCTGCAACCGGTGGAAATAATAATACTCCGCAACCAACGACCCCCGCAACTCCAGAAATTACACCAGTCGCACTTGACCCAGCATTAATTTTATTGGAGCGTGCAGTTTTCGTCTCTAATGCTGATGATATATCATCAGCATATTGTGATGTATATTCTAATAAGATCTTTGCCCTGTCATAACAATCTACCATATCATCTACCTTCCTTTTACATTCCTCTGTATTAGATGCTGTGTTTGTAATAACGTCTACTAAAAAATCCAATTCAAAGAGGTATGCACATGGTTGACAAATAGGTATATGTTGTTTTGATAATCCAGAAGATGAGTGTTTAGAACATGTTGGATGACCACATGTAAGACATGGATGGTGTGTCTTCTTAAGTAGATTCCGACGCTTAGTTGTAGTACTTCCATTATTGCATATCGATGCACTACTCTCGCCGGTTGTTGTTGTCGGAGGACATGATTGTGCTTCAGTATTGTTATCATCTGATATATTAGATGATGATGCTTTTGAGAATAGACTACTCATATTACTACCAAATCGACGTAAACGACTACCATCCAACTTGACTTTGCCAATATTAATACCACTCTCACTCTTTGTTATACTACTATTTCCATTATTTAATGAAGGTTTGGGTCTTGGCCTACGCAATTCTTCTCGCTGGCAGTATGTACATCTATCATGATCAATCTCTATAGTATTACTACAACTAAACTCACACTCTAAATTAAGCCGGCGCATAGCTTCTAGTGCTTCTAATGCTACATTTAGTTGCATGGCTTGTTGCTCGTAATTTTCAACAACATTCTCTTCTTCATTTGTTGCTTCTAATTTCTCCCCCATTATTTGATCTTGTGGAGCAGCAGGTACCGATGTTGTAAGATTTACACCATAATTACTAACAGTATTACTTTCGTGAACTTCTTTTGCATTCTCAGTATTCGTCGATTCTGTTTGTATACCACCCTCTTCTTTATTATTATTTAATAGGCCCTCTTTGCAGAGCACTTCATCTTTGTTATTGTTACTTTTCTTTTCAGCAATGGAAGATTCCTGTTCACTGCTACCCACGTTGCTATCTGATGCACTCATCATATTATTATTATATTGCTGAAGAGAGTGATAATAACATATAATACCAACACAACAAACACTTCTACTACACTACCATATGTCCTAGTGGCAGATATATGAGTCTACAATACATAGATAGATACCGTAATATCAAGGCTTCAATTTCAATTTTTTATGAGAGTTGGAAAAGCAAGGGTATCTTTTCTGAAGTCGAAGACTCGGTACATAATAGCTGATTACTAGCCGATTAGAGATTGCATTAGTTGTTCTCGATATTTCGAATTTGCTAACAATGAGATATTCAGGTTATTCGTTTCCTCTGCTTGTGTCGCTGGGGTCAGTACAGGCATTTCTACTACCGGTTCAATATAAAACATCGTGCATAATGTTGTCAAAAACATCATCATCTTCAATAACTACAGAATTGTATATGGCTAAATCTAAAACAAAGAAGAAGAAGAAATCATCAGGATCATCGGGTGGTCTCAAGGGATTTGGTGGTGGATCTTCTTCCTCTACGTCGTCAAAGTCTTCAACTGGGGGTACAATCGATAGGTCCCCATTGTCACTGAAATTTTATGATTACATGCAAAGAAATGGTGGTGAAGCAAATCTAAAACGTGTAGGACTTGGTTACTTTCCATTGCAAATTGGTCCTACTGAAAACGATATAATTCAACTACGTGGTGTGATTGCCTTGAAGGATATATCCAAGGGTGAAGCAATAATTGATATACCATACGAAATGGCAATAAATTTAGGGAGAGAGTCGGCAGACCCCACATTGCCTGCAACAACACTGTTGCAAAAGTATTGTACATGGAAAAGTAATAGTGATGGGCCACCTGGTGATAAAGAGAAGGGTGATTACTTTGCTATGTTGCCAAATTTAGAGTCAGATGACTGCTTGGGAAGTACAGACTTTTATTCTGACGCTGCGTTACATATGTTACAATGTCCAAGCATTGTTGAGGAGACATTATCACGACGAGAGATGGTAGCAGCAAGATATGAAAGAGATGTATTACCAATGGCTCAAATGTCATCAAACTTGTATCGATGGGAAGAGCGTAAAGATGACGATAGTGATAATGATGAAAGCAATATTGCAACTGAATTGCATTTGCAATGGGCGAGTTGGATCATCACATCAAGGGTTTTGACCGTCCAAGGGCCTCCCGAATCAACAACGGCAAATAGATTATTAATACCACTTATTGATATGTGCAATCATGATAGAGATAGTCCTCATATGCTAACTGGAAGAGCAATGGAAGGTGGGAGTTTGAAAGTAGTAGCTGGTGCTGATATCAAGGCAGGCGATCAAATAAACATTGGATATGGGGGAAGTGTTGAGGGTAATGATAGATTCATCCAGGACTATGGCTTTCTAGATTCGGGAGGGAGTTTAGAACTGGGTAAAAGTAAAAGCAAGGGGGAGCTCATCATACCCGAGGCATACAAGATAGTAGCAAAAAAGTTATTGGGAAAGGGAAGAAATCGTATGTCAGTTGCTGAGGAAGAGAAAATGCTTGATGCGATACAAGCAACTACCTTGGATGATGATATAGCATTACTGGCAAGTGGAAAGGTAACAAACAATGATGAACGCATGGCTTTAGAGTACAGAATTGGAGTAAAGAGGGCATATAATGCTTTGTGGTAACTTAACGAGTCGTAAAGTCGTATGTATATCGTATACGATTTGTATTTTAGATACTCTACTCAGAATAGACTTGAAATGTTCATTCTAACTCTGCTCCATCCAGCACACGCAACATGGAGTTACTATCGCCATAATTAATTCTGGTTTTAAGCATGAAAGTTGTGAGTTGTGAATGAGGCCCAAAGGGAGGTGAGACCTGGGTACCATATTGAACTTGGCAAAAAGGTAAAAAGGCCTATACTCGGTATCCTTATATTGCTCAAGAGATCTTTTCAACATCAGTGTTGTAGTTATATAGTGTTGTCCACAAATTGGGGGCTGATCGGTGTACTTATCTTTGCAATAGACAATAAAGTAGCGATAGTAAAGACTACTGCATATTAATTATCACCAAACACAACATCATAATGAAAGCCGTTCTAACGAAAGCGGCAACGGCTCTTCTAATCGCCACAAATACCAACCCATCTGCGGTTGTTGTCAACGGTTTAGATGTTGGAGAAGAGGTTTGCTACACTGGTTATATTATGGATCAATGTAAGTTTATTGTTTATATGGATGTATATTTTTTTATGTATTGTATTATTTAATAAATAATGTATGATCACACATCTTTCTTGTATCTCACTATTGTTTACCATGTGATTTTTTATCATATCCATTCTTTCTCTTCAACACGTGCTACTACTACAATATAGATTGTATTGGTCTCGGACACTTCCTCGATATGCCTGATAGTGTGACATTAGCCGAGCCGGAAAATCACTCCTTCCACTGTCTATTGGATGTTTCATTCTGCCAAGATTCTGGATATGTTGTCTTGGCCGATAAAGATCCATCCACTGGTATGCACTGTATTGGTGCACGGTTAGAAGATACACAGGCTATTCTTGACGCGGGATTTGCGGCGGGAAGTGCAACTGCTGATAATGGATATTGTTCTGGCTGTACCAATGAAGATCCTAATGCTCCAACAAAAGGATTTTATGTTACTATTAAGGGTACTGTGAAAGATCTTGGTGATGGTAGTACTGACAGTACTAATGGAGCACCACTATTGGAGAATATTCAAGTATTGGATGAAAGTGTTGGTTGCGGTGATACTGAGCCAAGTGATTTAGATCCTGTTTGTTTAACCAAATCAACTAGTGATCCTGCAGATGATGAACCGTCAACAACACCTGATGATGAAGCACCACCTGCTGACACTACAAGTGGTTCAGATTCCTTGTCATGTCCAGATACACTCGATGAGTCACGAGAAATCACTTCTGGATCTACTTTATACTATGCCGTCGTGCCCGACAGTCCAGAAGGAACAGGTAATGGAATATTGTGTGGACGTCTCGAGGTTGTAAACGATGGATGGATCGGGTTGGGTTTCTCACCTTCAGGGACAATGGCGGATAGTCAGGCAGTGATTGGTGTACCAGAAAGTGGCACGGTTGAGAAATAGTGAGTACATTGTATCTTTGCACCAATATTAGTTTTGTTGTAGTCCTGTATCTAATACCATTCAATTGTCCGTCTCTACAACAAATATATAGTGAACTCAGACAGTACGGTGCCACGGTAATGGCAGCTGATAAACAAACTTTACGTGATACGTCTGTGAGTGAAGAGGATGGGAAGACTATCATGAAATTTACAAAACTTTTAGTTGAAGATGGAGAAACACCCATCAAGATCGATGGGTCAGATAACAACTTCTTATTTGCATACGGTGGTGATGTAGTTGGTTACCATACTTTTCGAACTCCGTTTACAATTGCATTTGATTCCTCTTCTGATGATGACGCGCCATCAGCTGATATTAAGGTTGGAGATGAAGTCTGCATTAGCAACTACCTTATGGATAACTGTGAGTATGAATGTATCATCTCGATATTTCAATCAACTTTATATTTGTCGACACCTGACTCTTTAATTTCTCTCCTGCAGATTGCATTGGCCTTGGACACTTTTTGGATATGCCTGATAGTGTTACTTTGGCCGAGCCAGAAAACCACTCGTTTCACTGTCTATTGGACGTACCTTTCTGTCAGGATTCTGGATATGTTGTATTGGCCGATAAGGACCCAGCCACAGGAATGCATTGTATCGGATACCGATTGGAAGATACACAAGCTATTCTCGACGCTGGATTTGCCACAGGTAGCGCTACTGCCGATGATGGGTATTGTACTGGATGTACCAATGAAGATTCTGATGCTCCAACAAGTGGATTCCAAGCTACCATCAAGGGCACTGTGAAAGAGTTGGGAGACGGCTCTGATAGCGTTAATGGAGCACCACTTCTTGAGAATATTCAAGTTTTGGATGCAAGTGTTGGTTGTGAAACTACTATTGTAAATCCTGTTTGTATGCCAGCTCCTCCAGCCCCCGAGGAAGATATCAAGGTCGGAGACGAAGTTTGTATCACCAACTACCTAATGGACAATTGTGAGTAGTTGATTTCTTCTTGACATATACTTCACTTGTCGCCTTTTGCACCTATCCTGTACTAACTTGTGTTCTCTATCTCTTCTCTAGATTGTATTGGTCTCGGACACTTCCTCGATATGCCTGATAGTGTGACATTAGCCGAGCCAGAAAATCACTCCTTCCACTGTCTATTGGATGTTTCATTCTGCCAAGATTCTGGATATGTTGTCTTGGCCGATAAGGATCCATCCACTGGTATGCACTGCATTGGATATCGATTGGAAGATACACAGGCTATTCTTGATGCTGGATTTGCGGCAGGAAGTGCCACCGCTGACAATGGATATTGTTCTGGCTGTACTAACGAGGATCCTGATGCTCCAACAAGTGGATTTATGGCAACTATTAAGGGTACTGTTAAGGAATTGGGAGACGGCTCTGATACTACCGCCGGAGCACCCTTGCTTGAGAATATCCAAGTATTGGATTCGAGTGTTGGTTGTGAGACTAGTATTGTCAACCCTGTTTGTTTGCCGGGTCCTTCGGATGTTGTACCGCCCGCAACAGAGGGTCCAACCCAGGATTGTACTAAGGAGTTCTGTGAAGAGCAGTTGGATCCTGACTTCCTCTTACGTTATCGTATCAATGTTCCCGATGGTTCGGATGCAGAAGTTTGTGATGGATGTACCATCTCTATGGAGACAATCTACACCGGTGAGGGTTGGGTTGCAATTGGTTTCAGTACAAATGGACAGATGATTGGAAGTGAAGCAGTGATGTAAGTGACCAACTATATATTATGAAATTTGCTGAAGCAGAACAAGAACAACCAAAAACCTCATATACTTTGATCCGTCTATTCCCTTTATTTTTTGATATCACAGTGGTGTCAGTCCTGGCGAAGAGCCACTAAAGTACAACCTGGCATCAACGGCTTTAAGTGGAGTCACCCCTATGCCTGAGAGTCAACAGACTTTAACTGATGCCAGTGTTGTGTTTGAGGATGCCAATACAATCATGAAATTTACCAAAATCATGAAGGAGCCAGGTGAAATCGAAATTACTACTGGCGACAACACATTCCTCTGGGCATACGGATCAAGTTACCAGCTTGCATATCATGGTGCTAATCGTGCTCCATTCAATCTCAATTTGTCTAGTGGTGCATCCGAGGCCGTAGCAATTCCCTACATGTCTGCATGGTTAGGTATGTTTCTGTGTGTTGTAGTGTGTGTTTCATATGAAGTCTCGGTGATTGGCTACTTCATTTGGCCTTCGTTCCCCATTATTCGTTGCCTTCAAACCATGTACTAACAAAAGTTCCTATCGTCTCTCTCTCTTTCATCATCATAAATTATTGAATGACACGTATCTTCTAGCACATGGGATTATGGCATTCCTCGCTTGGGGGGTATTCGTCCCCTTTGCTGTGCAATCGTCTCTATTGCGCTCTCTTCTTCCTGAGGGACCTCTTTGGTTCAATCTACACCGTGCGTTCAATACCACGGCATTTGCTCTTTTCATCGCGGCTTTTGCTGTTGCCGTTTCTACTGTCATTAAGGAGAAAGGTGAACACTTTTCCAATGACCATGAAAAGATGGGATTGGCAATGTTTATTATAGCCTTCGTTCAAGTGTTTGGTGGTATTACAAGGCCACACACACCCGAGCCTGGTGAGGAGAAGACTGGTCTACGCAAGGGATGGGAGGTTGGACATCGTGTTATCGGCGTGGCCCTCCTGGCTTGTGGCTTTTGGCAAATGCAGGAAGGTATCAAGTTATATGCAATCAAGTACTCCGTTGATGAAGATCCTGTGACAATTGCATACTGGGTATGGATTGGGCTAATGTCTGCCATTATTGTTTTCGGAGGTGTTTACTACAAGATCGTGAAGAAGAAGAATCCCGAAGAAGAACCCGCCGCAGTCCCTGCAGCAGATGCTGTGGAGGATGCAGAGGATACGCCAGTTGCAAAGGACACAGTCGAAATTGGCGACTCAAAGAATGTAAGCGCTGCGTAATGTTTGTTTGTTTGTGTGTATAGTCATGGGTAAAGGTTTGAGATTAACAATATTGGGAGTGCGTGATAATCATAATCATATATACCTAAATGTAATGAAGAAGTCGGTTGATATTTTCTCTCTAAAAGTGATAAGGTACGGCCGGTTGTCTATTCATCATCGCTATCACCAAATACACCACTACCAGTCTTCTTGGCACCGCTACTACCTGCAGCACGCTTCTTTCCGAGTGCCTCTTCTTCATCAGAGTCATCTTCACCAAACACAATTTCGCCCTCAGAATCACTTTCTTGCTGTTTACTCGCCGCAACAGCAGCACCTCTTTTTTGCACTTTGTTCTTCTGCCATTCGTCTTCCGACTCATCTGAGTCGCCATAATCCATCTCCTCTTCCTCAGAAGAATCACCTCGGCGCATAGTTTCTTTCTTCATCCGCCCCAGATTGACGCCATCGTACTCGTCATCATCTTCTTCCATGTATTGTTTGTTCATTCCATGCTTACGTCCACTACTTCCCGGAGTTGAACGACGGCCACTCGACCTAGCACGGCTTTTGGCCAGATCATCCTTACCCTTAATTCGGGCCATCTTCTCCTTCTCGGGATCCACATCGGTAACAATTTCAGCAATACGTGCACGCTTAACAGCACGTTGACGTACTGCCAGTGTTAAGTTACGATGCGCATCTGATGCTAGGGATAGTGGACGGGGTGCCAATCGGGATGCGATTGGTGCAATACATTCTAAAACCGTGCCTGCATTCTTAGCCTCGGGTTGTTCTTCCTCCTCCTCGTTATCATCATTCTCATTTGCTCCTTCTTTTTCGTCTTCGTCACTTTTGGGTGGACCCTCCATTTCCTTCTTCGTGGGAGGGATAATTTTGGCCTTTTGACTTACATATAAGTAACCATTATTACCAGCAAATCCAGCCATACTAGGATCAGGATGATTCATTGGTATTGAGCTATCCAAATTATCCATCTCTAATACTTCTGTACCAACATGTAACGTGTAACTCCCATCACTCCATTTAACTAATCGAGTATTACTTTCCCGAATGGGTTGACCATGTTCATCACGGATATATTCCCCGTCCTCATTCGTTTTGTATCTCCAACGGATCATATTATGTACATATCCACGATATTCCTCTTCCTCCTTTTCCAAATCATGTGTTTCTCTATCGTATGGCTTAGGTTGAATACCTACTAAATTTGGTAATTTAACTAAATGGAACACAGGCCGTTGATCGGGGGGTACTGATTCATCATAACTTGTTTTAATACCAGCCTCTGCTAGATCTAATAATTGCATCTTACGGGGTGGCACATAGGCTGGTTTCTTCTCGCTGCTATCACCTTCTTTGTTTTCATCCTTGCTTGATTTGGTACCCTCCATTTCTTCATCACCATCGCTATCCAATCCTATTAATTAATAATACCAATAAATAGTATAAATTGAGTTTGGTCTTTGCACAACATAACAAAAAAACACATGAACATAATAAACAATTATAAAACTCACCCATACGCTGGTTCATAGTCTGCCCAGCGTTTTCTGCCTTCTTAATAACTTTATTAACCCCTCCTGACTTTCCAACGATACCATCATCATCTCCATCAAACTCGTCATCTTCTGTATCGTCATCTCCAAATAAGGCATTATTGGTATTATTAGTTGTTGCAACCTTCTCTTTTTCAGGGGCCTCCTCTTTGGTTTCATCTTTTGTGTCGCCACCACTATTGTCATCTGACTTGTTAGTAGTATTGTCCTTTTCTACTTTGTCGGTAGTTACTGTCTTTTTTGAATCATCATTATCATCACTACTACTTTCATCATCACCACCAAGATCATCAATTTTTGTACGAGTTGGTGAGGTACTTTTTGCAGCAGCGGCCGCCGCTCCTCCTCCGCCTACACTTTCATCTGAACTATCACTATCTT
>Ga0214478_101360_pt1 | contig 12422 bp, 13 predicted proteins | sample M1_20Mar14CPVII9_2_FD_178001 | JGI IMG/M metagenome (GOLD analysis project Ga0214478, IMG submission 178001) | Marine eukaryotic communities from Monterey Bay, California, United States - M1_20Mar14CPVII9sort6BwellD7 | ecosystem: Environmental > Aquatic > Marine > Unclassified | place: USA...
CCCAGCAGCAGAAAGGACTTCATTAACCTTGGCCAAATCACCAGCAGCGGCAGCCTCGGCCTTCTCCTTCAATGCAGCAGCAGCCTTCTTCCTTTGGAAGAATACCTCACTCTTAGCACGACGCTTATCCTCCAAACGGTCAACAAGTTCCTTATGCTTCCATCCAACATTGTTGGCCAAGTCACCCATCTTGGTATATTTACGTCCAGGCTTAAGACGGACGACACGAAGAGCGGCGGGAATAACCTTACGCTTCATCTTATCGTATGGATGGGGAATGCCCTCGAAGGTACTCAAGCGACCAATGGCGGCTTGGCCACGAGCAGTCTTATGATGGACCATACCACGGATAGTACGCCAAACAATACGAGCGGGTGACTTGAAGTGGAATGGACCACGACGGGGATTGGTGTTCATACGCTTGTTACGGAATTGAGCGTACTTGGTTTGGTTACGAACTAGGGAACCAGAAATGACCATCTCCTCACATCTAACGAGGATGATCTTCTGTCCGGCTAGGAGTTCCTTGGCCACGACGGAACACAAACGTCCGTGAAGGTGATCACGGCAGTCGATTAGGATGGGCTTTTCGAGGACCATGTTAGAAATATATGTGTGTAGTAGTATCTGTAATTGGGATAGAGTATGAAATGAATGGTGGTTAGTAAAAAAATAATTTACATTTTACCTGATGTATAATAGGGCCGAAGCGCTCCTAAATTCCAATTACTAATGGTGCCCTCGATTAGAAGGATGAATAATACGTCTGTATAAACACAGTAGCCGCTCCTCACGAGGGAGTTACTTCATGGTAGAAGAACATATTACCATCATTTGTTTGAAGGTCAAAACACACACATCGTGTAGGTTGATGGTCTTATTGAGGACACCATTTCATAAAAGGAGAAAAGGAGTGCAGCCACCATATATAAAATGGTGGTCGGCGCCGCTCTCAATCAACGATATATAATATCGAGATATGAGGCATCAGTAATATCACATGGATAAATTTTCGCGCACTTACACTTCCTATTAGAGAAAAATTATGTGATGAAATTTGCTTGGCTTTTGCAATGAGAGTTTTATGTGGAGTATTTATATTTAGGATGCATGTCCACAAGTAATCAGGTAAGGTTGATTCGTAGACCCTATTTAATCTAAGGCGGGGCCTTGTTTGAGAAGCTGCATCAAAACATCATGAAGCACTGAAGCACCTATCTTGGGGCCATGCTTAGCGAATCTGGAGAGGGGAGAAGGAAGAAGGAAGAAGGTATATAAACATTGTGTGTAATCAAGATTTACGGCTTGTGCATACGAAGATAGATCGGAATTGCAACAACTTTGACCAAGTAAGATATAACAATACACAAGTAAGATTTGCAACCAGCCCCATAAAGTTGGGTTTTGAGTAATAACTGATACATATACAACAAACAACCAAATCATGTCATCGACTGATAATACATATCAGACATGTCTCAACGATCTATCAACAATTTCCGATGATGGTACATCAACATCACCAACAACAGATGTCTTATTGCAATGCATCTCAGCTTCCTTCGAAGCTACACAAACATCCACAGACAATTCCATCGATACATTTTTCTTATTATATGCTGCATCATTAGTATTCTTCATGCAAACTGGCTTTGCTATGATATCGGCAGGATGTGTACGATTGAATAATGTACAGAATACATTACTTAAGAATCTATTAGATGCCTGTGGTGCATCGTTGGGGTTTTATACCGTGGGATATGCCTTTGCATTTGGGGGAACATTTGATGAGAATACATCAACTACTTTTATTGGTACATCCAACTTCTTCTTAATGGGTGTCGAATCTGATTCATTTTGGTTATTTCAATTTGCTTTTTGTGCAACATCTGCGACTATTGTTGCCGGTACTTTAGCCGAGCGTTGTCAAATGACTGCATATTTGGCTTATTCAATAATGTTGGCGGCATTTGTTTACCCAGTAGTTGTACATAGTATTTGGAGTCAGGCTGGCTTCCTTTCAGCATTGAATGCTTTCCCATTATGGGGTAGCGGTATGGTTGACTTTGCAGGAAGCTGTGTTGTGCATATCACAGGTGGAATGACTGCATTGATTGCTACATTAATACTGGGACCGCGAACGGGAAGGTTTTATGATATGAGAGGAAAGGTTTTGGAAAAACCAAAGGAATTTCCTGGTCATTCATTAGCGTTGCAGTGTCTTGGGGTGAGTAGTCGTCAAATTGTTTATGTGTACATTATGGGTACAATAAATGCATCTCACTTATACAAACTTCGGTTCCTCTCTTTATCAACTATGCGTCTAGACATTTATCTTATGGTTCGGGTGGTTTGGCTTTAACTCCGGTTCCATCATCTCACTAACCCTTGATGATCACTACCTGGTCGTATCTCACACCGCTATCAACACAACCCTATCTGCTGCAGCTGGGTGTATAATGACATTATTCCTCTCGACCATTGTCGAAGAGCACTTCACCGGGGAATATAATTTCAATTTGCAATATGCAATGAATGGCTGTCTAAGCGGTTTAGTTGCAATCACGGCTGGATGCTCGGTAGTTGAAAGTTGGGCCAGTATTATCATTGGATTAATTGCAGGAGTATTGTACTGGGCTTTCTCAAAGTTGTTGGTAAAGAGAAAGATAGATGATGCGGTGGATGCCATTCCTGTTCATGTAAGTGCGTGTGTAAATGTATTGGGTTTGTGTGTAAATGCATGTAGAGTTATTGATGGATTGCACTCATCTTTTTCTTTCATACTCCTGCTTGTAGCTGATAAATGGCATATGGGGCTCTTTTGCTGTAGGAAAGTGCGCGTGTGTGTTGTTTTGTTGTGTGTTAATGTGTGTTCAATATGAAGTCTTGGCGATTTGGCTACTTAATTTGAACTTAGTTTGCCTAATGCGATTGCCTTGCAAGCCGCATGTACTAACATTTGTTGCAATCATTTCTTTTTCATCTTCATAAACTATGAAACGCGCATCTTCCAGGCCTCTTTGCAACACCAACTTGGATGGAAAGGGTCTATAAGACAAGCACCCACGTCGGATGGTTCTACTCTTGGTCAAGGGGCTCTGCCGATGCAATACTACTTGCCTGTCAGGTAGTGGGTATACTATTTGCAATCGGATGGGTTGGAGGTTTAATGGCTCCGTTCTTTTGGACGTTACATTACTTTGGATACTTGCGGTCAGACCCACTTGAAGAGGTGGTTGGACTTGATATTGGATATACTGGAGGAAACAAAAAAGCACGCAACACTGAAGAATCAGAAGCAAGAATGAATGAATACCTCAAGGAATATGAACATCGAAAGAGGGAACGAGCATACTTTAAGAAATTGAATAAGGGAATGGATGGATCGAATGGTTCAAAGACGACTGGCTCACCTAGTGGTATACCCGCTAGCAGTATCCATAATTTAAGTCTTCACGGGAATAGCTACCACGGACGGAGGATCATATCATCATCTATGATTGAATCTCTCGATACAGTTGGTAATACTCTTGATATGAATGGAGGGATGAATCAAACCAACAACAATGGAGGGGCTGTAAATAATGCTATCACGGCCACAGAAGATGATGTGACTACTGAACAAACGTCCAACCCTGAGAGAGCTGTTTAGTTTTGAATAGACAATCCAATTTTGTGTTGCCTTTGGTGAGGTGGGATGAAATTAGAGTGAGAGAGTGTATCGATTTTGTAGGAAGTGGAAGACAATAACTATGACAACGTTCTTGGACTGGCCAGTTGTTTTTCCTATTGTATACTAGTAATGTAATGCCTTGTTTTAAAGTTATATATAATAGTACTACATAAGAGCTCCCTTCTGCACTGCCTCCTTTGCCAAGCAACTAATTAGTTGCAAATAAAGTCGATCCTATATACGGTATCTTTGGTATCCATCTGTACATGTTGTACATAAGCATATATCTTTGAGATACTCGTACTCGGCATGGGCTGGCTCGTGCCCCAAATGCTTTTTTCTGTGTAAATGTCTCATATTGAAGTAAAAGCCTACGTGTTGACAGTAGCAAGACCAACCCAATTTAGCACCCAAACTGCACGTAAAGTGCAATTGTACTTTCCATAAGAATGACAGCAAAGAGAGTGCACTTGCCAGCTTCCAAGCACTTTAAGTGCATCTTTCTCTTTTGATATCCTTGGATACCTTGAAGGATACCTGGTTGAAGTATCCAAATCTTATTTTGTTCGCCTCCATTTTCACCCACATCTTATGCTCATAATTTATTTATCAATACAATTATTACATCAAATATGAAGTCTGCTATCATCGCTACCATCATCGGCTCCGCCGCCGCTTTCGCCCCCGCCCCTGTGGCCAAGACCACCTCGGCTGTTAACGCCTTCGAGGGTAAGTTTATTGCATTGTTTTTTGTGTATCATTGCTTCATATAATATGAGTGTATATAATTGCAATGCTATATTATGTCATTATATCTTATAACTTTATACTCACATATCTATACCACTACTATACATTATCACAATAACAACTTAAAGATGAACTTGGTGCCCAGCCACCACTTGGATTCTTCGATCCCTTCGGTATGCTTTCCGGAGATGTCACCCAAGAACGTTTCGACCGTCTTCGTTACGTTGAGATCAAGCACGGACGTATTGCTCAGCTTGCTTTCTTAGGTAACATCATCACCCGTGCCGGAATCCACCTTCCAGGAGACATTGACTACTCCGGAGACTCATTCGACTCCTTCCCCAACGGTATTGCCGCCCTTATCGGTGACAACGCCATCCCCTTCGAGGGACAGGGACAGATCATCTGCTTCATTGGATGGTTAGAGTGCTGCTTCATGCGTGATATTGAGGGAACCGGCAATGAACACGTTGGTGACTTCCGTAACGGATACATTGACTTCGGATGGGATGACTTTGATGAAGAGACCAAGCTTTCCAAGCGTGCCATTGAGCTTAACAACGGCCGTGCCGCTATGTTCGGAATCCTTGGACTTATGGTCCACGAGGAGATTGTTCCCCTTGGTTACGATGCTGATTTGCCCATCATCGGACATTTGTAAATTTCCAATACAATATAGCCTAATGTCCAGCTCCTCTCCTTTATTGGATTGGAACTGTTGATCCGCTATTTATCATCACAGGTTGGAAGCCTCTTTGTAAAAATATGTATTAATAAATTTAGAGTCACTGTTTCCTCCCAAACACTAATATGCTTTGATTATATAGTAGGTTTATGTTTGTAGTAGTTCTCCTCGTATTGCTCTTACTCCCTGCTTACCATCAAGCCATGATTGACAGTGGACATATAATAATTACTATCTTACTTATGTCTTTTGATGTGTTGGTTGTAAATATGTAGTAATGAAAGCCACAATCGCCAGGCAAGAAAAGATAGTCAATCAACCATCATGTTGATTGTGAATTGCACTAAGAGATAAGGACGGGTATCAAAGAGATGGGAGAGAGGAAGATATAGAGACAGAAATAATCATCTGTGGATCGGATATTTTAGTGTTAATGATACCTTTACTCAAGCTTTTGACGGCGTCGTCTTATCTTGTCCATATCATCGGCAATATGCTTTGGAGGTTGGACAGATATATATCCAGCTGCATTCAACTTGCCCTGTCTACCAAGTGCTTTACTTAACCATGTTATCGTTGACTTGAGAAGATACCACACCAGATGTAGGATGAACTCAATGCACTGAAAGATCCAAGTTATGTATGGTGCGTCGTCGTCCTCTTCCTCATCGACTTGACTTGAAAGGGATCCTTCAGATGATACTGAGTCCATCAATGATTTCTCTTCCTCTATAATATTGGTATCATCACTCTTTCTACTATAGTATTGATTCTTCAACCAAGCGCTTCCACTTGGACTTCGTGCAGTCATAAAGCTTTCGTTATCAAGTTGTTGGAAGCTAGATGACTTGCCAACAAGACTATTGTATGGTAATAGTGTATTGTCCCGCTCAGCCGTTTCAATCGTATGATAGGCTCGAGGAGATTGATAGAAAGAACTCTCAGCCATGGTGTTGATACTATCGTCATGGTTAAAGAGTAAGGAAGGGCATGACTCTACACTTGAATGACTATCAACTTCTGCATCTCCTATATTATTGTCATCATAATCTCCCTTCTTCTTCTTCTCGGGAGGAGGAGAAAGAACTTGGTGTATGCATTTATGAAGTGCTGTCTCTCCTTCACCGTTTTTAATGTCTGTATCGGCACCGTGATCTAGAAGTAGATTAATGCATGTTGAACACCCCATTTGGCTTGCAATATGAAGAGGAGTTCTACCGCAGCAGTCTGTCGTGTTGACTTCTGCTCCCTTGTCGAGCAACAACGACACACAATCATGATGAGAATCTGAATCTACATTCTCGCAAGCGATGTGCAGTGGGGTACGAAGCTGTTTGTCTCGTGTGTTAACATCTGCACCTTTTTCAACGAGCATAGCTATTGTTCGAATTGGTGACCTTATTGCGTCATCTTTGCTTTCCTTTGCAATCTCTGTCTCCATAATAACGTCCTCCTCACTTCTGGTCGTCGGAGGCTCTTCTTTTGTCGTCTGTGAACTATTGCCATTGGAAGCGACAGTACAAGTGCCCTCGTTTTGTTCATCATCCTCGATTTCTATTGGGGATTGCGGCACACTAAGATTATCGTCGCTATAATCCAGAACAGAACTTGTAGCAGTCCCAGCAGACGAGAAAGACAACGAAATATTTGCCTGCCGTGGACTTCTAAGGTCACTAACAGAGAAAGAGTCCTCATTCGATGTGTCTTCGTTTTGGTTGGTTGACGACATGATCCCAGTATGTACAATCCATATAATTTATTGATCCTCGTCGCTCGTTCTCGATTCAGAAGCCTCAAAATAATATTTTTTAGCTGATTCCCATATTTTTGCTGAAGGTTAATATAAGATTTTTGCTCGTATGCCAACAATATGCTCCTATATTGCAATATTGTGGTAGCGATAGAATGGGTTTCAGCTGTGGTACATACCTTACACTCAATACTCCTACTTCCTAATATAAAAGATACTACTAACTTTGTATTTACTCATCATCGTCATTACCACACCTTGTTCATATCCCCAAACATTTATTAAGTGATTAATGCTAGTCCTCATTAATATGATAATATGTTGAAGGTTGGGTTGAGTACACCTCCATTATGCCTCCCTGGTATCCTGATCCTCCTTGATTATAAAGTTATCAACTCAGGAAAGTCAACAATAACATCTCTTTCTGATAATACCTCTGTAGGTTCACTTGGTGTCCAGAATACCTCAATCGCATTTAAACAATCTCCCCCTTCAACTCTACAATCACTTGCTATACTTGTCAAACACTCCTTCGTTTCAGTTAAACTATATCCACATCTATCAATTGGAGTACTATCGCCCTGTATTTCAAGAATTAAACTAACCACTGCAACAGTTGGTGTTGAATCGTCCACTTTAGTCCCCGCTGGTGGTATGTATTCTTTTTCAAACTTTGCAGCCTCTCTAGAAGATGCGCGTTTCATAGGTTATGAAGATGAAGAGAGATGATTGTAACATATGTTAGTGCATGAGACTCATATTGAGTACACGAAATCATACGATAAAACAATACCAACGTGTGGACTACTTTCCTATCTCCCCAAAGATTATATGTGGATTCAGCCTTTCCTGCATCATCTGCCTTATACCACTCACTCTGACTACCTGCTGATATCCAATTATCTGAACTGCGTAATAGTGATAGACATATCTCATGACACATTTTTGATAATGCCGAGTCTCCATATCCATCTTCATAATCTGAATCATATGAACTTATATTATCATTATTCCGTGCATGCTTTTCTAGTACTCCAAAGATTGAGTTTGGTGATGTTCGTTCTTCTGCGCTTACTTGTAACGCTACCTGTACTTTACCGACGGTTATACCTTTGCCTAATGGACCTGAATCTTCAAATACCTTATCAATGCCTAAGTTTTCAAAGAGGTGAAGTTGGGTGGAAGATATTGTAGTATCCTGTCTTTTTCTACTGATAGAAAGTGATATAGGGGTGAACGCCGAGGAGGTTGATACGACAATAGATAAGATAAGGAGTAATATGTTCTTCATCATATTAGTAGGGATTAGTGATTAGAGGCGTGCACTAGAGTATTGAAGAGGGGAGGGCCGTAGAGAGGAGAGGAGAGGAGAGAAAAATGGAAGTGGCGATTGAACGGTATCCGTACTAGATGATACATCATACATACCCTCCTCCTCTAATGGATAAGTCAACGACATACTTTCCGTCAACAACTCCTTTCTGTTGTAGTACACTAGCAATTGCATATCATCCTACTTTTCGTTATTCTCTTGGATAAGAAGCAGATGTAATTCAAGGATACTTGTTATAAGTTATGTGGTATCCTTCTATCTCTCTTCCTGAGGTATCTGGTGTCTTTCGTTTCACAGAGATAAATACATGAAACACTATCCTAAATAAACTTATCTTTGGCCAATTCCCAACCATTCTTGTTCCGTAAGACAAGTCTGGTATGTTGCATAGCCTAGTGTTGTTTGTCAGAAGAGATCGGTACAGTAAATCAGAGAGACAATTCAAAGAGATGGCATAGCAAAAGAAACCGTAGTCCTCTACTTACCATTCTTACATTCTCCAACTCTTCACCCAAGTTTCCATACCGTATCATGTGTGCAGTCTTCAATTGATTAGTCCAAAATTGAACCTTCAATGTTGCTTTGTTAGTGGCATCGGTATCATTGGCCTTGATTGCATTTGCTCGCATCTTGGATGCCAAGTCGAAGCAGAAATGAATGATAGATAGATGCTCCGTACTGGCATTATTACACGCAACAAATGAGAAGTGTAGCTGTGTTGCTATATGAAGTGTTTCGTTGGTATTCTCATCGTTCAATGTAGCATTAAAGTATTGCATGTAGAGGGTTGAGTATGCAACCCGTAGGTATCTTTGTGCTTCATTTGATAACTCCTTTGAGCAAAATATCTGTTCAATAGATGGTACTAATGATAGCATAACTTTCTCTCCCTCACTACTGTTTTGGTTCATTGCCCAGCAATTGTCTGCAACTCCGAATAACTCTTGACACTCTGTGGTTTTTAAAGCCTCTTCCTCTTTGGTACAGCGTGTACAATTGCATGTAAATCCATAGTTGGAGCGTAATAGTTCACGTCTATGAACAAATGGAGACGATGGCGGACAATAGGACCATGTTATCTCTGTACCTTTGGGGATTGATGTAGTGGCGTGCACTATCATGACTTCTCTACCCTGGATGTTATCAATCTCAGACGCAGATTTGTCATTATCAAAAGTGTTGGGCATACGTCCAAATACTCGAACTGCATTAGGACTGCAGCTATGATTAATCATCGCACCCAATGGATAAACACCAAGTAATCTATTGTAGTTTTCTGTATTGTCTCTAGAAGTACTCCAATACTTGGCAATCTTATCATAGTTGTGATAATCCGGTCCAAAAGCGTTGATACGAATAATGTTGAGTATGGTTTCTTTATCCAAGTTTGTATAGTCTTTACTATCTGTAGTAATCTTCCTTGCCAATAATGTTTCCATAAGTTCATCTGATTTGATGTTTGGTATGTCATCATCTTTCATTTGAGCGGTGAATGCCGCAAGCAATGATCGTGCACGGTCAGCATTCTCTCGGGGTTGTATCTCTTCATCATTGAGTATATCACACAGTGATGATACCGCTTCAACTAAGTATTTCTCTATTATTTGCTCTAGTGATGTACCATCTACAATATTATTATTTTGTTGCTGCATAATGTATTGAACTGCATTGACTTCTGAGGAAATTGTGGCCTGTACAGCAAATAGACATTCTCCTGGACTAACATCTTTTGTAGTAATAAGACCACGGCCATGTATAGACTTCCCTCCTTCTATAATTGATATTGGTCCAACATAAGGTAACAAAGGTAAACTAATTTGTGGTGAGTTATTGTTACTAAATAAAAGTGATGATATGTCATTTAGTATAGGAGATGATGTATCCTCCTTTATACCACACTCGCCGCCACTAATGCTTGCGGCTGCAGTAGACTTCTTCTTTTTGCCCTTTCCTTTCTTCTTATTCTTTGCCGCCATGATACTGTGATATCAACAGAGGTGAGTAGGGCGATTGCAACTAAGAGGTTAGATTGAGATGGCAATGTAAAAAATTATGTGCACATCATATGAGCACTCAAAATACAAATCAACCTAAGGAAACAACAACACACCTCCCTATCGTAATAACTACAAAACAACTCAGATATCAAGCCCGTAGGTTTATTATGGTGATAAGTGATACAGTAGACAACTTTATTCATGCAACGGAGATACCTGTCTCTAGATTGAGACTGCGTGGAGGCCTTACTACTTATCAACTGAAAGTGAATTAAGGGGGTTTATGCTAAATCATGCTCATAATTTTCATGATAGGTGCATGATCAACAATATTAATCAAGTTCCCCATAGCATTAAACATATACGATATCATTAATATGAGCTACGAAGATACGGTAAGTCTTTGAATCATATATCACTCATTATAATAAAGTAATCACATCATATGCACTTTTATTCGTTTCCACGCCTCACGCTTTTATTTGTTTTACATACACTTCTCAGCAGAAACCAAAAGACAAAGAAGTCTATGCTGCAAGTTCATCTGCGCTTATTACTCCACCAAAGGATATTGAACAACAGTTGATTGAAGCTCGTCCTAACCAGACCACCACTGCTTCAGATGATGGTTCACTCAAGCCTTCATCTCACAAGAAAGATGTTGAAGCAACAACAACAAAAACACCTTCCACGCCAAATAATACCCAAGCTGCCAAGTCTGACAGTGGAGGATCTGATCCATATGAGCCGTATCCTTATCATTATAATATCTTCGATGGTTCACCATCCAGTCCTCCCGTGGCGGCTAATAATCTGTGGAAGCTTGGACTCTACTCCCCTTTGAATGCATATCAAGCTACTCCTAAGTTGGAAGAAGGACAAGCTGGACAGCCATCACCTCCACTTGATACACTTTCAACCCCTGGAAACAATCCATCAAGTTCTTCTGTTGAGTCGGGTGATTCTGAGTCTGATGAGAAGATGCCTGGATTGCCAGTTACGGACGATGACACAGCCAAGCCACCTACTTACCCACGTAATCATTGGCCTGTCCCCCCTCCACCACCATACTGGGGTTGTCATCCTTATCAGTTCTCTGGTGGCTACCATCATCACTATCCCTCTGGAGAGCAACAAGCATCAAGTCATAACAACCGCAGGCCATCACATCCTGCCTTGTACCCCAAGCCTCCTCCTGGTCACCCTGTCCCTGATCACCCTGTCTATCGTTCTTCTGGGTTGTACGGTCATTATGGTGGCCATCTTCCGCCTGTATTTATGCCCCCTCCGCCTCCTCAAGCTCAAGAGTACATCCAAGATGTAACAAACAATGATGTTGTTCTTGGGAGAGGAGGGAGAGTGAATGGTCTTCCAGGTAACAGACGATTCCGACAGTTCATCAATGACTTCAAGCTTCAGTACCTGAATGAGTCCAAGCAGCGTAAACCTGCTGTAGCCATGCGTGTGTTAGATGCTGTGAGGAGTTCAAACCCTCCTGGTAGATTCCTCGTCCAGTGTGGTGATATGGGATATCTAATCTGTGCTGAGGAAAGAGCCCGTGAGAAGGCCAGTCAAGCACTTCGTGAAGGAGCCGCCAAGCTCAGGAAGCAAGGATATTTTGCCAAAGTAACTACTGAGACTACTCCGCCGCCGACGGCTATGAAAAGAGTCGCTGCTGGCAACAACAAGAGGGGCAAGACAATCGTATTACCCACCAATGAAACAAAGTCTGATAAATCCTCCTCCCTTGATGATCCTGACTATATCCCTCCTCCTCAAAAGAAGATTAAACAAGAGCATGTTTGATTATAAGTAATCCCGATGTATATGTTTGTAATTTTGTTAGTTGTCGGCGGCGGTATAGAAGTATTGATAATTGCGCTGTTGTGTAAGATAAGATAAGATTGATGTAATAACACCCGACCTCTTCCACACCATACACTCTCTAGCTGCTATGAAATGATAGTATCCACCGACTTGCATCATTTAGTCTTTGTTCTCCCTTTTGTACTAATTTCAGCCCTGCTAAAGCAAGTCTTTCATTTGACGGGAGAAGATCTTGGACATTGGCATCTTTCGGGCATGGCAGAAACACTACTAGTTTGCCCCCAGGTTTCAAAAGTGGATTGCCATGTTTACGATCGTGTGCCATTACATCTATCAGGTCATTCAGGGCCGAATTGCTCTCACTCACATCTCCTGAAGTATATGTCTCACGTCGTTCATAAGGCGGA
>Ga0214478_101365_pt1 | contig 12376 bp, 9 predicted proteins | sample M1_20Mar14CPVII9_2_FD_178001 | JGI IMG/M metagenome (GOLD analysis project Ga0214478, IMG submission 178001) | Marine eukaryotic communities from Monterey Bay, California, United States - M1_20Mar14CPVII9sort6BwellD7 | ecosystem: Environmental > Aquatic > Marine > Unclassified | place: USA...
TACGAACCTCATCTCCTTCTCCCTTTTTAAGTTTTTTATCTTCTTTCATTATTAATACATTTGACATTAATGGTAACAATTTATTCACTTTAACACTGCTATTGGTACAACCACTTCCACCTGTTGGTGACTGAGACGATAGGGTTAGGATTTTGAGGAAACACAAGATATGAACATCATCATGAGATAAAAAGAAGATATGTATCATATTCTAAACCGAGAACATAACATACCTCATCATCACCAAAAGCCCTTCCTACTACTGCTAGGAACGGAGCCTTGTCCTCCGACACGTTCCCCGCGAGGAGGAAACTTGTTCCATCGTTTAGATGGTGGTTAATATGGCCTAAGCCATCATTGCGATATCGATTACTCTCCTAGATATAAAAGAGAGACGAGACAGATATGAATATGGCCGCGGGGATTGAGATGAAAGAGGATGAAATGTTAGTAGGCAGTAGTATATCATATCATCGTCTTCACAACACATGCACAATTCAACTATGAATCAAGTTGAAGTTGAACATAATATTTTACTCACCCATGCCGCAGCGCTACTAGAGCTGGCATGAAGAGAGGCCAATGCCACAAAAGGTAGTTTCATCTTGAGGATGAAGATTGCTTGTTGCTATTGTTGTTGATTGATTTGAGACTCTTGCTATATTTCTTGATATAAAAAGAGTGAGATGATCTTTGCAAGATGATCTTTGCAAATCATACTCAGATGGAAATCACACTTGTGCGACATCTTGGCAGAGTATGTTGCGGTACTCGATTTTTGTCTCACGGCATCCGATTACTTAACGAACTGGAGATTGAAGACTGAATTCTAGTAGGCTTGCTTCGTAATGGGGTAGTTGTTAGTGTGAGGGGCACCTGAGTGGTTGCCGCTTGTAATCCATTGCCCTGCAAGCCCAAGATATGACCCCACTCAAAATGGGTAACACCTAGACCGAAATTTTAGGACAGACCCTATGGAGAGTTGAAACAACTTTTATAACGATGTGAGGGACGTACTTCATTGATCTTGAAATCGAAATGTTATTCCTTATATAGAGAACTTGTTCTCAATCTCTTTACGACCACGAAGTTTCTTGGCAGGCTTTGGGTCACAGTCTACTACCTTTACTTCATAATGAATTGCCACCGAAGAAGAAGAGGCCAATGAAGAAAGAGTTGATGAGGCATCATTCTTTGTTGGAAGAATGCATAATGCAATACCACTCTGATCATCAGATTGGCACATTGTTACTTCTTCTTGATCATCAGATTCAATCGAAACTACTCGGAATATAATGAATAAACTAATATCACATAAAACTAATGATAATAACCAATTCTGAAGTAAGCATATACATCCCTCCTTGGATAAATGATTGACATGTCCAATACTCTTGATATGAGCAGTGTTTACAATCGATTCATCTAAATTGTTGTTGTCGGTGTCAGTGTGTTGGTCATGTACTGCTGCTGCTTCCTTATTCGGCCGATGATCACTCATGTACTTGTCAAACTTTTCAATTTCATCGAGTAGATTTTGAAGTGACTTGCAATGGTGCGGAAATGTAAATGGAGATGATTCAGCAATATGGTAACCATCAATCTGCTTCTTCTCCACTGCATCTGCTGCAAAGTCATCACTAGGAACTAACAATGCATCATCAAGCAAAGCCTCTGCTTCCACATTCGATCCATTGCATAACTGCACTAAACGTTCGTATATCATGACAGCTCCATCGCCATCAATCACATCTAGTTGTTGTATTGATAATATGTTTGATAAGAGGTCGTGTTCATGATATAGAATTGTAGACACTACTTTTGTGATTACATCACAAATGTTGTTAGTGCTGATGGCTGACTTTGAATCGTCGTTGCTGCCAAGCAAATCATTCAAAATCATCTGACATTCATCTAACCCCACAGTAACATCACTACCCAGTCCAAATATCTGCTTACCGTCATACCAGATACGTAAATTATTTTGCATATTATTCATTAAATCTAATACAGCCTGATGTATTTGATTAATATTGTTTGAGAAGAGATTCAGTGGTGAGTATTGACTTGGTGTAAATCCACAACTATTATCCTCAATTGTTGTTGACGATATCTGTTGTTGCTGTTGCCATCCTTTGTGAATAACACCCAACCTCATCAACTCTTGTTGTAATGCATATCGTGTATTTTGATACTTACAACGATGATTTGATAATACCAATGGTGATGTTGTTATATATCCAGCCTTTGGTTTAATCTCTACACTAAACATTTTTGATGATGATGATTTATTTTGAAGTTGTTGAGAGGCGGAGGATGGTGGCGGTGATAGATGGGATGTATAATCGCGTAGCAATAATGCTGCAATACCTTTCTTACTATAACCATTGTCACTGCTTTTCTTCTGCCAAGATGATAATCTTGCATTAGGTATCAAACCACTAGAAATTGTCTGTTGATATAATTGTGAACAAAATGATATCGGTAAATGAACTGTATGTCCTATATCAATGTATTGATGACCTATCAAAGGTTGAATTATATTCTTTTGAAATAGTTGTGATGCTGTTGTTGATGCGTCTTTATTTGCGGGGTAGTTGCAAGGAGAAGTTGACGTAGACTCTGCTTCATTGAAAATAATATGAAATGCTGATACCAAATCACTCTTTGCAATTCGTAGAACATGGCCATAGAACTCATTATTATCGGTAATGGCTGCTGAAGTAGAAGAAGGAGAGTATTGGAATATAGCATGCTTACCACCCTCAGCAGTGTAGGACCAATCACTTACATTCCATGATGTCATTTCTCTAACAGACAAATTTAGCAGAGCTCAAATCATTAAAAGAAATGATTGTTATCTCGACTGGATACGCCGCACGCCGCTGTCGCCACTGTTACTGTACATACGATTGCTTAATTAATGTCAACATACACCATAAATCCAACTTTCTCTTTCAGGCAGGTATTGACATGGGCAAGTATTGAGCAACATATCAAAATCAACAGAGAGAGAGAAAATGAGTTGGCGATCGAACGGCCAAATTGGCTTAGACCGCATTTCATTACATACTACATACTTATGACTTGTTAGTATTATTACCTCAAAGGAGTAAACAGTACACCACCGCTCCACAAAAGGATGGTAGAAGAGGAAATGAATTGCAACAAAGAAGATAGTAGTCTTCGTACTGTGGCCGCTGGATCAAAAGCTAGGGCTCTTAAGGTGAAAAAATGAGCTCCAAAGTTGGTGCACCCACAACTTTACAAGATGATGCACCAACTTTATCAACTACTAAACCCACTGCTTCTACTACTGCTACTGTAACCGCTGATGCTAACGCTGCCGCGGCATCGGAGTGTTCTAAAGTAGTTAATGATAACACTCTAGATGGTATACCATCTTTATCAGCGGCCACATCAGAGACAGAGAGCAACACAGCCACAAACAATAATAATAACCTCTCATACTCTACCACTGATATGCTACCTGACAAAGTGAAGAATGTACTATCCCTCTCCTTTCCACGGTGCTCTGTATGTGATACAGATTGGTATAATTATAAGGAGGACGCGGAAGATGAGGATACTAAGATGCCTCCTAAAATAGCAGCCACCGAAAGTAGAAAACGAAAGCGTAATACTTCCACCACACGTCAGCGTCCTTCACACTATACATTATACCCCATGCCTAAATGTCAATGTTCAACACGTCTGGCAGTACCTCATAATATTAACCTCCCAATACCACCAGCATCATCATCTAAGGATACCAACAAAAACAATGAAGAAACACCAACAAATACATTATCAAAAATATCAACCCATACTTTCTCAAACTTGGCAATGTGTAAATGTTGTTTACAAAAGTCATTACAAACATCAAATGAAGTTATTACACATGATTATCGTCAATCACATATTAAGGATGGACAACCGGATGTGAAGTTTACTGTGGATACCAAGTGTACTATTTGTAAACAAAAATTTTTACCTCGACAATTAATGAGATTTCTTTCTGAACAGGAGCGTGGTGAAAAGAAGAGTAGTGTGACGACAAAGAAGAAGAAGGGTAAATCAGATATTAATTGGTATGATGCAGTAGAAGCTACTATAAAATTGGTTGGTTGGGGTAAGAAGCATCAACGAAGAGAAAGGAAAAAGAGTAGGAAGAAACGAGCAAAGATGGCTAGTAATTTAAACGATAATGATGACGAAAAGAGAGATGCCTGGTGGACAAATCATGGATTTACCGGCGGTGGTGGAAACTATTCATCAGATGATTGTTACTCGTATTCTAGTGATGATAATGATTCCGATGATGACGATATCAACTACTCACATAAAAGGTCAAGTAATGTGCACCGAATATCAACAAAGAAAGGCGAGTTATTAAATGAATTGCTTTCCAAAGACCCAAAGTTGAAACAAGAACTAGATGATGCACCATATGCCAAAAAGTTACAAGATGAAGAAGAGAAACGACGCTTAGCAGTTGAAGCTCAAGAGGAGAAGGATCGTGTATTTGCTAAGAAAATGCAGCAAGAAATGCAGCAGGAAATAGATGAACAAGAAAAGAAACGGAAGAAGACAGAGAAGAAGGAATCTGCAAAGACTAGAGGAGATCGTAGAAAGAGTAGTCCAATTGACAATCCAATTTTCAATGCATGGTCAGCATCTGCCAAGAAGAAGAAGGCGATGAAGAAGTCTCCTCTTAAGCAACAACAGCTGGATGAATGTTTGTTACCGCAAACTAGTGGTGCCAAGAAGCAGCAAAGTATGAATGACAGTGGTAGATCAAAAGAGGATCAGCATGAACAGACAGTGCCGTCATCTTCTGCGGCTGCAAGCAATTCTACTAATCAAACAGAAGACAGTGTCCGAACCATTGTTGCAATGGGCTTTAATGAAGAGGCGGCACGACAATGTTTGAATGATGCTGATGGGAACGTTCAGCGTGCGATAACTATGTTACTATCAGGTGCATCGGGTAGTAACAAGTGATATTGATAGTTTGCGAACCAACCTTGTTCCTTGGCGGATACCTATATATTAAGGCTAAAGTCATGCCATGAGATGGAATTGGATCAAATAATGATCACATCTACATCAGAGACAAAGCAGCGTATCTTTACAGCAGAAATCTATCTTATTCTAGACATCTTCTTTCCAGGACAAGGGGGATTGAAACAGAGCAGCTTCCTTGTGACAATTGTACTCCAGGGTACGGATAGCTGCAATGCATATGCTGCAACATCAATAATATATCTAGGCAATAGCGGCAACATTCTCATCCTCATCAATATCAAAACCAACCCAACGACAATATGACCTAACGCGATGACGTTGCTTTTTGCGTTTGGACGGCTTGCAATAATCCTTCCATAATTTGTCACATTCCTTCTCCTCCTTCCTTGTCTGCCTAACCTCTGGATCACACATGTCTTCTACAGATCGAATCTGCCTAAATGAACGGCTGTAGTATTATGTATTTAGATTGAAGTGTGGTATGTTGTCCTTTGCAAATTCCATCATATGTATACATTACATAGACATATGTCATATATCTGCACTTACCTTGAAGAAGAAGACGACTTGCTTGATCGACTAGATCCACTAGATGATTTGCTTGATCGATTAGATCCACTAGACGACTTCGATGAACGAGGACTACTGCCGCCACTTGACTTTCCAATTCGTACAAACTCATCCATCACTTCCTCTTCACGGAAGTAATCCAATGAGGATTTAGTACTCTTTGAGGAGCGGGAACTGCTGCCACTGCGAGATTTACTACTCTTCGAAGAGCGAGAACTGCTACTGCGAGATTTAGAGCTCTTGGACGATGCTACATCTAACAATTGCTCATAGAAGTTGGCTGCGGTTGGTGATTCTCCTTTACCAGACTTTGAGTCGCTGCCTGCACGTGTATCAGTAGAGTCTGTAGGAGCTGCTTTACTTCCCTTCGTCTCGACTTCAAATTGTGGGAAGGCGGCAACTCCGGTATTGTGGGAGGTTAATGCTGCTAATGTCAAGATAATAGAGGAGATCTTCATGGTGATAATATATTGCAATGAGAGGAGGGCGGGATGGAGTGGTGATAGTGGTAGAGTTATATTATGAGAGGTCGATCGAGTGAGATTGTCATCGATCTTGCATTGCTCTTTATGTCAGTGGCAGCATCTTCTTAACACAGGATGTAATGTGTCCAGCAATTTCTTGTTGATTGCCTTTTCACTGCAGAGGTTGATCGATATACCCGAATAAAAAGGAAAGAATGTTCAGAAAAAGTCTCATATACATCTCAATGTCTTTTTAACTTCAATGTGTCATTTACCTATTACCTTTAGGTTAGACTCTATTACTATGAGTAGATTGTGATAAATGAACTAATCACTAATAGCATGGGCAAATAGTTGTCAATATCTTTGTGCACACTCCGCACTTATCACTCACACAAACAACCAAAGAACGATTACATGCTGACTAGATATGAATATAAACTTCTAGTTAATGCCCGAGGAACGCAGTCTGTGTCAACTTATTTTCTTACATCCTATGTGCCCTGGATAGTAGGGCCACTCTTTCCGCTCTTTCTACATTGATATACTTCTCTATTCTTCATCCTCGTCAATGCCATCCAAGATATGACCCTCAATCAATGCCTCACAGCCGGCATAAACTGCACAATCCTTACTTAAATCATCTTGACAGCCATACTCATCATCATTCTCAAAGCAGCACATACTACCATGACATAAAGTTTGACATTCCGATTTGTCTTTATTAAGATTTGTTTCCCCACATGCTGATATGACTCGTTCGGCTATCTCCAGCTCTTCCTGGGCACCGGTCAGATAGGAACTTTGAACATTATCATTAGGATCGCCACTACCAATAATAGCATAGCCAATAGCCACGGCCGAACCTAAAATAATACCAACTAACGATACAATAACAACTACTTGACGATACCTTGTTCGACAGTTACTATTCGTTTTTTGTCCCCTTTCTAATGATTCTATAATGCTATTGCGATTGTTATTTTTTGTAACATCCTCATCACTGTCGGATCCATCATTGACCAAGTCGGCCAAGTTTTCAGTTATTCGATTCATATTACTTGGATCATATCGTGAAACGTGACCTTCGCTTACTCCGCTGCCTGTGAGTGTTTGGTGTGAGGGTGTGTGGTCATTAATGAGTGTATTGCAAAAAAAAGATATGGGAAATTAGTATATGAAAGAAGTGGCGTAACTAGATCCCCCTCTAATTGCAAATGCAATAATTAATATACATCGAATGCACTAAATCGATACCATTCGAGGTATTAACCACGAGATAGAAACCCCGAGCCACATATCAATCAATCAACAATGAAAAAAAACACAGATAAATATACGTACCGACACTTTCAGCATCCCAACCCCAATCAAATACACTACTTTTTAATACATTTTTAACTGATGATTCTTTTTTCATTGTACTGTATTGCATCCACTGCTAAATATAAGTATGCCTACTAAGCCTGTATGCAATGCAAATACAAAAAAAATACTCCGAAAGATATGTAGAACTCAAGAGTTGTTACTTAGTTGTTGTTGCGAGTTACGTCCGCCGCCGACAGATCAAAGAAGAACGCGCCACTACTCTATATCCTACTGCAATCTCTTTCTTATCCAAACACTGCTAGGGGGGTACGATAGACAACAAATATTGTAGCTCAAAGTTTTCTATGCTATCTGCATTTTAGGATACCGGGGGGCTGGCTAACAAAAATGACCTTTTTTCAAAGTCACGAGTCACAACCATTCACTCATCAAATATAATATTTCATGCCGATTGAGCATAAGAGGCAAGATAGGCTAGTGTATTTGCACAACATACGACACTGCATAGCTCTAATAGGCGGCTAAACAATCGTGAGTGTGTGGGCGGATCAACTCCACAACTCAGGCTGCCGTTCGTTCAATCACCACCATCAATTTATTTACATCTAAATTTCACGATCTGTTATTTCATTGCAATGGCATTAGGTACATTTTAACACTGCATAGCTCTTTTGATACCTACTAGATGTGTGTCACCGACACCATCCAGCTGCCATACATCAACTCCATCTTGTGAGCATATCATAACCTCACAATTATTGCAAAGTCAAAGATAGCAATCATAATCAAGCCGTCATGAAAAGAACCATGGACAATATGCTATCGTCAAACAACACGACACCACCACATAATGCTGAAGAGCAAAACTACTACGGTTGTTCCAACGCCACCCATCACCCTATCTCTCAAGCATCAGTTGGTAATGACCTCATTGTAGACTGGCCACAATGCATCATCGATTCCGCCGCCGACGAGGCAGCAACACGACGATATCCAAGGAAGAAGCATAGAAGAGTCACCAAGGAGACGAAGACGACGAAGAAGAGTGTTAGATTCTCAGACCTGTCAAGTATGCAAGTATACACTCCCGATACTCCACACTCATACTACTACACAGCTAAAGATCGTAAGAGATTTAGTAAAGATGCACTACTTGATGCTGTTTGTATTAAGACCCGTCTCCTCATGCTATCAAGATCATCACCACTACCAAGAGAAGAAGAAGAGATGTTCATGACGATGATGGACATTTTTGAACCAGAAGACATTATAGGTATAGAACAGTTTGTATTCTGTAAAGATTGGAAGAAGTATTCTTCTGCAATGATACGTCAAGATCATGCAAGGGCAGTCTTATGTGCTCAACAAGCATTGAAATTGAATAGAGATGAAGGAGAAGAGACCGTCTCTTTAGAAGATAGAGCTAAGAAGCTATGTGACTTTGCATCATATCATTCTAGTAGATCAATTGAGGAAGCTAGAAGCCGTGCACGACTGTAATAGGAGGTATATAGTATAGAGAGTGTTAAAATAGAAATGCAAACTTGTGTATCTTATGTACTTGCTGAATCCTGTGGTATATGTTATATTACTACATGTGTCACTGTTAACACTGTCTCGGTTTGCTTTGCAATTAGGAGAAGGTCCAGACGAAATGCACAAGAAGAGGCTGATAAGCGTAGTGATCTCTGGGTTGCTCATGGTTATTGGCAAGGCCACAACAGACAAAGGTAGTGAAGTATCTTTGAGTATCCAACTCCTACAGAGCATCTTCAGTTGCAATCCGATCTTGATCATCCTGTGATATAACAAAAGTCAGCTTAAACAGCAGAATAAACAAATCTAGTAAGGCATAAGGATTCATGCAATATGCTAGTCTACACTACTTCTTTAGCAGCCACTTAACAACATAAGGTACACATTTGTATGCACAGTCATTCTCATTCTTCATCGGCTGAAGTACCACCCAGTGGAATGCCCGTCACCAATGCCTCACAACCAGCATATACCGCACAATCCTTACTCGCATCATCTTGACAGCCATACTCATCAGTCTCAAAGCAACACATACTACCATGACACAAATGTTGACAAGCCGACATATCGTCATTGAGTTTATCCTCATCACATGCTGTTATAACTCGTTCTGCCATTTCAAGTAGCTTTTGCTGCTGTGTGGATGATTCTTCCTCAACATTGTCTGTTGTTGAGACTAAATACGAACCTTGTATTGTCTGAGGATCGTCAATCCTACCGACAGCATATAGAATGGCCAAACTAGCCCCACAAATGACTGACACTATTGCAATAATGACCAACAGTTGTCTACATTTTGACAACCCTAATACTCCTCCACCATAATCATCATCATCCTGTCCACCACCTCTTCGCCGCCGCCCTTTACGAACAACTCGTCCATTCTCAACATCTTGTGCAATCTCCATACTCGAGTTAAAACCATTGTCTATTATTGAATCCTCATCGTCACTGTTGCTATCGTCTAATACTAAATCAGTTATATCTGTAATACGGTTCATAGCCGTTGGGTCATAGCGAGATATTCGAGGTGATGTACCATGATTTTTACCTGTAGTAGTAGATATAGGGTTGTTGAGATAAAATGAGATTCTATTCACGGATCAACAATCAGCATAAAGGAGATATAACATATGCAAATATACTCACCCTCTTTTGTTACAGTCTCTCCTTTAGTATTTGATAACGTGGATATGCCATCCTTAGTTTCAAAACTATTGGCTAATGATCCCCAATCCAATACCGAATTAGATAATGATAGATCATCGCGGTAATCTCGTGATGACTTCAAAGGCATTTTTTTTTAATGATAATTGTTGTATCTTTCTGAGAACTTAGTACCCCGGCGGCGCAAATATATCAATAATCTAGCAGTATATGTACTCTTCTACTCAAAGTGGTGGTTGATGATGACCATATGCTTAGATTATTCTTGAGGGCGGGTTGAAATACGATCGACCCATTGAGGCCAAAAGAGAGTCGAGTGCCTATGTATTGCGACATTTTTTACTTTTGCAATTAATGAAGGGCAAATTAAAGGGCATTACAAAGGGCAACTTAAACTCTAAAACAACTAATAAGAGTGGCTTTATTGACAGCAAACACATACGCTATAGAATTAGAAGGCACAGCCACCACTACTCATACTATATCGCGTCGTCTAAATATAGTGTATATGAAAAAAAATTAGACGAGATTATTTTTTGTACACATCTTGTGCTCACAAAATAAAAAGTGATATATTTTCTATTGCAAATTATAGACACTAACACTGAGATTGAGTAATACTTTACAAATACATCGAAAACAAATATATATATAAATCATGACAGATAACACCTCCTCCGAAATGGCCATGTCCGGAGATTCAATACTACAGGCAACATTAAATAATGGTATTAATTGCAATGTACGTGTTATACTTAATAATATAAATGTTACTCCACCGCCACCCAGTGATGTTGATGATATGATGGAGGAAGATGTGGTTGGTGGCGTTGGTGGTAAGTTAGTTTTTTTATATGCTCTTGTATATTATATCAGCTGTGTATTATTTTTGATTTGTGTGTATTGGGGAAGGCCATGTTGGTTGTTTGTTACTGCCTGATAATACGCCCTTAGATTTCAATATCAATATCACATTCTAACAAGCAACATCTATCTGCATCCTCTACCACAACAGGCGTTATTCCAACTAACGTGCAAGATAAGGAGTTGATGCCATCTACTCAGCTTGAAGATTCAACATCTGATGAAGGTCGTGGCGGTGCCTCGACACCTCCACCATCGGAGGATAATAATGAAAATTCAGATGGTTTAAATGTACAAACCTCCTCAAGTACTGGTGCTGCCGGTGGTGAAGGTGGCGGCGAGGGTTCAGCCTTAGAATTACTATTAGGTATTGCCGACGATGCCACAAATGCAGCAAGTGGATTCACATTACCACCCACACCCAACATTGAAAAAGAACGTCGTGAATTATTAGACCCGACGACATTACCCACGAGTATGACGAATTTTCTAGATATGTTAAGTGAGGAACAGCGACGTGTACGTCATCGATACATACCCGGTGTAGAGGGATTTCGTAAGTTATATAAAGGTGAGGTACGTAGTGATATGATTGAGGCGCGGCGAATGGCTAAGAAGAAAATGCCATTGAAGGAAGATATTGAAGTAGAAGAGGAGGATGCTACTGCCATGGAGGGTGTTACAAAGAGTGAAGTTGGAGGTGACGATGTCCCTCCCGAGGAAGAAGAGGAGGAAGAAGATGACGGCATGCCAGACCGTGAGGCATTCATTGCACCCACAAAAGAATCACGTAAGATGGCATTAAGTGGTCAATTGGCAAGTTTACTTGACAATACTGACTTTGAAGAGAGTATCAAGGGTAGTAATACGCCATCCAAGAAGAACAAGCCGTTACTAAAATCACCACAGCTCGTTGATACATTAACATCCTTCAATCCACCCCGTCCACAAGAATCAACAACGTACAAGACACATCATCGTTTAAAACGATGGGAGGAAAATCCCAATGAGGTTGAAAGTGATTTATCCAACTATCGCAAGACAGTAACAAGAACACGTGGGGAATTAGACATTGCCAAGAATGAACATTCACGTATCGAAAGTGTTAGTTCCTTAATGCGTAATCATTTCATGAATCATTTAATCAGTTATAGGAAAGAAATGCAGGCTATTAATGATAGTATGGGTGGTGTTACGGGAAGTTGTGGTAAGTTGGATGATGAATATAATGGATTACGAAGTTTGGTAAGGACACGAGGTGTGAATGTACGTAGTATGAAGGATATTATTGGTACATTGAAAATGTTGGGTGAAGAGATTGAGGGTGTCAAGGCCGATGACGATGATAATGACGTGTTGAAGAATGATGATTGGAGAGTCATGGGTGTGGGTGGTGTAAGTACCAAGATGACAAAGAT
>Ga0214478_101366_pt1 | contig 12358 bp, 16 predicted proteins | sample M1_20Mar14CPVII9_2_FD_178001 | JGI IMG/M metagenome (GOLD analysis project Ga0214478, IMG submission 178001) | Marine eukaryotic communities from Monterey Bay, California, United States - M1_20Mar14CPVII9sort6BwellD7 | ecosystem: Environmental > Aquatic > Marine > Unclassified | place: USA...
TTCGATTTGTCAGTAGGATCCTTGTGAAGGGCAACAGTGTAGGTCGTCCTCAAGACATTCTTGATCTTGTCAGGTACATTACCGTTTAATATGACGGTAAAGAACTCAGATAAAGTTTCTAGCTTGCAGAAGATATGTAGTTGAGAAGGTGAGTTGGGTCGCTAAAACTTGAGCTGATTCACATTTTGGTTTTGTAATTTTGCGAGGTATTATGTACTATTTTCATTTGAGAGGACAGCCGACAATATGTAGTACATATCAATATGGAAAGTACACAGCAATGTAAGGGCGGCAGCAAGTGTGTTGTTGAACCAGATACACAAGATCGGCCGGTCACTACAATAAATAAAAGACAGCAACAGTATCAGCAATATAGACAACGCAAACAACCTGCAGCTATAGTACCATCTGAGAGCAAACTAATGACAATGACTGAGGAAAGTATATTATGCGGTATCACATTGTCAATTTTATTATTATTCATACTCCTCGCAAAAAATAAATATAAACGAAGGCAGCGTAAGATGGAAGAATGTAGCAATCAGTTAGAAAGGGTACGCCGACGTAATTTGTTGGCTAGTAGTGATACGAAAGCAGCAGCAGATGAGCTACATGACAGTCCACGAGATGCTAGGGCTCCTCCGCAATCACCAATGTCAAAACACATGTCCAAAATACGCGAAGAGCAACAAAAAAGATTATCTACAAGTACCAAACTATCAAAGCAGACGAAAACAAAGAAGAAACAATCACTCAAGAAGTATTTGGATATGAATCACAAAGCTGCTGATGAGGCACTGGAAAGACGACAACGTGTGATTGCGGCTGAACAAACACTTTTACAACCTAGGAGACGAGTTGCACAACAGCAACAACAGCAACAGCGGCGCAATGATATTGAGGAGGCTGAAAGAGTTGCATTAGTGCAACAACAAAATGCCGACTATGAAGAAGCATTAATGCTTGATCAAGCGCGTTCTCAGCAACTATCGTTGAAGAAGGAAATTAGATTGAAACGGAAGCGTTATAGACAAGATGCAGAACAACGGTTAACTATTGCAGGAGTTCAAAGTCCTGAAATATTAACAACCAACCAAAATAACAATATTGTAACGGGGGAAAGTAGTGTTAGAGTTAGACTACTTTTACCATCAGGGCGTAAAGTTGACGGGATGTTTTCTGCCACACAAGAACTGGGATTGGTATATGATCTTGCTCTATTAGTTTTAGATAAAGATAATCTACTCTATAGTGATGAGGATGGCGAGGGGGGTATCAACGATGATACCTCCGATACTGATGATGATGATCAGAGTGACGGCTTGTTATCCTCATCCGGTGAACAAGATTACACTATAATGCAGCAATCTTGGCAGGATGTATTCTTCCCATTTACAATTGTAAGCCAGTATCCTCAACGATCATACAACAATTTTTTGGACTCAACATTGACAAATTGTGGATTAAATAAAGATGCATCACTAATGGTTGTTGTTGAAACTGACTGAGAAGGATATGAGTTAGAGCTATTTACCTTTTGTATTGTGAGGAGTCGGCACCCATTCCAGTTGAGGCTCATTTTACATATCCACATATCGTTTATACCCTGTGAATAACAATTATAATAAACAAGTAACAATTATAATGAACAAGGAAAGAACCTCCAATTTAGAACATTATCATTCACGTGGGATATAACTTGACATCCTAAGATAAGTTGTTTTAAAGATTACACTATACACTTTCACAACTGGACTACTCATCTTCTTGATAAAGATGACTAAAGAGGACAACATCAATCCAAGTAAACAACAGGTGATGTTACTCGACTATGCTCTACTATGCATAAGAAGCATATTTAAAACTGAGGAACTGGCAACAAGCTATGCTCGACAAAGTCATGTTCATACTTGAGAGCATAACTGAGCTTGTCGTGTTCATACTTGAGAGCATAAAAGAGCTCTCTGAACTCACTAAAATCAATTACTCCATCCTTATTGGTATCAATAACCTGATGAAGGGTTTTAGCATCTTGGGTGTCAAGGTCAGTACCGACATTGCTTGCAATGAACATGGATAGCTCTTCACGAGTGACCACACCATCACCATTCAAATCAAGCTTGGACCATAAAGCGGTCACTTCCTCTGGAGATCCGTTCTCAAGGAAACTGGAGATTGCCTTTCTAAAGTCTTCCTTGACATCTTGATGAAGGGAGTTGAAGTAGTCTGTAACTTCCTCGAACGATAGCTCACCGTTGTTATCCTCATCAATCGAGTCAAACAACAAGGCAAACTCCTTATCATCAAGCTCTGTCATTCCTGACGAGGTAACAAACTGACGAAGTTCATCACGACTAACAACTCCATCGCCATTGATATCAAGCTTCTTCCATAGAAGCCTAAAGTCCTGACTGCCAATGGCACGTCGGAACTCAGTGTTGAGGAATTTGACAGGCTCGAGGATGAAAGTACCTGTTGCCTTGTAACAGACTACACCCGTCTTTTCTTGCTTGACTTCGGATTGGACAGTGTAAGTTGAGCCTGGCATACCAAGCTCTCCCTTGCTAAGGAAAACCTTGGATTGAAGCTTAAGACCATATGTATCGGGGAAGTGTAGGTTCTCAGGCAAGCACTGTTTGTTTTATAATACAGAGAAGACAACAAAGCTTGAGTGATTGACTACAAAGAAGAACAAAAGTAAACATATCTATACATGGAATGAAGTATCTTACCGTCCAAGAGAGCATCCTAATACCCGGCTCTTGACCAAAGTCACATCTCTTGAATGGTAGGTTCAAGCCTGTGAACTCTGAGATTGCCTTACCGACGAGATCTCCATTGTGGAAGAGCATAACAGAGTGAGGCAAGGCCTTGGTATTATCGTAGAAGTGGCCAGGACAGTCGGAAGACTTGGATGGGGGTAAGGTTGCCTCCATACATAGCCATTGACCAGTGATATCAGAGAAGCTCTTGACATTGTTCAACGAACCGAATGATTCATAAGATGAGAGACTATTACCGTCTTCAATAGACAAGGCATCGTCAGGTAGACTAGGATACTTCCTTTGAAATAGAGATGCTGGCACAATGTTGAAGTCGGCCACAAGGTCAAAGGTTGTATCATCATTCTCAAGAAGAACATCACATGATGCAGTACGCTTGGAGAAGTCAGTGCACCTGTTGTGATATATGTTGTAGTGGATATGAGATACGAGGGGCTTACTACTACTTCACATGAACACAAACAAACTATCAACTACTCACTTAGCAAAGATGATCGTGCCTCTGGCAGTTGAAGCATACTGTTCACCGCCGCTAATCTTGGAAAGCTCTTCCTTGACCCTTCCCTTGTATGGATGTACATCCCAATGATATTGAGACACGGGGTAGTAGAATCTGAAGTTGATAATGTACATATGTTGAGATAGATGAGGTAGGATACCGAGACAATATGAAAGTATATTATGTGTGCAAAGAGATAAAGAAACATAAGAGACACCTCATATCTACACACTTACCTTTTCTTCTGAGGATTACGAAGGAGAGCTGCCACAGATCCAGCGGCTCCCATGTGTCGACCAGCTTCTGCAAAAGGGATACCGCCACTCTCCCGACCTAGCGGCATATGAACTTGTGCAGTTGCAACAACGCCAACTACCTCATCGGTAGCGTCGTCTACAATGGCAAACTCATTATCAAGGGCATAGTAGGGCTTGGCAATATCAAGGAAGTCCTTGATATCATTTTCAAAGGTAATAGAACGCAAGGAGTACATCTTCTTGGGTACTTGTTGAGGGAAAGATTGTAGAATAGTAAAAGTATCCTGAACACCACAGATGCCACTATCGAGACTGCAAGTAGTATCGGCAGCCATATCAATCACGTCTGTACCATTCAAAGGAAGTAGTGGAGGCTTGACTTGAAGGGTTTTGACAATCTCTTCTGGTGCTAACAAGATGGTGGTATCCTCCTCATCTTTGTAGAACAAAGGAGATGGAGTGCGGTGGATGATACGATGTTGAGTAGGAGGAGTGATGAATCCCTGGCATAGATCAAGGAGGTTTGAAACGACTGTAACCGTCGTTAGTGGAGCCAATAGGAAGGCAAGGGTTGATGTAGGTACAATCATTGTTAAGTAGAGATGGTTACTTTGATGTGAGTGTGGAGCAGATATGAAAATTATGAGCTTTGCTTTGTGTGTGCGGTGTGAGAGGCTTGCTAAGTGTAGGATACCAGCTAGTCGCACAACAAGTTAGGATACCAGCACATAAACATAACAACTACAACGCAAGTGGAGATGAACAATGCTATCACTATAACTTCTGCATGTGTCAATACTCTAGTTGGTTTGGTTGGTGACAATCATGACATTATCTCTTAGTAAAACTAAATGGGCTGAGCATGAGAAGCAGTGGCAATTGAGACTGTCAAACATACGGAATAGAAACAACAAGTTGGCTTTAGAAAGACGAGTATCTTCATCTTTATTCGATGAGTACATCAAGGAGAAAAGCTCTTCATCATCAAGACGAAAACCCCTGAAGAAGGGAAGACTCGTGGTTAGAACTAGAGCTGCAAACGCTACCTATGCACAGCACCACTATTTATACACCAAGAAGGATAAGAATACAAGAGCTACTACTACAAGTATCCTGCAAAATTGCAGTACTCGTTTTCCTACTCAATCATCATCAAGTATATCCCTCTCCAAGCAAACACCCAATCATGTTGATAATGCTTGTTTGTTGTTTGATAGTATAGACATGAGTACATTCTTTAATATTGACGTATCTAAGTTTGAAAGTGACAGAGCTAGTAAGATGAAATCGCATAAGCCTAAAACTGCAAACACTTGGACAGAAGTTTGTTTGAGGACTCTGTTCGACGATGATGATTGCTGATCTTTTATTCCCAACTCTCGAGGGTGACAAGTCTTCAACCAACAAGTCTTCAATCAAGTAAGAGTTGAGAGTGCTAGAGTAAAGACTAGATAGCTTTGCAATATGATAATCATACTGAGTCTGTTTCTTTACTTACATCTACTCTGCTTTAGCATATGAAAGTAGTTTATAGCATATATCACACTAAGAATTGATATCAGCAATTAGTATCTAGTATTACATGTAATATCATCTCACCCACACATATAATAAAACCTAGGCCAGTCCGGAGATAATCATATGTGCACTTGCTACCAAAGTTTTCATGACTCTTCGCATGGCACTACCGCGTTGCAATCCATCAACACCGAGCATACTAAAGTTATCACGCGATAATGAACGATCGACTCTTTTCCAAACATTTGCAAACATTTGACTAATGCAAAGTACTTCGTCTTCGTCGTCGAACATACTTGTGGTAAAGTTGTCTGCGGTAAAGACAGTATCAACTACGTCCGTATTGCCAACGCACGTCCAAGTAGGATTATCATGCATAACAACGGCCAGAGCAATAAGACTTTCAACACGATGCGAGCACTCGTTGATTGAAGACGATTTGAGTACACTATTCTTCCACCAAGCATTGGAAAGGTGTTCTTGAAGAATTGACTTAATGCGAGATCTCATCAATGCTGGAGCACTCAATGCAGTCCTTGTCAATCCATCATTCTTGATTTGATACTCGTTAATGTTGTTGAAGTCTGGACGTGCAGTTAGAGTAGCAAGGATTTGATCATACACACTCTTATTATAGCTGACCATTGGATTATGGTGGCTGAATAACTGCGATGCCGCTTGATCGTCAGTTGTAACGGCTGAATCGTGAGAGACTGCTGCAGCAACATGACCTTGCTGATCTTGAGGCATTGCTGCTTGCTCATTCCAGTTGAAGTTTAGTACTTCTTCATTGAACAAACGATAATCTTCGGCAGCTTCGGACTCGTCTTCATTAGTGGATGTTGCGGTAGTACAACCAGAGTCAAATGTCTCCCCACGATTTCCGGCCGCAAACGATGTACTACTAGCACATACTTCTTGAGGTACACCATCTTTGTCATCAGATATAGAATAGTTTGGGATATCATCAATCTTATTGTCCATCTTTCTAGACGTAGTGGCGTCAGCATCATCTTCATCAATATCTTCTCGAACTGCAGCGGTATCCTCCAACGATGTAGTATTCGACTTGTCAACAGTGATCCTCCTTGAAGATCGAGTAGTGGTGTGGACGGTGTCGTTATCAGCAGTATTCTTCTTTTTTGATGGCTTACTCTTCTTCTGCTTCTTCTTTGAAGTAGACCCTACGGTGACCTTAACCTTAACTAACTTCGTCTCAACAATAGGTTTGTCGAGGTGAGATACCTGAATAAGTGTTCCTGCAATCAATCTAGAACGACTGAGTAGGGATGGATATCGCTCCTTATTAGCACGGATGAGTTTATATATAGGTACTTCAAAAGTCTTGGCAATACCTAATGGTGTATCATTATCCTTGGCAGTATAATACTTGGGAGGTTCAGATGAAGATACTCCAATCTTTGCAATCAGTGTAGAAGATTGCAATTCATGCAACTCAGCCGCCTGAGAGAGCATCTCAAATCCCGAAGAATTCCTACGAGCAGTACGAAGGACTTTACCTCTCTGTTTCTTCTTTACAACAACCTTTCTCTTAGTAGGAGATGCAATAGGAGTATTCTTCTTCTTTGTTGTTGTTGCGGTATCCTTCTTCTTCTTCTTCTTGATAGTTGTCTTCTTATTCGACTTCTTAGCCAACCTCTCATGCTCTTTCACAAGATTATTCTTTTGCTGAGGATGACTAAAGAGAATATATGTTTGAGATATCGTTATACACACAATACATTTCATACAATACATTGCAATAACTTACTATTTCATAAACTTTTGAGCTTTACTCTTCACTTGTGTCACTGTCCTGCTCTTCACAACTTCTTTGCTAATTGTATACCAACTTCCCCATCCATGCAATACGATACCCCTTTGGAACTGAGTATCTTCGTGCTTAGTCCATTGCCCGTTCCCTTTTACCATGATGAGTTTATGTAGGTGTATTGATAGATGGTAGAGTTTGATTATGTTCTTTGTTTTTGTGTCTGATGGTATCCAAAAATGAGGGCTTGCTCTTCTTTTGTACCGGTATCCTAAATGTGCATGCTCTCCCACTCGTTGCAAACAAAGCTCATAATTTTCATCTTTGGATCGAGCACACATCTCCTTTAATACTTCTACTACGTCTAATAGTATCTACTCACCACTCCGTTGTATATCAAACAGGTAAGTCACATCATTGATATGGGAACTGCACGATGACTTGCATGTTGTTGTTGTCGGTGTTATCCTTGAGTTATGTTGATATCGTATGTTTAGTTAGTGCTGGTATCCTAAATGATGAAGGGGTTTCTTCTTTGTTGCCGTATTGCCATCTCTTCTCTTGGATAATCAGTGTTGGGTGAGCGATGCCGATATCATCTTTGGTTGTGCATGTGATGTGGACATATCGTAGGAGTTGGTTATTGACTTGGATATACGTCTGCTTCTCTTGCGGTATCCCTCTCTTTGGAGATTTCTATTGCTTGTAGTTGGATAGATATGTATATATGTGAATACAGACGGTTCCTCTGTGTTTTGCTGGCACTGTGATTCATCTGTGTCGGTTGATCTATATGATGTCGACTTGTATTTGAAATAACATTAGTGGTATCCTAAATGCTAACACTTCTTCATCTCTATGTCCTCCTCTTCAATATCAAACCAACAGACTTACTCTCATTCAATCATCATGTATTTCTCAACTACCTTCAAGTATATGTGCACTGCAATGGCACTCCTTGCCTCGCCTACGAAGGCAGCTGTTGGCAACTGGGATATTTCATATCTCTCTACTGCTACTAACTTCACTCAAGGTGCTACAAATGATATCACACTATCATACATCGTTGGTACTGGACGTGCATTCAACATTGATTTGTTCACCAATGATTGTCAAACTGCCATCGATATTACAATCACCAACACAAACACACGAACGGTTGGTGATCCTTCTTCCACCGAGGATACCCTCGAGATTATGTTTGATTTGGATAAGACCGATATCACTTCCTCTAACATTTGGGACGGCACTAATGATGTTCTTGAGTTTTGTGCCGTTCTTCAGCTTCTATCGGGATCTGACGCTATCAAGGAAGAGTAAGTTATTGATGAGTATGATCTCTCCTTCTCGAACACATTCTTTTTAACCTTCCTCTTTCTCGGCCATCTCTCTTCTCTTCTACTGCTCTCATCATACAGCAAACGTGACATTGACATTACATTCGACTTTACGGTTGACTTTGATGCTGATGGAGATGTTGCGTTGACTTCGCCTAATCTCAACAACCCCAGTCAGGTGTCCTCTTCTGCCAACGTTGATTCTTACATCTCTGCATGTAAATGTACTTACGGCTCTTGGGATTGTAATTCCAATGCTCTTGGTGCCGACGACACCCTTGATATCTGTATCAAGACCTCAAACTCTGATGTGGAACTTTTGGACCTGACAAGTCTATCTCTCCTCCAAGATAATACCGGCGAATCAATGGATGTTGTACAGAGTGATGCTCCCGTCGACTCTGACATCTCAGAGATCCAAGACTTTGGATTTACTCGTTACATCGAGACTATTGTACCCTCAAGGTTCTTTGGATCTACCGACAACGTTGCCGTTTCTGGTGTTGTTGAGGTTCAATTCGTTGGAGGTGCTCGTAAACTTGTCGCCTTTGGTTTGGATGATGCCGAGAGTCGTCGTGCTGCTTCTACTACTAGTAGTGATAGTGGCCGCATTATGCGTGGCGATGTTCAGGATACTATCTTTGATCAGCGGGAGACTTTTCAGCGTGCCGGACATCATGCTGATAGCCACGTCTCTGTCACCGTTCAACGTCCTGTATCTCCTCAAGTTGCCAAGAGCTCCTTTGGTTTCTCAGTCGGATTGATCATGCCCAAGTTGTATGATGAGATTGATACTAGTGCTGGTACTCTCTTGAATGGATTTGGAGCAGCTCATATCCTTGGTTCGATTGTTTGCTTCGCCTGGGCATACTTTGGATAGTTCTACTGTTGATATGTGTCGTTTCATCTCATTTAAATGACTCGACGATTTCAAGTTGTTAATCTCGAGTAGATGAGTATTGTTACTATTGTGTTTATGTTTGGGGGTATAGTATTAGGCAGATCATCATGTCGTTCTATAGTATCTCTTGTGAGGGGTCGAGATAGTATAGCACAACTTAAGATATAGTCTGATACAAACATAATTGTTGAATGTTGATTAATCTTTCTTATCTATATCTGGTTGGTTTTGCATTCTCTATGTTGTTGTATCTTTTCACCGTATGTATTCACTAAAATAATATACTTAATTGATTGAATCTTTGTGTATTGGTCAGGATGGCATGGATATTAATGAACTATCTCCTTTGTATGATTTTGAAGACGTGTCATCAGTGTATTTACTGGTACACATTTGATATAATATTCTGATGATAACAAGATTTCCCTGATATAGATATATAATTTATATAAAGCCCATCGACTACTCAACAGTATCTCTTCGAAACACCGAAAGGTAGAAGAGTAATAGATACGAATATATGCATTTGACTTCAATCTTACTCCTTGTTGTATATGATATACCTCGTTGCAACCATGGGATAGTTACTAATTTTGGATGATAAGGTTGTCGGATGTATTAATACAATGAGCACTGTGAATGAAGTTTTATGATAGGAATATGTTCACATCATGAAATCAACATGTTATTCTTCTTGCGATGACAATACGGCAAGCCGCATGTTTATTGTGTATTGTGCAGCAATCTCTATTGTTTGCAACATATCATCATTTATGATTGCCGTTCAAACTTCATGTGATTAGTGCCAAAACGGCCGTCTTAACCAACGACATTCGGACTACTATCTCCAGTACAATAACTGTAGCCGGCATGATCTATCACAGAGCAGCTTCATTGTCATTCTACGACAATGAATTATATAAGTAATATTGCCTTTGTTAGACTCATTCGGTCTTCTTCGGATACATAAGCATGTTAGTGTGAGCTTGTATGTTGTATAATGTATACCTTACACTTAATAGATAGATACTAAGTACTAAGTGTTTGTTACGACTAGGTGAAAGTTATACCAACCAAGCTCGCTTACAATAATACATGAACATAAAAAGTTAGTCTTCAACAGCGTATTGCTTTGCCAGCTTCAACATATAACGGTAGCATAACTCAGGAGCATACTGATTCAAGTAAAGTAGGAGTAACTCCTTCTTGTTTGCAAGCCAGATATCCTTCTCCTTAGCAAATGCCGCTGTCATAACTTTCTCTGCAACAAAGTCTACTTCTAGACCATCATCAGTATTACTATCATTGCCGTTAAACGATGTGTCCTTGGACACTGTTACGGAATTATGAGCAATGTTAGTTCGAGTAGGTCCTAAAACAACTTGCAGAACGTCAATAGGATGTCCAGCTATGATCTGTTCAATACGAAATGAATCAAACCAGCCCATAACTGCATGCTTGGCACCAGTGTAAGATGTTCGAACAGGACAACCAAACTTTCCAGAGATTGAGTTTGTGTTGATGATCATAGGAGGCGTACTCTTGGCGTCACTACTACTCTGCTTCTCCCAACTAGGTAGAAGGGCCTTCGTAAGAGCAACACAAGATAGATAGTCACTGATGATAGCGTTAGAAATAGAAGAGACATATATACATGATGTGAGGTATATCATATTGAAAACACAAAGATGGATACCGCCAATCATACAATCTCTTACACATCTGTCACAAAAGAATCAACATCAAACGATGCCTTCCTTGCCATTGCTCGAGTGGATACACCACCATTGTTGATTAGAATATCAACACGACCTTGGTTCATTGCTAGAGCTGCCTTTACTTTGAAAGGGATACTGGCATGATCGGCAAGATCAATAGATAAAACTTGTGCATCACTTGCTCCCAACTTGATACATTCAGCAGCTACATCTTCCAAGGCATCCTGCCTTCGTGAAGCTAGGATAAGTTTGACATTGTCATACTTCGATGCTAAGTGCAACGCAATAGCACGGCCCTATCACATATCAGTTTGGTAATAGAATTGTATAAAGGTTAGATGCAAATGTAGGATACCGCACAACATACAAACATTGCAATAAGAAACTCACAATACCAGACGAAGCACCTGTGATCAACACAACCTTGTTCGCATATGCATCTCTCGGAGGTGTAGAAAGGATAGCAGATGCAAAGTTTGTCTTCTTCTTGAGCGATACTAAAAGCTTGCCAATGAAGATGGTCAATAAGAGACTTGTTAAACCTCCGATTGCAGCAAAGACGGCAGTAGTCTGTTGTGATCGTAGAAATGCTGGTAGAGCTAGAGGAAGGAAGAGTAGACGACTAAGGAGACGTGACCCTGATGAGGAAGTTGTTACGATATCATTCAACTTTGTTGAGTATAAGTCTGTTGAAAGCTTGCGGTATCCCAGCTTCATATTCGTATTACTCAACTTGTTGTTCAATGTTTTAGTTGGATGATAACGAGATGGAGAGAAAGCTGATGACGGAGATGAATGTAGAAACGCAACAAGAGATACGGGAAGAAAGAAGAGTAGATTCATGTTAGTATAATATGAAGTTGTTGTTGGTTGTTTGAATGAGAGCAAATGAAAGAGGATTCCAATCTAAGTACAAACCACTCACCCCAAAGTTGTGTACCGGTATCCTGATGATTACTTCTTGGGTAAAAAGGGCTTGTCCTCGTACTGGTATCCTAAAGTAAAGCAACTCATAACAGACGAGCTCATAATTTTCATCATTGGATCGAGCATACATCTCTTCTAATACTTCTAACCTCCTATCCACCATGAGTTTACTGTACTTCCTTCCCCTAGCTCTTGCGGCTCTACTCCGTTCATCTTCTCCAACGACAGCGTTTTCTCCGTCTCCCTCACTAACAAAAGGTCATCGTAGCTTCCACCTTGGCTATACAAATGATGTTGTGGTATCCATGCCACCCGAAACAGAGGCCGCATCCTTGACAAGTCCTGACATTACCATCGCCCCGAAAGAGGATGAAGAGGAGGATGATGATCAGTTTGACTGGTTCAACACCTGGCTTCCGTTAACGCCCGTCGAGTTCCTCAATCGCGAGAAGCCGATCCCTTTCAAAATACTTGGCATCGACATTGTTGTATACAACGATGGTGAGGTTGTGGATGAGAGCGGAGAATCTATCGGATATGGTTCAAAGTTAGAACGGCCTAAGAATAGCCGTCGTTTGGATGGTAATTGGCGTGCTTTTGTTGATCGATGTGTAAGTTCATCAAACTCATCTGTGTTGACTAGGATA
>Ga0214478_101382_pt1 | contig 12236 bp, 7 predicted proteins | sample M1_20Mar14CPVII9_2_FD_178001 | JGI IMG/M metagenome (GOLD analysis project Ga0214478, IMG submission 178001) | Marine eukaryotic communities from Monterey Bay, California, United States - M1_20Mar14CPVII9sort6BwellD7 | ecosystem: Environmental > Aquatic > Marine > Unclassified | place: USA...
CAACCTTGCTTCTTACATCTGGAGAATCATCATTGCCACCTACGCCTTTAAGTCGAAATGGAAGCTTTAGTCCTTTGGGTTTGGCACTTCTTGCATCTGGAGAAAGTGGGGGAATCCTTCCTACTTCTCCTAGTCTACTGGATGCTGAGGTAGATGACGTGCCTCAATTGGAATGCTCTCAAGTATCTTCCCTGCCTGAAGTCTCAATGGACATTACTGATGAAAAGGTGAACAGATCCTCCTCCATCAATCAAACTGAATCGTCGTTCATCGATTGTATGAAGATAGATGAGCTTCCGTTTCACCAAGCAATCCAGAATGATGACAAAGAGATGCTCTTGGAAGAAATACAGAATGCATCAGATGATATTGAGTTACATATCAATTCAACAGACTCAAAAGGTAGAACACCTTTGCATGTTGCGGCCCAGTGCTCTAATCCCGAGCTTGCAGTGATACTCTTTTCGCACCATGCAGTTGCCAACACACAAGATTTCTCTGGCAATACTGCGCTGCATTATGCAGACTCTCCAGAAATGACTAAGACACTGCTTGAGGGTGGAATTAGCCCCAATATTCCCAACAGTGACGGATTGTGTGCATTGCATTTGGCTGTAAAACGACGTGACTTCATGTCAGCGAAATATCTCCTCTCATATAGAGCTGATGTGAATAATGCCGATGATGCATACTGGTACACGCCACTTCACTTGATTGCTCATGCAGAGTCGCCATTAGCCAATACATCTGATCGTTCGCTTCGGGGTCCTATTGCTGGATTATTGTGTGAGGTCAAGATTCCTTCTGTTCCTGACCTGAACTATCAAGATCGAGATGGTAATAGTCCACTACATCATGCCGCATCACTCGTTGAAGAAGATGCCGGTTTACTCATTTCTCTCTTCATTGAACATGGATCAAGTCCCAACATCACGAACAATCGAGGCCAAACGCCAGTTCATCTATTTTGTCATAATCATGGTGCCCGACAGTATATCTATTATCACGAAGCACTACATCTCATGCTTGCCAAGGGCGCAGACACCAACACGACATCTCTGAGTGGCTGTACTGCTCTTCATCTAGCTCTATATCACCAAGATGTGGAGGCTGCAGCACTCTTGATTCGCTATGGTGCACAAGTTAATATGAAATGGAAGAAGCCTCAGAAGTGGACAATGTCCTGGACAGATATGGGATCAGATGATGTCTTGCCTCTTGATATGTTGGAGAATGTACAAGGCCTTCATAGAGTTGTTTCTGAGATATCAACTCCACAAATCACTGCATCTCGTCGAGCTCGGTGTATGCATTGCAAAAGCAAGTTTGGTATACTGGGAAGACATCACAACTGCACACACTGTGGACGATCTGTTTGTGGAAAGTGTAACGTCGGGACATTGAGCAAGGGATATTTCCCCACCCTGGCAATAAATGAAGCTGGAAATAACAATACAATGCACAAAGTATGCTGCCTATGCGAGCCAATACTCTTATCCAAAATGAAGAAAGGCGTACCTCCTGTGACTATTTCCGTCACCAGTGACAATGATGGTGGTGGATGTGATCAGAGTTCAGTAATTCATTCTGAAGTATCTTTATAACCGCTACGGGTGGTATTATATTAATTTGGTTATGTAAAATAATTCTAAAACATACGAAAGAAGTATACATCCATCATTCGATCGTGCAGGAAGAGTAGAAACTTCTAGATTGATATGAAACTTATAGAAATAAAATCTTCCACAAATAAAAAGCTTGTTTAAAGTTGCCCATGTTTAAAGAATGCATCACAAATCACATTACACAGTTAGCCATCTCGTGAGTGAATATATAGGATATAGATTGGTTTTTAACACACTTTTTATTAGTAGTTTCATAGTATCTGGTGGCCTTTAGAGATACGAAGAAGGGCAAAAAAAGGTTGACAAAGGTGCACCTTCTTAAAGATAATAATACCTAGGTATGAGTAGCATTAGAGTAGAAGTTGGAACGCCACCTGAAAGGTTTGAAGGGTGGACGACAATTAATGCATGCTTTCACGGATTTGCTAATTTGCCTACAACAAATGCAAATGTACCGGTTATGTCGCCCGCATTTTCATGCTTTGGTCATCAGTTGAGATTGGACATCTATCCTGGTGGTAGATCTGAATCAGACGAAGGGTATGCCGCCGTAGAACTTGTCAATATGACAAATGCAAGTATCAAAATCCATTACTGTTTCAGTGTAAGGAATGCGGATGGTAGAGAAATTGTATATTACAAACCAGAAATGCATGAGTTAGGTGCTAATGGTGGGGATTGTAATGCCTGGCGTATCAAAAACTTTGCCAAGAGATCAACACTTATGGAATTATTGGTACAAGGATCATTGGTTATTGAGGTCAGAATGAAGCGTCCGTCTACCAACAAAAGAGCTACTCAATTCATACCAACAAATCCAATCAATAAAAATGTACTTGAATTATTTATGGATGAGGAAACAGCTGATGTAGTATTTGAGGTAGGGGGGCAACAACAAACTAAGGGCAAACGTAAGAAGGCGAAGACAACTACTACCGATTTTCATGCCCACCGAAACATACTGAAAAAGTGTGCTCCAACACTTTATGAGATGTGTAAATCGGATGAGGGAGGAATCACCACCGTATCCATTACAGATATTAAGCCCGAGATATTCAAGCATATGATTCATTATGCATACGGTGGTAAACTGTCTGGTGAGGATTTAGAGTCTAATGCAAAGGATATCATTAATGCCTGTGATAAGTATGGGGTAGTACACCTAAAGCTTGAGGCTGAGGCGATATACGTCGAATCTACTGAAATAACAATGGATAATATGATGGACAATCTGCTCTACGTTGACTCTAAGAATCTTGCGTTATTAAAGGAGGCCGTTATGGATTACATTGTAAAAAACAAAGGAGATATAATTGGCAAGGTGTCGTTTAGTAACGTGCCAGGGGACATGATCACAGATGTCTTGACTGCTGTGTCAAGAGGAGAGGAGACTGGAGAAGGGGATAGTACAGACTACAACAAAATAAGAGTAGGAACTTTGAGGGAGATGCTTGATAAGAAGGGTCTGGATGTGGATGGATCGAGGGAGGCTATGATTGCCCTTCTTAAGGAGCATAATAACGCGGAGGCTAGTACCTGAGCCTGACATAAGATATGTTCGTTAAGAAGGAGGAAGCAAGTTAAAGGGATACGTGGGCACGAATTCAGATACATTACTGTGATAGATAAGACAAAGATCACTAATAATATCGGTACTTGTCACTGTTGAATGCAACAGCTTTATCCCTTTGAGTGCTTTTAATCTCACCCAAATATGTTTGTGCCCCCAAAGCTGTTTTTAATGATTTGGTATATCCAAGTGGTTGTACCTCGAACAATCTAGCCAGCCGTCATCTCAGCCGTCATCTCAACTAACCACATAATTATAATATAGTCAGCCGTCATCTCAGCCGTCATCTTCAACGGCCTTATTATGGTCTTCTACTTTTATATCATCTACCACCACACCCCTGATTTCAAAGCAAAAAATGAAGAATGCTCTCATCTGTTTTACATAGCTTTTCTGATAGGAATATGAGCCTTTGTGTCTTCTTCTTCTACACAATGGATCATTTCCCTTCGGTTGTTATTGTTATTGCCCTTTGCAGCCCAATTTCAAATTGTAGCAGATCGCAGCCTAAGCCTAAAGTCAAAAGTGTAGGGGACCGAAATCGAGTAACTTTTTTTCGGATACCTTTTCAGAACAGATCGTACTAGAGTGTCTCCTTCAACTTCTACTACTATCAAACTTCTTCCGCGTCTATTCTCTTCTGCTGCAATACATATATTCAAATCAGCATCTAATAATAATGGTTAGATTTTCACAAATGGCATTGGCTGCCTGCTTGGCCTTGTCAACCACTGCCTTTATAACAATACCAACAACACATCAAAGAACATCACATACGTCATTAGTTGCAATAAATAGTAGAAGTATACAATCAACTTTATTATACATGTCATCAACAGACACCGCTGAGTCTAAATCATCATCACTTAAACGATTACCGGAGAGTGCAGTGGAATTAACACTGTCAATCCCGGGCAAGGCAACATCAGCCGCATATGACAAGACATTATCTGAGGTATCAAAGAATGTATCAATCCCCGGCTTTCGTAAGGGTGCCAAGATCCCACCCCAGGTTATTGAAAATGCATGGTCAAAGAATGGTGGTAAGAAGGCACTTAAAACTACTGCAATTAACGAATTATGTGGGGAACTTATCGGATCAGCACTGAAAGATGAATATGACCTAGAACCAATCGGTCAACCAACATTAGTAACATCTGCGGAAGAGTTGGCTGATGGTTTCACACCCGGGGAAGATTTAGAAGTCATTATTAAATGTGATGTATGGCCAGAAATTCAATGGAAGGATCCATCGGAAGGACAAGAGAAGACCTACATGGGGTTGAAGGGTACATATAAACGCAAGCCATTCAATCAAGAACGATTTGATGCTGCATTGAATGATTTGAAAGAACGATATGCAAAGTTGGAACCATATGATGATGGAAGTCAGGCATTAACACAGGGAGATGCATGTAAGGTGAATATGGTTGGGTATATGGCTAATTCAGATGGAAGTAAGGGTGAGGCATTACCAGATGCTGCTAGTGGGGATAACGTTGAGGTTATTTTAGGACCAGGACGTTATATGGAGGGATTGGTAGAAGGATTAGAGGGTGGTAAGGTTGGAGAAACTAAGACTGTGAATGTTCGCTTCCCTGCGGTGAGTAGTACTATTATGTTGAATTGATGTGAGAGCATTCATCTTTTGCACACATCTCATGCATAAAATCATACATTGATAATCTTTCTCCTTTATCAATTGAACGACAGGCTTTGAAAAACAAGGACCTTGCTGGAAAGGATGCTATATTTGATGTCACAATCTTATCAGCATCAAAGCGCATCCTACCTGAAATTACTGATGAATTTGCCCAGCAAGTTCGTGACGGATTAACCGCCGAACTCCTTCGTGATGAACTCCGTAAGGCCGTTGACTCTCAGGATGCTATGGAATACATGGGTGCACGTAATGAAGCACTTGGAAAGGCACTATCAGAATGCATGGATGTAGACGTACCTGATACGCTCGTTACCAACCAGGCACGTGAAAAGTATGCCATGATGATGACTGAAATGCGTGATAGTGGTATGGCCGATGAAGAGATTAAGAAGCTAATCTCGCCAGAGAACTTTGTCAAGTATAAGGAAATCGAAAAACCTGACATCATTCGGGACTTTAAGATTAGTATGGCTGTGGATGAGATTGCTCGATTAGAGAATATTCAAGTACCTGCATATCAGATTGATGAGCAGATCCAATCTCTTAAGGATCAGGCTGCCAAGGAGGGTACTGAAACTGGTGATATGGACGACGAGCAAATGAGAAGAAAGGTAGAATCAACATTAGAACGCCGAGCAGTATATGATTTCTTAGCTGAGGGTGCTAATCTGGATGTCGAATATGTTGATGAGGGTGAAGAACAATTCGATGAAGCATTAATGGAGAAGTTAGCGGCTGAGAGTTTGGCACGTGAAGAAGAGGCCGAGAAAGCAGCCGGAGAAGAAGAACAAGGTGAGCAAGATGTCGTTTCAGCTGCAAGTACTGAAGTGGAAGTGCAACCAGTAGAGAAAGAAGAGCAGGTAGCATCACCGACAGAAGGGCAAGTAGCAGCGTCAGCAGAAGAAGACTTGGACATGACACGGCAAGTCATTATGAGTGCTATCGACTCTCAGGATTCAAATGAGGGTGTTGTCGATGATGATGACGATGACGATGAATAAACTTCTTCTATGTGATATTTTCAACAGAGTAACACTAATCCTACCTGTCTTTTGCTTTATTCAGGGTGAGTTGAGGAGGATAGTGGCTGTGAGTGGGTAGGTGTAAGCTAGAATTTATTTGTACCAACAAGAAACGCTATCTTGATCAATCTTTATTTCTCTACATACTCTCAAGTACAAACAAATGTGGAAGAGGCTATCATTCTTATCTTCTTCTCATCAACATGTAAAAGCCAAATAAAGCGTCACATCAAAAAAAGATACCCTTAAATATAAAAGTATCCTTTGTTTGTGCGTGTGGCTAGGTCCTATGGTAGGTCCGTCCTCGAATCCAATCATTATTCAACAATATGCCGCCCATACCAGAGCCAGATCTATCTTCTACAGGAGGAGCATATGATGTGACAGAATCGGGTATAAACTTTCGTCATGCTGCAACAACCCTCCCAACACCCAAGGATGGTACCGAATTCTTATCAAGATTGCAAAACAATTTGCAAGTTAAGGTACTTGATCGTCCATCAAAGAATGAATTAGTATTTGAATTAGTTGGTGTGGATGTATCATTTGCAAATGCTTTACGCAGGATAATGATTGCTGAAATACCAACTATGGCTTTTGAGCATGTAAGATCTTTCATTTCTAATATTTCATTTAGATGATATCAACTTGATGGCCTGTGCTTATTTATCATTATCTCTCTACTACAACAATAAATAATAGGTATACATGTGGAACAATTCGGGATTAATCCATGATGAAGTTCTTTCGCATCGATTGGGATTGATACCATTAAATGTCGATCCAAGATTATTTGATGAATATGGATTCGATACTGACGATGATGGGAATCCAACACCTACTGATCGTAATACTATTGTATTTCGATTAAATGTTACATGTGGACGGAATGCAAAGGATGATGAAAAAATACGTAAGAAGATGGAAATTAAATGGAAGGGGGAAGGGTTGGTTAGTGGGTATGATGTAGAGGAAGCACAAAAGAAGGTAAAGGAGGCAGGTAAGAAAAAGAAGGACGAAACTACAGCAGATGATGATAATGATGACGGTGACGATTTAGAACCATCAGTGATGAATTTATCCATTGCAGATAAGGCCGCAGCAACCGCTGTATCCAACACAGTACAATCTGATGCAACGCCAATTGATTCGCCGCACCGACCATTTACCAAGCATATATATGCACGTGACTTACTATGGTCACCTCAAGGTGATCAATTATCACGATTTCCCCTCCATTCAAGTGGAGTTGGAAGTGGGGTCGGGGGAGGCATTCGTCCATTGCATGAGGATATCTTAATAGCCAAACTACGTCCCGGTCAAGTTATTGAATTGGAAGCACATGCACGAAAAGGGGTAGGGAAAGATCATGCCAAATTCTCACCCGTCGCCACGGCAAGTTATAGACTAATGCCACATATTGAAATATTGAAACCAATATATGATGACTTAGCTGAAGAGTTAGTGAATTGGTTCGAGCCAGGTGTATTCAAAACCGTACCGGCCAATGAAGATGGTCATCGTGTTAAGGCAGTTGTGTCCAATCCTTATGCTTGTACAATGTCGCGAAATTTCATGCGCAATCCAGTATTGAAAGAGAGTATTAAAATGAGCCGTGTACCAAATCATTTCATATTTAGTGTCGAAAGTGTTGGTATGCTTGAACCTGGTGTGATTGTTGCCGAGGCATTAAAGGTGTTGAAGGGGAAGTGCGTTAAGGTTAGTGAGTTGGCTGACATTGCATCAGTGGAATAATGCAACTCGCCGAAGAAAGGACGATAGAGTAAATGTTTAACATAGTAATTGTTATCAAAAGTGAACATAAATTATGTTACTGTACGTTTAGAATCTATGTGAGGGTGCTTTCTGCCGAAAGCACTCTAAGAAGAAAACTGCTTTCTCCTTAACGCCTCTAGAACAAAGCCTTGTCGTACCCTCTCTTGAGATGACATCCTAGACACGAGACTATTTACTTTCTTCTCCTGCCCTTGCAGCTCCTCTCCCTGCAAGACAACTAGCTCCGATGTCCGGCGTATTATTTCCTTCCCACTCATCGGTGGTTTCTTTGCATACAAATAAATCGAAACAAACTGAAGGATACAACCAGCCATGAACAACTGTGATATTTGAAAGTGGAATATATGAGCACTAACAACTGTACTCCCCACAATACTCATGGCTGCCGCGAAACTCTTGAGGATGTTATCTGCATACTTGATAACGGCCGCGACGATCAAACCACCCATGGCCTGGAAGGCTATGACTGCTACCACCCAATGTGTATATCCCTGAAAGAATCCTTCTGTTACGATTGCACGTCCGTCTTTACTATATGCTGTCACAAGCGCGATAATTAATCCAAATGTTGATAACTGAACATTCTTCGCCCACACACTCGGTTCAGGACGGGGTGGTCCTTTATTTGATTTGTCGCCATCACCATCGGTACGAGGTTTCAATACAAGTTCAAAGTACACTCCACCAAATCCTGACGTACAGCTTGCACCCAAACATGCCAATACACCCACCCATCTACTCTGTTCTTGATATGATACACTAGCATTCTCATCAACCTTATCAAGTTGAACAATCCCAACTCCCACAGTTAGTATAACCAAGGCAATAATTTGCATCGAGGTCAACTTTCTTTTAAGCAATACGACAGAAAACACAGCTGTTAGTAATGTCTTGATTTGGTAGGTAACTTGAAATACTGCCGCATCAAGATTAGACATTGCCAAATATAGGAATTGCTTCTGCAATACATATAAACCTGCAAGTCCAGCAACACGATAATCAAATTGTAGTTGTTGACATAAATATGATTTGAAGGATGATGATGATGATTCAGTACTAATAAGTTGTTGGTGTGTGGTAATATTATCATTATCATCGTCATTATTATTGCCATTATTCTTCTCAACATCATCATTCTCAAATTCCATTTCCTTGCTACTACCAGCTTCTTGAAGAACTTGATTATACTGCCCTTCGTATACATCCTTCTTTGGTTTAAATAGGTAGGTTACTACCAATATACCCAAACATGTGATCAACTTAATAGCCTATATAAAGAAGGGAAATGAATAAATGGGCAGTGGTATTAAGTTAAGTTGGTGTTAGAGTTGTGTAGAGAACATGACAAAAGCAACCAAAGTGCACACTTACCTCATCACAGCAAACGGCAGTTGAACTTAGATACATAGTACCAGGTCGGGTACGAGTATACCTTACTAATAGAACATAGAACGTATTCTGCACAACAAGGAGGGCAAGGACTACATATTTTGCATTGCAAAATGACATGATAAATGGTGGTGTATGTGTTTTTTGTTTTGTTTTTTGTATTCGTTTGGTATTTGTTTGAGGAACAACACAAAATCACACGCTGTAAGCAGTAACTTCTTCTTCTAATAGAGCTCAATCTGTGGTCTTACAACTGCAACCTGCAGCCTATTTCATCTCTGCTGTATTGAACTGCCATTCTAACGACCACAACTAAATTATTCAAATGCCTGAAAAAATGACTTGGTCATTGCAATGCAAAAATAAGTGCACTCTAAGTGCAATGCAGTGCAAATCTGTGCATACTAGTATTAGGCGACAAGCTGGGCGGGAAAGTTGCATCAGTATATCATTATACAAAGCATTGTTCTATTCTATATACTACAAACAGATAATATATTTGTGTGTTCTTAGCCGCCGCCAAACGGCACGATATTGTACAGCAGTGACGAGATAGTAAAAGAGTATTTCAATAGAGCTCACAACCATCCAATAATTATTATGCAACCTCAAACACCGCCAATGTCTTCTTCTTCAAAACCAGTATGTAGTGATCCAGAATATGTAGCAATAATACTAGCAGCAACACAAGGTGCACGTCTCTTCCCATTAACATCGGAATATCCAGATGGTATGCCAAAACATTTATTACCAATTTCACCTCTTAACTCTACTACTAACAACAACAATAACAATAATAGTAATAGTAGTAATAAGGAGGTAGGAGTTGGAGGTGCAACATTACTACAACGATTGTTAATTAAAACATATAATAGTGGATTTGAAATGGTAATTATTGCTATTAATAAAGAGGATGATATGACATTACCGTTCTTATTGGGTAAGAATGGTGACAATAATGTTGGTTTGTGTAAACTTTTGAGTAAGGAGAATGAAACTTTAGTATCTAATGTACTTCAAGATGATGTAGTTACTGACTTAGAATTCCATGGTAGTCAAAGTAGTATCAACAGTAGCAGTAGTAGTGATGGAGCGCAATCGTCATCGAAAAAGGGTAAATCTACGCCATCATCTGCAAAGCAACAACGTTGGATGCATGTTAGAGTAGTACATCTACCAGACACTTGTCATGGCAGTGCTGATGCATTACGATTCCTTTCCAAAGATCATCAGATTAACAACAGCAAGAATACAAACTCAGATAATGAAGATCAGAATGATAATGAATCAACCAAGTATCAATCTTACATCCCACGTACATCTCATGCGGTTGTTATGCCGGGAGATTTAATCATGGAAGGTGATTTACTTTCTTCTTCACAAACAAACAATTCCAAACAAGGATATGATGGGAATGATATCTTCTCGTTACTAGTGCAAGAACATCGTCGTTGGAATGCATGTGGTAATTCAGATTGCTCATCTTCTTCTTCGGCATGTACAATGCTATTAACTAATGTAGGTGCTGAAGATAAGGAGGGCGTACCATTAAAGGAAAGTTCCAAGGCAAAGACGGGATTATTATCACGAGAAGAAGAGGATATGGAGTATATAGGATTATCTTCGGAGATTTGCTCACCGTTGTCAGGCTCATTGGCATCATCATTATCATCATCATCACATTGCTTAGACCCATCAAGGAGGGTGGTATTAAAACGGAGCAAGATTGAAGTAGAAGAAGATGAAGGCACGGGTAGTACACCCAAGATTACTGTGTCAAAGTCTCGATTGCATTCTACAGGTAGTATCAAAAGGACGAGTAGTAAGGGAGCCCTTGCTCAAATTCTAGGAGGAGGACTTTCCATGTCATCCACTGCAACTAAGGATCATTCTCCTACAATATCATTACGCACTGATCTTCATGATGTGCATGTCTATGTTATATCAAATTGGGTAGTGTTCGATTTACTCCATGCTCGACCTGCCATGCAATCATTTCAAAATGAAGTATTGCCATTGTTAATATCACGTCAATACCGTGGCGTGGAGGCAGCGTTTGGACCTACTGCATGGAAGGTTGAGGAGAATAGGGAAAGGTTACATAAAGTATTGAAAGAATTGGATGGTGAAATAAGTGGTAATAATGTAGTCTGTGACAAGGTATCAAAATTACTTGGAATGTATGCCTCTGGGAAGATGAGTGGTGGATTAGGAAGATTCATCCCTAATGATATGGAAGTTGATGATCATCAATTAGACTCCACCACACCCAAGAAGGCTGATCATGTTTCTTCATTACTTGGTCCACCGGCATTCCCTGATACTAAGCATCAGTTTGCGGTATCAGCTCAAGTTCTCTCAAGGGAGGCATCTTCACTAACATTACGCGCTTGTACACTCCCTTCTCTATTATATGGATGTAGTGCGACCACTTCAAGTACACTCAAGTTAGACCCTGCTGTGTCATCTTCAATTGTTGCAAGTGGGTCAAAGTTATCAACCAAGTTCAATTCCATCTTAATGTCAGGATGCACTCTTGGCGAAAAGGTACAAACTAAAGCATGCACAATTGGGAAGAGTGTTGTATTGGGAGATCGTACAAAGTTAAACAATGTCTTGGTAATGGATGGGGTTAAGATTGGTAGTAATGTAGTGTTACAAAACTCAATAGTTGGTGTAGGTGCTACGATTGGAGACAATTGCAATCTGAAAGACTGTCAAGTTGGACCAGGAGCAGTTGTAGCTATAGGCACTAAAACTACTGAGAAGGGAGAGTCTCTTCTTTAAGGTTAAAACCCACAGTTAACGCCAATGTATCATTTGTTTACTCTCTCCGTCAATCGAAAAGGCAATAAATAAAATGCCTCAGCCAAATAAACAATATTTCTGGCTAATTTTTTGATGGTACTCATGTCACATAGTATGTAAGAGGTAGTACGAAATGGCTACAAGTGTAATATCTCGATCATTTACTGTCAGGCAGTGTTTGGCCATCAAGTGGCACCTCAGAGATGTAGGCTTGCTAGAATAGTGCTTGATTGGCATTGTATAGGTGTATAACAAAGTGATGAACACACCAAGCAGATTTCTAGGGCCCTCTGTCATACTTTCACAGCCACATGGGGGCAGATTTCTTGCCTCAGATTTCGATTTCTGATGACTGTCAGGCA
>Ga0214478_101384_pt1 | contig 12223 bp, 6 predicted proteins | sample M1_20Mar14CPVII9_2_FD_178001 | JGI IMG/M metagenome (GOLD analysis project Ga0214478, IMG submission 178001) | Marine eukaryotic communities from Monterey Bay, California, United States - M1_20Mar14CPVII9sort6BwellD7 | ecosystem: Environmental > Aquatic > Marine > Unclassified | place: USA...
CTTTCCTCTGTTACCAGCTCTAGGACTGCCCCGTTCACTCGACGTACCACACTTGACGATTACAAGATACTTGAGCTCCTTTCCTGCATCCTTGTGGATACCATAGTAAAGCTTGGCACGATTGTCAGTGAGCTCTCCGATGCTCTTACACTTGTAGAGCTTATCGTTAGGGCTAACTTTATATCCCAAGAGCTTAGCCAGTGTCTCAGGAGTACTCATTCGCTCGCCCTTCCCCGTGATATTACCATCAGCAATAACCAAAAGAACCTTGTTATCATCGGGATAAGTGGTATCCATCACAGAGTCAATCGTCTTGCGCAACTCCTTGTCACCCTCATTGTAACAGGGCACCATGACAATAATCTTGCTTCGAGTGTCCTCACGCTTGATGGTTCTCTTCATCCTTACAATGTAGAGCAGTGAACAGATGCATTGGATAGCAAGCACAGCAGCGATGATGATCATCACCGAGTACATGACAATGTTGAGAGCTTGACAGAGACTGCAGTGGGGAAGAGAGACATATAAGGTTAGAGCTCATTCAATTCATATCGAATACAAGCAATAAATATCACCCCGTTAGCCTACTTACATATTGTCTGGCTCATCCAATACACCTGCATAGAACAAGTCATCAAGGCACGATAGGGCTACATCATCATCATAAAGAGCCTCATACACCTGAGTAGCATCTTGCCCTCTGCGGTTGATAATCAAACCATTCAAATCATCACTAAGATATGCCTTCTCACTATCTAAATCAATCTTACCCGAAGTTTCATCCTTGAGAGAATCAACATACCGGGTGACATTGTATATACGATTATAAATCATGAGCCATTCAGTATGTGGATCATTCTTGAGATTTTGAGGACGATGAGCAAGTACGCCTCGCTCATACTCTCCCATATTCTTGTTAATGCCACGAAAACCAACCGATGAATGGCAGTGAAGTCCAACAAGTTGATCTACTTCATCAAACTCATCACATACTGGCTTCCTTGATAGTTCCTTGTCACGGTTGACACATTGATCGGGAAGTCGACCGGGAGGACGACGTGGAAAGACTTTTGATGCATCCTTACCGATGAACTGTGTGATTGAATCCCCGGGATGTAAATCTACATAATCCTTGATGTCATAGATTGAACCAAAGATGACTGTCCAGTCTTCAGCTCTATCTCTAGCCTTGATTTCATCCTGTGTGGTTGAATGAGTGAGAGAAAAAAGTGCATATCATGTGAGCAAAATAATTAGCAGAATACTAAACACTCTCTCTACTCTTCTTTACTTACCATTGTGAACACTGTCGTCTCCCTACATAGAAACATGGGTATAACACCACTAACACCAACGAAGCATGCACTACAAAACATCATAATCATAAAGATGGCCACCTTTTCACGCCATGCCTGCTTGGCCTCCTTCCTTGCCACTCTTGCCGACTTTTTAGCCTCGGCACTCATACCTTTTGTAATCCTTGCATGCCGTCCAATACAACATAATAAGAAGTCAGGTATTAGTAATGTGCATAATCTTGAGAATAACCACCACATTTTAGATGTACAACTCTTATCATTCTCATTCTTGAGTACGTTACGTTCGGGTATATGAGTAATCTCTATACGATCGGCAGAGTAACCATTCTGTTCAGCACCTGGTCCTGTATAGGTTGATGTACGTTCACGTTGTTGATTAGGTGTTGAACTGTTACTGTTAGAGGGTGAGGTGGTCATGTTACTGGCAATCATGGTTGTATCGTTTGACAGTGGTGTTTCGATATCAGGAAATCTATCATCGTTGTTATTGTTGCGGCCTCCTTGCATGGCTTGATCATATAACTTGGCAGCCGTATGTTCATCCATTGTTGTAGTTGTTGGTATATCTTCTTTTACTGCTGATATTGTATTATCCTGTTGGTTATAAAGTGGTGCACCAAGAGAGGAAGCGGAGTTGCAATTTGATGTATCGTCGCTTGATGTTGTTGTTGTATCGTCGATGGTTGATAATAATTTATGAGACGATGATGACGACGAGCACCCACACAAGAGATTATGGTTTATCATTCATATACTCCTTCTAATGCAACAACGACAGAGAGTAATATGCATGTATTTCAATTGTCGACTTTCTGGTGCACAAAAACCGACTCAAATCAGTCCTGTTGTACCCAACATCAAAAGTACGAATATATCTGTAGTACGTACGAACCCTGAGCTGGCGTGATATGAGAAATGAGAACTCCTCTCACATCCATCCCCCTCAATGAGCTTTGAAATCGGCGTGATATGAGCCTATCAAGAGTCTCAGTAGTGCAGTTCAACCAATAATAAACACAGTATCAATATGTCTAAAAATCAACCACCATCCGCGGCAAGTATTAATTGCAACCTACGGATTTCTAGGTGGCATTGCATCGTATCTTTTTGGCAATAATCCTGGCGAGATGATTGCAAAAGATATTATATCCGAGTTATGCCCATCGATTGTAGTGATATGTCTCTTCTTGGTATATTATGAATGTTATGATGTAATGGGTGTAGGTATTGCAAAGATTAACAATTCAGATATGTTGAAGAAGAAGTATGAGGATACGACGACAACAATTGTACCGGAAGCAGTCTACCTTGCTCAGGAAAGTCCGTGTTAGTATTGTTTTATATCTTATGTATGTTGTTCAATGTGAAGTATTTGAGATCTGAGTGCTTCTTTTCACATAATTTACCTTTATTTGATTGTCTTTACAAGTCGTATGCACTAACTTGAGTTACTATTGCCTCTATTCATCTTCATAAACCTCTAAACTCGCATCTTCCAGCGAGCACAGCTAAATCAAGTTGAACAATTCCCATGCTTTCTTGTCTCTACGATATCATTTTCAGTACTTGTAAATGGAAAGCTGGGTGCAGTATTAGCTGGGGTATGGAGCATCTTGAGGATGATGTATGCATCAACATATCGTAAATCAGTCGGCATCCAACCATCAAAGAAGGGTTTGGCTATCTACACCATTCCTTGTTACTTTGTCCTCAATACAATGCTCATGGGATCGGCTATTCATTCTATTCGATGGATGATGGTATAGTTTGCAAAAGGAGAGGATGAAATGTACAGTAAATGTAATAATGTAATGTAATATATTCTTGTTTCACAAATCTAACTTACATTCTATACACTGTATCTATCAACATCTAGCACTTTCCACATACTCTACTTCTCAATCCCCGCAGGTACATCCACATTTAACCGTTTAGCCAACTCTACCAATGCTTGCAAATACAGCTTTCCAAATACCTCAGACTCAGGCAATTGCTCAGCATCAAAGATGATATTGCCAAAGACTTTGCCTGCATAACTGATTAAATCTACTTGTGTTAACAGATTATCAAAGAAGAGTTGTACACCCTCAACCTTCTTTCCTGCAAAGCAAACTGTATCACTTGGACCAGGTACATTTGTCAACACTAAAGAATGCCTGGAGAATGTATCAAAGACAGTATGTTGACCGGCCGATACAGGAACATAAGGACCAAGTCCGTTCTGAATCTTGAGTTGCATATAAGCCCTTGGCTTTTCCTTCATTTCAGTTGTCTTGGCATGGATATGCTTGAGCCGATCTAGAATGTCTGTAAAGCCAACACCAATATCACATGATACCATGCACCACATGTTACGAAAGGCAGTACTATTGTCTTTCAATTCATCTTCATTTCGAGGAAATCCAACTGGTAGTAGACCCCGACATTGTACATCACTTCCCTTTTCTGCTAGTACTGTATCATTCTGTAACTTACAATAATCATGAATAGCTTGACTAACTGCCGTCATCAAAACATCATTCACAGTAACACTAGCTGCAGTCTTTAACTGTTTGATAAAGTCCAATGATACAGTGGGGAAGATGACAGCCTCTCGTTTACCAGAATGTTTCATTTTAGAATGATTCATCTTTGAGAATACTGTATCATCATCATACTTTGTTGCAGCTAATGTTAAACAATGTCCTGTAGCCTCGACAAGTGACCATAGTGTTGATAGAATACTCTTCTTACCCCTCTTCTTCTTTGAGGCACCACTTTTGAAGGATATGGGTGATTGTATCTCTTTACCATCCTCAGTTGTTAGTAACTTATTAAATGCAGCCACTAGTGCCAGACCATCACCAATCACGTGATGAAATCGTAATACACATGCCGATGGGGCATTCTTATTACTATTTCGAATAATTAATATCTCCCACCAAGGCAAATCCCCTCGTCCTTCTCCCAACGTATCCTGACAATGATCAACAATGAACTTATTCAATAAAGCTTCATCACCATTGATGTTCAATTCACGTATTAAATCATTTGGATTAACCTTCTTCATTCCATCATCACTACGGCATATCTTGTTATCTAAGTCAGGCACAGTACTTAATCGTACATATTCTAATAATGGTATAATTATTGAATCTACTACAGCCTTGTTGGATGGACAGTCGGTCGGTGCAAAGTATACAGCTGTATTGATGATAGGCTCCTTCACGTTGGCTATAGGAGGGAAAGATCCAATACCTAATCCGACTGATGTAAATGATAAACGATGTTCTCTTTTCTTCTTCGGTTCTTCTAATGATGATGATGACTTTGATTTGCGTGCAGCAAAGTAGAGTGATGTTGTAATGATAACAATGAGTAATGGCAGTTGATGTTGTTGGTCAAGTTGAATCATGATAAGTAGTGGTGCTTTAAGGAGAGGAGCTCAGCAATCTAAAAGATATATACAGAGGCATATAAGCTTACTATTGATGTTCAGTGCAAATCTTCATGATAGTAAGATATTGAAAGGATACCGGTCATTGCAACTATCCACTGCTACTCACTCGATTGGCGGTGTCGGTTGAGTGATATTTAACGTACGCTGCTGTTATTTAAACACACTACTACTCACTGCTGCAATAGAAAGGCTGATAGACTCATCTAATGAGCTTGTGTAGACAGCTTATATAGCAGCACATAGCCGGAAATAGCAGCGTATCCTATCGTTAAAATCTTGTGCACATCTTGTGCCTGTGCTCACAACATAATTAACTATATCAACTAACGATGATACCCGACAAGTCATCCACAAAAAACTCATCAGCAGCAGCATCCGAAGAGCGTCAATTACGTATATTACAATTCAAATCGAAAATATCAAATTTACGTGCCACCTCTAAGATATACAACATTCACAATGAAGATGGTACAGAAGATGGTGGTAGTATAAACACTTTGGATTCAAGTTTGGCTACATCAACTGTTGTTACCTCAACATCTGCTGCTGGTCAGGCTAAGGTCTTAAGAAATGAGGAACATGGAGCTGATTGTAATGGTGTAGTAGTAGAAGAGGAAGAGGAGCAGAAGCGTAGTCCATTAGAATCATCTGAACGCGAATCAGTTGATGACTATTATACATATGACAAACGTACTAGTTCGGGTACTATCACTTCAAGTAGTGTTGCAAAACAGCATTACAATCCCTTCCTTGGCAGTAGTAGTGATGAAGTAGAGGAAGAGGAGGCTGCGAGTGAGGCCGCAGAGAATGTCAAGGAGAGCACAACAAAGAAGTTACATTCCTCAAATCCATTCATCGACTCCGACTCTGAAGAACAATCATCAACCAAATCTTCTATCAACAAACAATCACAAGGCAACAACAAACTATCCCCCCCTCCTTCCACTGCCAACTTATCAATAAAATCAACATCAGATAATTCATCATTAGATACAACCACAAAAGAAACAATGAAATTAATGAATGAAATGAATATGGAAATAATGAATGAAGAATTATTAAGAGCAAATGGTAGGAATGAAATGAGTGCCTTGAGAAGTTTAGAGGATGAGAAGAAGAAGAAGAAGTTGAAGGGGAAGGGGGAAGAGAAGTTGGAAAGGCCTAGTGTATTAGCACAACGTGCTCTATCGGAGATGAGTAATACTGGTGAAACGAATGGTAGTTCGACAATGGGCGGATTCTCTATTGAATCTGTTCAAGAGGAGTCGTCTGAAGAAGAGTCTACCGTGAATGATGGGGATACTACCGAAGAAGAAGTGGTAGCACAGCTTATGGCAGCTGCCACCAACACTATAAACGAGGCAAGGAAGCAAACAAATCCCTTCATGTCTGATGAAGATGATGATACCAGTGCTAAGGAATACATGCCTGCAATACTCAAGACAGACAAACCAACTGAGAATGACAAGGAACTGACCAGTCCACTTGCAGATGTATCATTCGATGAAACATCTGATTCAGTTTCAACTATAACCAAGGCAGTGGAAAGTAACTGCTGTGAAACTACAACTACAACAACAAAAACAAGACCCGTGCTTGGTAGGAAGGATAGTAACTTGAGATTACGACGTGTACTGCAAATGAGCAAGGACCTTGTTGAGGATGGTGATAGTAGTAATAGTCCTACTGTTAAGGTGAATAAGTATAGTTTGGGTAAAGTTGAGTTGGATGAGATTAGTGCTGTTGATACAGAGCAGAGGTTAGAAGAAGAAGAAGTTATGAAGATTGAAGTGAAGAAAGTGAATGCTGCAAATGAAGCAGAGGCCAAGAAAATAGATAAGAAGGTAGACAAGAAGACGAAGGAGAAGATCAAGAGAAGGATTACACCAGCTAATAACGATGGGTTATCTGAGAGTAGTCAAGAATCAGATGAGCCATGGCTGCAAGGAGCTACTACCACTACCACTCCTGCTGCCCCTCCAAATCGTCATCGTATTAACTCGTCAATGGAATCCAACTTTACAGAGCTCTATCTTGCTGATTCCGAATCCACCACATATTCTGCCGACGAGCAACAACAGCAGACCTCGGAGGACAACAACAGCAAGGCAAATAATCCATTTGCAGACCTTCTACAATTGCGTCAAATTGAACGTCATGCCGCAGCAGATGCCGAATCCGCCGACTCCACATCCACTGCACCTTCTATTGATGAACAATCACTAGATAGCAAGGGTAATAAGAATCCATTTGCAGAACTACTTCGGTTACGTCAGATGCGTAAAGTGGCAATGCAACGTGTATTACATCACAAGGAATCAGTGGGTAGTGTTAATCTTGACGATTCATCAAATGAGGATACATCCATGAGCTCCAAATCGTTGGAACAATCGCTTGCTAACAAGAAGAATGACAAGTTTCCCTTGGTCTATTGCGATACCGAAGAAGAAGATAAGAGTATGGATGGTGTATTGTTTAGTGACTTGAAGAAGGCATTGAGTACACTTCCAAGTGTGAGTATCGAAGAACAGTCAGCAGAATTGGAGGATGATGTGAAGGAAAAGGTAGCAGAACATGCAATGTATGGCTACCATCGAAGTGAAGCGATTGGGGGAGGCGAATCTTTTGATCATCATATTGCACCTCCAATCGTTGTCAAGGATACAGAATCATGTGCTGTCAGCTCGATAAAGGATGAATCTTTTGCAATTACAAAACTTCTTAAGGACAAGAAGAGTCCATCTACTATCAAGAAAGAAGCAAGTCGAGTACACTTGATGGTGGCAAGTAGTGATTCTACTGAGGAAGCAGTGGCAGCAACTCCTCCTCTACCCACCACTGGCGGCTGTGACAGTGTTAACACACCATTGCGTTCCAACACTCCCAAGCCCGACTATCACAATGGCGAAGAGCGCGAAGAGATGAACATATCTCCACCAAGAAAGGGCGTAGTTCTCAACTCCGATGACAGCATCTCCACCAAGGACTCCATCTTAGGCAAGACAATCAATGTTGCCAATAAAGATCTCGTTGCCGAGCGTATCTTCCTGGAGTCACTCCGAGCTCAGGTACATGCTGAATTGAAGGTACATGTTGCCGATGAGGAGATACGTCAAGCATTAGATGCACGGCTACATGCTATTCAAGATTATTACAAGAGGAAGTCAACTGTAATGTCTCTTAGGAAGGATACCCCTACATTGAAATTGGGCGATTTACCCAAGGTCAAGCCTGCACTGATTTCTGCCACTAGTATTGAGGACGAGAACACTATCAACAACACCAATGTCATGGTACAGCGTCAAAACTCATACAAATTTGCATTTGACCGAGTACAAGGTACCATCGATGAGGCGATTCGAGCAGCTCATAATGTACCAGGACACGAAGAGGAGAAGTTGGGTGAAGTCATCGAAGAAGGAGAGGAAGAGGAAGAGGAAGAAGAGGAAGAGGAGAAGGCGACGACTCGACAGGTGCCTGTTGGATTCGACATCTTTGCTGGTAAGGATACATTATGGGATGAACCAATCACTCCAGGAGCAATCGAGTTATCTCCACCAGAAGGAAGCGACGTACCTCCACCAACTCATACCCAGACTATCTACAACGCCTGGAATTACTACCGAAGTATCAACTCGTTGATATTTGACAGCCGTGTTTATGATTATGAGTTTGAACAAATCCAAACTGATCCACTCTATCCCTACCTCAAGTCACTCATGGGGATTGCAGATGGTGGTGAGGACGGATACTCAAACGAGCATAAACGTATCTCACAAAAGGTGAAGAGAGAGTATGATGATATGAGTCCACATCGGATAAGTCACATCTTAGCCGAGGAAGCCGAAGCAGCTCTACCAGAGCTTAAGACTATATGTGCCTACATTGGAAGTAAGCTCGGTATGCAGACAATGGCTGTAGGACCAACGAAGAAACCAAGTGAGGCACTGATCAAGAGTGAGAAGAAGTATGGAGGAGATCCATTATTGGTCACAGACTACTGTCGTGTCTCATTATTTGTCAAGGACATTGCTTCATTATTGGCATTGATTGAAATCGTCCTTAGCAAGTATGCAGGAATTGTCCGTCGTATCAAGTTATCAAGCTTGAAATCCGATCATGTATCTCTTATTGGAGGATATCGTGATTGTAAGATCAATTTAGACATTGATGGTCATATCTGTGAGATACAAGTGCACTTAATCTCCATGTGGCTCATCATGGAGGGCAAGGGATATACCCACTACCGAGAATGCTGCGAGCATAATGTCGACATGTCTTGTTTTGTTATCGGCAACATGTTGAAGGGTCTTGACCGTAAGACATTGGCGGACTTGATTAAGATGGGTGAACACGAATTGAAGAATTATCCAATAGTTGAATTGAAGCAGTACAACGAAACTCAGATTCGTGATTACTTTGCCCTGGCAACTTTATATCTTTACTATGGTATACCATCCAGGTCAGAATGCATCCTGAGACGAACAGTTAAGCTTCGTTCCGAGGCATCTGAGTTTGGACCAAACCACGCTGAGACTTTGTTGCATTTGGAGTTGCTGTTCAAGACTCTCAAACACCAACACAGGTATAAGAGTGCATCGGCGGTGAAGAGTCGGATAAGAAAAGTAAGACAGGCCATCAATCCCGAGGATGATCAGCCAGAGTTGACGGAATTGTGTAAAGCCGACCCATGTGGTGCTAATATGATGCTGGATATGTGTGATATGATATTAGACCCAAGCAAGAAGGAAAGACTAGAAGAGAAGCAGAAGGCTGATACTGTCGATGACTCACGTGAACTTTGGTTGACAGTAAGAAAGTCCTTCTTTAGTTGAGGAGTACTGGTATGTTGGTATGGATATGTATGTACTATTTAGATAGAGAGTTTATGTTTAAATGTTAAGATATAGGTGATCAAAGATGATAGTATTATGAACTTTTCCCGGAAATGGAAGTGAAATCTCCTATCCCATAGCAATTGCAACATAAATGTCTGATTATTGAAGATGTAAACAGTCCAACTGTTGTAGATGAGTTGCACATAATATCATATGCTTTCGTCATCATCACTCTGCCGAGTATTATTATTATCCATATTCACCAACTGTTGCAATCTTTCGCTTTTATATTCATCCAATGATACTTCAATTTTACCAATACCTAACATTATTGGTGCTAATAAGAACGCACCTGCCATTGGTTTGTTTTGAAACAAGAATCCTACAACACCACCACCCATCAAGCCTCCTAAGAAATGAGATCCATAAATTAATTTTGGATTTATAGGAGATTGTATTGTACTACCAGTTGATTCTATTCTTTTCACCTCATCAGTATCATTATATATTATAGCAGAAGATTGTTTTAATATTATGTTAGCAACTCGTTCCATTCCAAAGCATGCAGTTGAAACTAAAGCAAATGAAACAGCAGTCGATATTGATGTTTTGAAGATGGGGTATCCTTTGAGTGTTGAATATGCGGCACCACAACCTAAACCAGTTATGGTCGAGGCCGTTACACGCATTGCAACGCGATCAAGCACTACAAGGGCGTCGTCTATCATGATATATGGATGATGTTTTAGTGGTGACTGGTCGAGATTAGATTAGTTGTCACTCGGATGGAAGTGAAGTAGGTAAGGGGAGGATACCAAGAGCCGAGAGGAGAGGCACAATGCACGAGAGATAGGCAGCATATTATTGACTATTGATCAAGATGAACACCCCCTTCCGATCACATCTGCTACAACATGTACAACGGAATACGTCTAGGCCGCCGATAGCTCTATTCTCGTTCAGTACTAATACAAATGAGCAAAGATACAATCATCAACAACAAAACACATCACATGTTAGTACCAACCGTCCTCCATCTTTGTCTACTATATCGTCTAGCATCAAAGATCTTCTTTGGGGGAGGATGAACTCTCCTTTCTTCCATTATTGTCGACACTACTATTGCCTTTGTCCCCTCATCGTCATTCAAACCGTCTCTACTGGCTCGGGATCTTGGTGTGGCTCTTGAATATATCCAGAAGATTATGCTAGGAATTACACCTCCTCCCACTCTACCGGCTCGGGATCTTGCTGTGGCTCTTGTTGCTGTCCGGCTGTCTCTTCTAGCTCATTTGCTTTGTCAATTAATACACGAAGCTGTTCACGACACGCTTTCAACTGTGTCTGAAACGAAACAACCCTATCCTTGTCAGTGTATTCCTTATGAATCTTCTCTTCTAATTCAATTTCCTCGCGCTGTTTACTCTCAATTTGACTACGTAGATTTGATTTCAAAGTATCATATTGTGTTGGGGTACTCTCGTCCACATTCTTCTTAGTTGACTCTCCATCAACAACAGGTCGAGTGGCTGTTTCTGCACTCTTATTTGTTGATACTTTATCGGCAGCAGGTGATGCCTCCTCAACAGGTTTACATAACGCTGCCTCATCCATCAACTTCTCAATAGCCGAAACCTCCTTTTCTACGGTGATAATAAAATTCATCTTAAGACAATCAAGCAGTGCTAATTCAATCCGATATGGAACAAATTCTCCATTCTTTCTTCTCCAATTCGTCTCGATATATTGTTTGATCTCCTCATAACTTGATCCATTACTATTTTCCAAATTGATAATTGCCACAATAACTTGACCAAAGTAATCTTTTGTTTTTTTGTTGTTTATATACTCATCTTTTACCCTTGCTGATTTTAATTTGAAAGCAATACCATCCTTGTGCACATTGATTTTCTCTTTCGGCATTAAATACTCCTCGTCAGCATGTCGTCTACATTTCTTATCACGTTGACATCCCAAACTAGTGCATTGAATACCCTCTATAATTTCCGTACACTGTGGATGTTTGCAACAGCGTCCAGTACCCCCAATTGTATAATCACCACATATTCCCCTTCCCTTAACATTATAGTTACACCTCTCACCACTAACTGAATGAATGTTGCAAAATCCATCGGCATCTTCAACACTATTTCTCTGGCATCTATTTTTGTTACAAGCATTTCTATTCTTGTGATGTTTTCTACAGACTCCTTCCCTGTAGCATACACCATTGGTACATCCCTCAATAGAGCAAATTCTCTTCTTTGCGCCATGTTTTACACATACTCCATTATTTATTGCATTACTTTTACACTGTTCTCCAGTATCTGGATTTGTATAGCTACACTTCTTCCTCTTCTTTGCACCATGTTTCAAACATACTCCATTATTTATTACATTACTTTTACACTGTTCTCCGGTATCTGGATTTTTATAGCTACACTTCTTTCTATTTGCGCCATGTTTTACACATACTCCATTATTTTTTGCAATACTTTTACACTGTTCTTTAGTATCTGGATTTGTATAGCTGCACTTCTTTCTATTTGCGCCATGTTTTGTACATACTCTATTACACTGAGCATAACATTCACACTTTTCTTTGGTATCTGGATTTGTATAGCTAC
>Ga0214478_101385_pt1 | contig 12219 bp, 5 predicted proteins | sample M1_20Mar14CPVII9_2_FD_178001 | JGI IMG/M metagenome (GOLD analysis project Ga0214478, IMG submission 178001) | Marine eukaryotic communities from Monterey Bay, California, United States - M1_20Mar14CPVII9sort6BwellD7 | ecosystem: Environmental > Aquatic > Marine > Unclassified | place: USA...
AAGAAAACCATCCAAGAAGGCTCAACGTGCATTAGAAAAAGCTAATAGTGTATACGACTTGCCCTCCACCGAGCAAGCCATTAAATGGATGCATGCCGTGTGTGGATATCCAGTAAAATCAACATGGCTGAAGGCTATCAAAGCAGGCAATTTCATAGGTTGGCCTATGTTAACTGAAAAGAATGTAAATAAATATTATCCCGAGACTGTCGAAACACCCAAAGGCCACTTAAATCAATCACGAAAGAATGTACGTTCAACAAAAGCAAAGCCATTAGAAGAATATGCCAACAAACATAAATTAGAAGGCAAGAAGGAAAAGGATGTATATATCAAAGTTTATGATGCGAAAGAAACAATCTATTCTGACCAGACGGGAGCTTTTCCAACTCGATCTCGAAGCGGCAACAAGTATATAATGGTTATGGTGGACATCGATAGTAATGGTATATTAGTGGAGCCAATGAAAAGTAGAAAGGATGCGGAAATGATAAGAGCCTATAATGCATTAATGTTACGATTGACAAGAGCAGGAATAATGCCAGCTAAACATGTATTAGATAATGAGGTATCAGAAAACATGAAAGAGCACATCAGAGATAAGTACAAATTGAAATTGGAATTAGTACCACCGGGATGTCATCGGCGAAATGCAGCAGAGGTAGCAATTAGAAATTTCGAGAGTCATTTCCTCAGTGTATTAGCAGGAGTAGCGGAAGATTTTCCACCAAGCCTGTGGGACAAACTGTTACCCCAAACAGAGATAACGTTAAATCTACTCCGACAATCAAATGCAACTCCAACAGTATCGGCGTATGCGCATCTCAGTGGACCGTTCGATTATAACAAAATGCCACTAGCACCAATGGGATGTAAAGCACAAATACATGAAAAGTCCAACCAACGAGGTACATGGTCATACCATACAATCGACGGTTGGTACATTCGTACATCACCCGAACATTATCGTACACACATCTGTACAACAAAAGATACCAAGAGTGAACGACTCACCGATACAGTCCAATTGCAACACAAACATATAACTAACCCTACATTAACTCATGCTGATAAACTTATGAAGGCATTGGCAGATAGTATAAAAGTACTAAAAGGCAAGGGTATTACTACTTCACAGCAAATGAAAGACTTAGAAACAATAATCAAAGATACCCAACACCAAGTCAAAAGTAATCCACAATCAATGAATAAGAATGCACACGGAACGATCTCCACACAAGTTCCGAGGGTGGAGGACCAACCGGCTCGAAGTAGGATGGAATCAGTTCCGAGGGTGAATCCAATGGTAACGAATTCTGATAATATACGCATCACCAGATCAATGAGTAGTATAAACAGTAGCAGTAATACTGCACGGCCATCTATCAATAATGTGATAAATAACAATAGTAATATACAATCTGCAATAGTAAAAGAATCAGTGCCAACCAGTAGTGTTAATAAAAAGAGTAACAAAGCAAAACTTGCGAGGGTGCGAAAACTAAGAAAGTTGGCGAAAATAGTTGCTAGCAACACTACAATCAATAATGAGGGGCCAGCATCACGTACAAGGGCCAAAGTAGCTGAACAACAAGAATTGGCAGCACCTCCAGCAGCGAATACACGAGCCCAAACCAAAGCCAAAAGCAGAGAATCTAAGATTCCCAAACCCACGCCACGATACCTTAAATCAACAAAGAATAGCCGATTACGATCACAACAAGGAACGGCATCATTAGCAAACAATATCAACAAAAGAAAGACATTACTAAAATTAAACAAACGTATATCCAAATTAGAAAATGAAGTACACCAAGCCTTAGCAGTTATGGATGAAGATACTGGTAAGATGCTAAATTATAGAAGCTTATTGAAGATACCCAAATTTCGAAAAATATGGTCACGATCAGCATCAAACGAGTTTGGTAGATTAGCAAATGGAGTCGGAGGTAGAATAAAGAATCCAACTAATACCATCAAGTTTATATGTGAACAAGACATACCAAAGAATAGAAAGAAAGATGTTACATATGGTCAAATGGTATGCACGGTTCGTCCCGAAAAAGAAGAGAAAGAACGATCACGATTTGTTGCTGGAGGAGACCAAACCAACTTCCCAGGAGAGGTAGCAACACCAACAGCAGATATGTTAGTGGCCAAAATATTAATGAACAGTGTAGTATCAACAAAGGGCGCTCGATTTATGACTATGGATATATCAAATTTTTATCTCAATACACCAATGTCAAGACCCGAATATATAAGAATAAGAATTAGCGACATCCCTGATGAAATCATCAAAGAATACAATTTGAAAGAAAAGGTTACAACGAATGGAAGTATATACATACAAGTAAACAAAGGAATGTATGGACTTCCACAAGCAGGATTAATGGCGAATGAATTACTCGAAAAGCGATTAAACAAGAAGGGTTACTACCAAAGTAAGTTAGTACCGGGCTTATGGAAACATAAAACAAGACCGATCGCATTTGCCTTAACAGTTGATGACTTTGCAGTAAAGTATGTTGGAAAGGAACACGCATTGCATTTGAAATCAGTATTAGAACAACACTACAAAATTACAACAGATTGGACGGGTACACGATACATTGGAATGACATTAGATTGGGATTATGAGAAACGACAAGTCCATGTTAGTATGCCAGGATACGTTCAAAAAGCACTGAAACAGTTTGGTCATGTATGGAATGGTAAGAAACAACATGCACCATTTCCAAGTGCACCAATCAAGTATGGAGCAAAGAAACAATATGCAACAGAAGAGTCAACTGCACCGGAATTAGATAAACAAGGCAAGAAGTTCATTCAACAAGTATGCGGCAAGTTTCTATACCTTGGACGAGCGGTAGATAGTACGTTATTATGCCCAATTAGTGCTATAGCATCACAATCATCAAAACCAACAGAAGATACAATGAAACAAGCAAAGCAATTACTAGATTACTTAGCAAGTCAAGAAGAGGCAGTAATAACGTACAATAGTAGTGATATGGTATTAGGGGTACATAGTGACGCGAGTTATTTATCAGAACCAAAAGCACGAAGTAGAGCGGGTGGTCACTTCTTCCTATCCAACAACAGCAACATTCCCACAAACAATGGAGCAATACTCAATATAGCACACATAATCAAACATGTTATGACGTCAGCAACGGAAGCAGAGCTTGCAGCTTTATACATCATGGCACGAGAAGCAGTCTATATAAGAATAATACTAGAAGAACTCGGTCACAAACAACCACCAACACCGTTACAAACAGACAACGCAATGGCCGATGCAGTAGTCAACGGGAAGATTCAACCAAAACGAACAAAAGCAATGGATATGAGATTACATTGGCTGCGTGACAGAGAATGTCAACAACAATTCAGAATATATTGGAGACCAGGAAAACTGAACTATGCAGATTACTGGACAAAACATCATGCGGCCAAACATCACAAGAATATTAGAAGCGAATACTTAACACCACACATAGTTGTAGAGATGTTAAGAATGAAACAAAAGCAAGCAGCAGCAGCAGCATAGACAGAAGAGTGACTGTCAGCGAGGGTGTGATGATCCAGCTGGAACAGCGGACACGGGCACGACTGAGGCGACCGTTAGAGACTGACAGCCACTCATTCAGATGAGTCAGAGAGCTTAGAGAGGTGACTAGATAGCATCTCATAATATACGATAACCTGTAGTTTATGAATATCAATGAGCTGATATCACCATGTCAGTAGACAGATAAACTTTCACACGAAATATATGATGACCTAGTTGAGATGGGGGTTGTTGATGCATCCAATAACAATTATCTGACAGATAATCCTCGGACCCGGGCATCTAATGCAGTTACGTCAATATGGCAAAAGCATGATGTGGAAGCGCGTGAAATAGATCAGGTAGGGTCAGAAAAGAAGGCACTTCCATTTGGAGTACCCCAACAACTTATCAAGTCTTTAAAAGATGAGGAGCTAGAGGATGCCAATAGTTTGTGGCTTATAGAAGAGCTAAACGTGGCTTTTGATCAGCATGAAATAACAGCAGAGAGCTTTGATGAGGTGCTTTCCTTCTTCTTTGAATATGGCAGGGATAGATAATAAACATACCAAAAGCTCACTATAAAAGAGTACCTAATAGTATACATTTTAGTTTTACAGTAGCTTCTACATATCACATATCAACGAGTCAGGCAGCTCTAGCCGACGAGTTTAACCTATGAGATCGGGGAGCATTCGATACTCTATTAGCATTACACTTGATCCATTTCTCAACTACCTCACTAAGTGTCTGTGTACCTCCTCCACAGACAATCACTGCCGGACGCACGAATGGGTAACTCCCTTCCATTGCTGCTTTGAACCAAATCTCGAGACATTCATTAAGCTTCACTAGTGCATCCTCGCTGGTATATCCATGCAAGTCCAATGTGGGAAGTTGAGGAGATAGTTGGGAGGAGGATGAGGGCTTTGTACTCTTGTAGAGGTTGGAGGTCTCGCCCACTTGAATGACATAGTGAGTTCTACCGCTTTTGCCTCCAATGCCTTCCTTGGAGGGATTTACAACCACAGATGGAAGTGATATTGCTGATTTCGACTTTTTCTTGGCCGTCTTCTTCTTGGGCTTACTACGGGATATTGCTAGGTTGTTCAATCTTTGCCTTATCAGTTTGAATTGATCAGAACACTCATCATGTATCTTGGTTAACCTCTTGGAATGATCAACTTTGTATTCTTCGAGTGCCTTGATAGAATCTTGTGACTGCTGTTGACGAGGCTGTGGCTTACTCTTCTTCTTTGTTGTCTTCGACTTCTTCTTCTTCTTCCTGTTCGACGACTTGTTACTGTCGTTCTTGAGGGTACAGGCTTGAGAGCTGTCATCACTGCTAATTGATGTTTTCCGAGATGGCTTTTCACTCATATCATGGACTGAGATTTCATCTCCATTCTCTATTCCCAAATCTTCTGGAGTCTTGTGCCCAGCAGAGGAAAGGAACAATGTACTGCCTGAGTATGAAAATCGCAATAATCTCAAAGATATACCTCGTCTATCAGCATAATTATTAAACAAACTCTTGAGTGTAGTTTGAGAACCTATATCAAAAGATTGACGCTCTTCCTCATCAACATCATCAACAAAGGTGAGCTTAATTTGCTGCATATCTGCATCAGATGTTGATCGAGTACGGCTATTTCTAGACGATCTACTCTTCCCAGACTGCCAATCATCACCAATCTGATTAATATACTGGTTGACATGCTTCTTAGAGGAAAGATTGGCAAACGAAGTCATCATTTGAGTATATTCCTTGGGTAGATATCTTTCAATGTACCTCTTCATTGTATCTGGAGTTTGAATCGAAGTACACCCCCTAAAGAAGTATGGTAATTGATGCTCGGAAATGTATTGACCTGTTTTCTCTCCTTTGATATATTCAATTGATGAGTTGTAACACTGGTGAATAAAGGCACCATTAATTGTCTGAAATCACCAAGACGTAAATGTACCAAGGCCAAATACCTGTCGTATTATTATATGATGGGGGTGAGTAAAGGTGAATGCTATTGCAAAAACATTGCACATAACATAAACACATAAAATAAACAAAACATACCACATGGCTCCACATATGCTACCCGCAATACCACCGACTGTGCATTCAACATTAGCAGATGCAGACCAAAACTGAATGAGCTTGCTCTAAGGATATTTAAGTACGATGACGATAGGAGGTAGAGAAGAATTATGATTTAGAAAATTTGTGCACACATCTTATGTACTTATATACACCTACGGCGGACACAAAAATTTAATTCAACTTACAAGAGGAAACATTCCATCTTCAGATGAATGGATAAAACTCTTAGCTTGGGAGGGTAGAGCTGCCCAATGTCGATCAATTGCCTCTTGTGTCAAATCAATATTGTTGGCACACCATTGTTTTTGTTTTATTGTACCGTTCGGTTGACTGTTATTATTATTCTTTGATGCAGTTGGGCATCCTCTATTTCGCTTACTCTTTGCCATTATGTCAACAAAATCAATTCAATAATATTATTATCTATAATATTACACTGTGTTAATTGTTGATGGATAAAAATATAATCATTCAACTGCAATTGCAAGAGGGAGGAACCTAACAACGCTATATATGTTTAGATCATGAGATGACCAGCTAAACAAATAATGATACCATATCAACAATGTCAAGATGGTGACGGCAATAGATGGCATGCAATTAATTATTTGCCGCCATTGCTGTGCATTTTTCATCTTGCAAGACAATCTAATTTAGATAGATACGACACCATTTTAGCCTGAGATACATATCTTCTTCAAGGATATCACAAAACTAATACAGAGTAATTAGCTCATTATCGTTTGGCCATTCAGTGTATAATGATAATAATGATGAAAGTATATCACAGCGGCAGCATTGGACACAACAAAAACTCTCATATTTGAGTAATTGATTGGTGGAGTTAATGGAAGGAGGAGGAGGAGGAGGAGGCCAATGATGAGAACCCCTTTAGGGTTATTTACTAGGTTAATGACCCCGGTGACATTCGCATGTCAATCTTCGCAGACAAAAGGGGAGGGTAGCAATTCATATCTCATGTACGAAACCTATTGCAACAACTCCGGAGGCTACATACTATTGATAGACGTAATCTACGATTACATACATTTATTGAGTTTATCAATCTCGTGGATATATATTGCAATAGATATTATCATCAACAAAAAGACATCAGCAACTATTGTACATAACAACAAAATGGATTTACCACCAATTCAACCACAAAACACTATGAAACGTTCCTCCAACTCACCGGACAAAAAGAAGCCCAATGGTGGCGACTATGATGCACCATCACCACCCTCTCCAACTCGACGCCGTGCATCTTTTGAGGCTGCCTCAGTTCTTGCAAACCTTGGCCTATCATCAAGCCGTGATGCGGCATCACCTACAATTGCAACAACAACAACAACAGCAACTGATGATGACTCTAAATTACCTTCCACCAATAGTACTTCAACCAAACATAAATACAAGAGCTCACCACCAAGGAATGATGTTCCAATGACCTTCCCCGAAAAGGTAGGTTTATATAATAAATATTGATTGTGCATATCATTCATGTGTTGTCTTTTTGCACCACACACTAACTAACGTCTTCTTATCATACTTAAAATCACAGCTCATGGAGTTACTAGCCAACGATGAATATTCTGATGTAGTCACTTGGCTACCCCATGGCAAGGGATTTGCAATATTGAAGAAGGAGGAATTTCAAAATGATGGTAAGTTGCTGAATTATTAATTAGTTGGTTATTTTTTTACTGTGTATACAATACACCCTCTAATATTAACTTATATATATATATATATTCATTCTTTCTTATAAAATAGTCTTACCCCTGTACTTTAAACAGTCAAAATATACCAGCTTTACCCGTAAACTCAAACGGTGGGGATTCACAAGAGTTACGGCCGGGACAGAGTTGGGTGCATATTATCACAAGGTGAGTATGAATTTGTTTTATTGGTTGGGTTTTAATTGTTGGTTTACTTATTCTATTGCTGTTTTAATTATTGATCAATTTGGTAACGGGTTTACTTATTCTATTGCTAATTATATATCATACCACTTCATTTATAACTGCAGTTCTTCCAGCGTGATGATCATCTACTGTGTATGCAAATGCAATGTCAATCTACTGGTCCCTTGGTGTTTAATAAGGATTTGCATAGGCAGAATAAGATGCTCCTAGCAGAGAAGAGGAAATTTGCCAAGATGCATAGAACCTCGACATCATCCCAAGAAGACACCGACACCAAGTCTAGTGATGACAATGATGTTGTTTCATCCTCAAGAATTAACGGGTTACGCAGTGAAAGCGAAGAGGGTAGGGATGGGCTATTAGGTCAAGTCCTCCAGCGACAACGAGAACTTCTTAAACAAGAGGATGCTATGTTTGGTGAAGGTTCGGGATTTGATTCTGTACTCGAGAAGCAGCAACAGCTCCTTCGTGCACAGATTAATACAAGTCGTTTGAAAAGAGAGGAGGAGGAGATGAGAAATACAAACGAGCAGTCTGCTATGATATCATTACGTCGTGAGCAGCTTCGCCGAGAGCAGTTATTGCGGGAGCAGGCTAATAACAACAGTTACCACCGTCCTTTTCAAGAGCAGGGAAGTTACCTTCCTCGTCCTAATAATATGATGTATGCCGCCGATCAGCGACCCATGCCGCCATCTGATCGGCCGGGCATAATGGATGCTGGGAGTGCCACTCTTCGTGATCCCCAGGCCGAGGCTCTTCTCGGGGCAATCTCAAATAGTAGGCACCACAGGAATATCATGGAAAATGCTCTCAATGCCCTGAAGAGTGGCCAAAGCCTTCCTCCTGCAATGCATAATCCTGTTTATAATCTGACCATGGAGAATGCTCATGACACCTCTCTCTTTGGTGGTGGTGCACCAAGAAGAAACTACGTTGACTTGACTAATGGTGACAGTGGTGTTGGTGCTGCAGCTAGCTCATACCCTCGGCCACCTTCACAGCAATCACATTACTTGGAAAGGGAAAAGTGGCAGACTTCTTTTGACAATAATGAGTTCCTTCAAGCATGTGCCTCCCGCGATGCTCAATTTGCAATGGAGGCAGCCAAAGCTAAGATGATGCAGCTGCAAGGTGGAATGAATGAATCTCGTTACGGTGGCATGGATTTGAATCACAACACAAACATGAACGCTCAGGCTCAGTTGCTAAGGCTCGCGAGGCATAACAAAAGCGTTGAGGACGCACTGGCTTTAATTGGAAAGAGTGCTATTCATAAAGACGACCATAAAGATGAGGAGAAGGAGAGAAGCCCATTTTCACGAGCTGCCTGATAGGTTGCACTGTCGAAGTAGCTGTAGTTTAGTGTAGAATAATACAATAAGAATATAGTTGTTTAGGTATACACATAGAGATTTACATAGTTAGATTGGGCTAGTTTTCCACAAAGCTTCATATAGTGAATACTACAACCAACCAAACACGCCATCCAACTCCAAACATTTACATCTTTGATTGATTATCAACAAGCACTGTTGTGGCCAAACTCGTGGTCTCGATGTCAGTATCAACGTCAACGGACGGTGTCAATACCAATGAATCAAATGATATACTTTCGCTTTCAACATGCAATGGGGAGGAAAAGACATCCGAGGCATCATCAACTGGTTCTGGGTTCTTGATGACAGTGCCAATATGAAAGTCGCCCGTTGTAGACTTCTCTTCTTCATCTGAAGGGAAGCTAATGTCCGATCCCGACGAATTAGACACAAGATTGGTTTCATTCAGATGATCTTTGCTACTCTCAACGCTACTCTCAGTCTCTGAAAGAATATGAGAGATACCGATAAGATGAATCATTGCCGAAGAAGAATCATCAAAAGTGATGTCTTCTGAGGTAGATATATTGGGTAAAGCTGAAAGGGTACCCGTGCTTAGACAAGATATGTCAGCAATACAACCCTCTTCAATGTTCTCATACTTCTTACTAACATCTAACGAAGCAGTTTTTGCATCAGAGCACCCTACACCACGACAGCCTGTTTGACTTGAATCAGTGGAGTTGCCGGCAGACGAATCGCATGAACGTGAATGTTTTGATGAGCTTGAGACAGTAGTAGAATCAAAATCACTTCTACTGTAAGCTACAAAGGTGCTTTCACTATCTTGTGTCTTGTTCTCTCTATCTTCGCTCGAACAAATGTCAAGAGATGATATGTTCTGAACAACAGCAACTTTTCTTGGCGATTGAATAGATTGAATTGGTGTCACAGTTTCGGGCTGGACTTTCATTTCAATTTTGTCGTCGATAGAAGGCGTATCTTCTTCTACTTCCTCTGCTACTGATTCAGTCTGTGACGGCGGAGATGGAGACTCGAGCATATAACGTGGTAGCTTGTTGGATGCGGCAATTGGCATCGTGGCGGCAGCAAAAGTACCACCAATAAGATTGGGCGAGGTTTTGGCTGCCCTAGCAACATTCCGAGGAGGTAGTAAGTTTGTATTGCTTGAATAATAACTAATCATAGAACCAACCTCACCATCCTCTTGTAACGCCGCAACCACATGAAGATCTCTATTCATATGATGATATTGACGATGCTTGAAAGACCTGAAACCACCTCTTGCCTTTACTTTCTTTCGACACTTTGAAAATAATGCTTTTGCCCCCTTGGTAGGAGTTACTAAACCAAGTACCTTCTTTGTTGTTGATTCAGGTACATGAGACTCCACAGAAGACGACACAACAGAGCATGAATCCGAAAACTGCAAAGAGGAATTAAATCCCTCCTTTCTCCACGGTACAAATTGTTCGTCAGACGGATGACTTGTGGAATCAGAATCGGTGACGGATTGGGGTTGGATAAACGATGAACCTTCAAGAAAGAATGATTCGGCTGTATAATATTGAAGAGCAAACAAAAGAGAATACAATTAGCAAAGAAATGATGCAATGGCAGCTAATCTTCAACAACACTTACATAAGACTGATGCTCCAGCATCAGAAGAACAAACTCGGTAAATATTGGGCATGGATTGGCTACTCTTCAAGGTGTTTGTATCAGACAATTGACTCGTCTCGGGACATAAAAGTGTATCAAAGAAGAACTTGCTTTGCTGGAGAGCAGCCCCAACATCAGTTGCTGCCTGATTGTGACTAGGGTTCCTGCATTCTGCTGTCATATACGAAATGGCATTCCAATCCCCGAGAGAGACTTGGTTGTTGCTTTGCACAACATGATCTATCTTTTGCCGCCTTCTATTGGTCAAGGGTACAGTATTACGAGAATGAGAAGATTGAACCGACTTTGACCGGCTGATAGATCCCTTGCGATGACGGCCGAGTGCTCTATATTCTCTCCTGAAAGATGTTGATCTATTAGACGACAATGAGCTCATGTCGTCCCTGGTGGAAGATCCACTTTTAAACTTTCGGCGTCGCCTGCCAAATGAAAAGAAAGATCTTGTCGAAGATCTCGAACCTGACGTAAACGGCCCAGAGCTGTAGCTACTTGAATCTCCGATTGTAACAGATCCTATAACAACTGCAGCTGCTTGATTAGGGTCAAATTGAGGAATAGATTCGCCTTTAGGACCAAACACTGTGGTGAATCTATAGTCTCGGAAACTCGACGATGTAGAGTTGATAGAGCAATTATTAAGCCCCAAATAAGACAAGGACAATGAGGGGACTGCTGATTCACCCCAAGGTTTGAACTGTTGTGCATTAAAGTGCCCCGGCCCGTCATCCTTCTGGGACGAAATATCTTTATCAGATGACGGCCCTGAATCAGAATGATGGTTGATAAACACGAGGTATGCAGCAGCAACAGTGAGAGCTAGACCAAAAGATAGTCCTAAGACGGTACCTTTTGCAATCGACTCCTCATCATTGGGAGTACTAGATCCAACTTCGTTGATGACAGAAGAAGGTCTTTCACTTTCACTGGGCGGTTGGGATTGGCTCGGCACAGGTGATTGACTGGGCGACGTTGTGATTAACTTTGTTGGGGCTGAGAACAGGAGTGATGAGATGAAATCAATTGGCAAGGCTGCACATACATTAGAGATATATCCGTTCTTACCTTGTGAAACAGTCAAACCCATATCTAGAACGTGATTATATGTGTTTGCACACATATCCATGACATCATTACTGAGCATATCGTTATCATTCACATCAAATCCAAACTGCTGATTATCTCTCCACATTACCTCGAGATTAGTAACACACTGCACTTTTCTCACTTGATCTTCATGATTGCAGACTCCCAAGACAAACTCAAGCTGTAGATTAATATCAAGTTGTTCAAACTCAACAACAGTGCCATCATCACAGAGATCTTGTTGGATACAATGACGAGCCAAGAATTGCGTGTACTCTGTCTGACTGATAATACCATCCTCCAAGGTGTCAGGAGAGAGTAGATACGATGTGCAATCATCTACAAACGGTATGCCACTCTCCTGATGATCCTTTGGTATTGAAGACACAGTAGGTGAATGTGTACTTGGCCATGAACTAGAAGGAGAGATTGTTGGAAACACAGGCTGTCTTGAAGGACCACTTGAAGGTATCAGTGAAGGCTTCATAGTAGGCAATGCAGTACTGGGGGAAAGGGTTGGTGCTGCAAGCATGA
>Ga0214478_101386_pt1 | contig 12209 bp, 5 predicted proteins | sample M1_20Mar14CPVII9_2_FD_178001 | JGI IMG/M metagenome (GOLD analysis project Ga0214478, IMG submission 178001) | Marine eukaryotic communities from Monterey Bay, California, United States - M1_20Mar14CPVII9sort6BwellD7 | ecosystem: Environmental > Aquatic > Marine > Unclassified | place: USA...
GTCAAAGATGCAAATGCAAAGCAGTATGCTCGAGTAAGAAAATCGGAGAGGGATATGATTAAGTACAAACAACCAACTCTTGATACCAAGGTATGGGAGATACCTGGAAAGGACTTTACTTTGGCTCGTCACACAGAAGATGTTGCTACTGCTCAGATGCTCTTTCATTTGAACAGTAGAAATTGGTTTGAGAAGGAACCGACAATATTGGTAGCATATAATCATGTTGTCAATCGTCTCTTGGACCGTATGAATGATCCTCCATCGACTGACGAGAAGGAGAGGGCAGATTATGTTGCTCGTGTTGAAGAGGGGTTGCATTACTTGAATGTTTTGTATACCATGAGTATAGAAGAGAAGATTACATTACTGCGACAAACAGGTGAAATGCTTGAAGATGTCGACTACTGGCAAGATTATCAAGACTGGGAAAGGAAGACTCCGCTTATGAATAGGGATGAATGCATGATAGAGTGGTTCGTACTAAGCGATAAGGGAGTGGAGGTAGTGAAAGAATACAAGGATACGAAAGACAGAGATGAGGGGTTATTGGCAAACCTTCCAAGATGTGATTTGTCAATCATGAAACCCGAACAGTCCATCGCAGACAACTTTCCTAAATGTCTGGCCGAACGCTTGCAACAAGTCTTACACAGGCATCTCGAGATTCATGGTTTTGATGTTTCTTGGATGGTGTCAATCATTGGTCTTCGCTTGAGTGTTCCTGAGTGGTGGTGGGAAGATGGAAGTGGCAACCGTTATAGTAAGCGTAGAAAGCTATGGAGGGGGGAGATTGTTGATGTTAGTCTTCCTGACTACGTGTTGGGATTATATCAGTTTCAGAATTGTAATGGAGATGGATACTTCATGTTTAAGTGCGACAAAGAGGATGATAATGAGTATCGAATGAAGTATTCAGATGTCTGGAAGTTTGCAGACGAGAATCAGCCTGAATCATTCTTGCTACCAAAAGAGATGCCTACAAAGTATGTGGACGAGAAACTACATTTCTTTTGTAATATAACACAGCAAGGATTGAGCAAGTTAGGTTATGCTCAAGAATATTGTAGAGGTCTTCATAATGAAGATGACGTTCAGCAAGTCTTTGATGCTCTAGAGAAGAATACTGTAAGTGCCAAAGAGATCCTCAAGTTGGTCATCGAGTTGGATTTTCAGCAAACCAGGACTTCTTCTGAGGACAGAAGTCCAATTGATGAAGCTCAAATGCGTAAAAAGTTTGCCATGGGACGCTCCAAATTGCTAGTGGATCGAGCACAAAAGAGAGTATGTGATTTTATTGATGAACACAAAACTACACCAGCTGAAGCGGCCTATCTTATGTCAAGATATTGCGCTGCACAAGGAAGACCTGTTCCTTGGGGAGTAGGAACAGGTAGACGCCTACGGGAGGATAGATTCAAGAAACAAGTTAATAGCATGGTAGCGGAGTTGAACAGTGTGTGATGTAGATTTGAACTAATTGTGTCAGTTTTCACAACTCTATGTTTTTATTACCTCCTTTTTACTTATGCCTGCTCTGGCAGGTGCTTTACCCGTTGCTAAGTGCCAAAGTATTTCAGATTGAATTAGAATATCGAATTATGTCTCAATATCTACTGATACATATCTTATATCATGTATTATATAGAGCAACGTAAAAGAGTTTATATTGTATATAGAAGTTTATAGAGTTCAATTTCTAAACTTTGAATCTCTTCCCTAACTTTATTCTATTGAGTGACGACCTTCTGTACTCTTTTTAAACTTTGTTGCATTGCTATACTATTTGAATTGATTGATGCATCACCTAACTATTAATATGAACTCCACAACAATATGATTATGATCATCTACAACTATCTACTTATCTACTTGATATTTACATTCTTTTATTCCTTTATATGCATGGCTACTAATCGTCTTCAGCAATAACTGAGATTGTTTGTTTGTTATATTATTTGTTTGCAATAGTACAATAAAGAGTATCATAGGTTGAGGATTGTTGCACATTACATTTTTCTTAATATAATGATTCAATTGTTGTAACTTCCATAAATTCCTCTCTAACAACGGGATAGGTTGCTAAAATAGTTCTCATAAGCTTCTTCCGAATGCATTGCTGCTCAAATAATTCATACTCTCTTTTTCTAAATATCTCCTTGTTACTTTCTATTTCTAGCAATTGTCTCCTCGCCCTCGCCCTCCTTATCCTCTTGTTGATCAGGATATGTTGCTGAAATTAGCCATGCAAAATGTGCCCTCTGATTATATTGCTCTTTTACCTCAGCCAAAATCTTCTCAGGTTCTTCTTTCCTATCACTTGCACGCCCCATGTTCTTTACAATTTTGTCAATCAACATGTTATAGAAGAGGAAGGTTTGTGGTAAGCTCTGATCTGGCCTTTGCTCTGGCGGCTGCTTTGGTTGATCAGTAGGCATAGTAATAGTAATAGTAGGTGATAGCTGCGCTCTGAATATCTGCACTACACCGACTAATAACACCAACCTAATGAATAATAGAATCTATCAGAATGATGTGATTGCTATAATGCAAAGAACAAATTGCAAGTTGTGAACCTGGCGGTATCTCTCTAGAGGTATCCTCTTGGGGAGTTAGTATCAGTGACGGTATCTTGCAATTGGTATCCTACCTATTGAATCCAATGTTAAACATCAAGGCCTAGATGGCCAGCAGTTTTCACTAGGACCTAAAGTTTTAGCCTAAAGGTGAAAGACTCAAATTTCAAACTTCAATGCCTAGTAGACAGCTGGCAGCACTAGGACTCAAAGTGAAAGACTCAAATTCAAAGAAGATGATGTTAATCTGGTACTGGTATCCATGTTTAAAATGAGTCTTTCATCTGCAGAGGTCCTGTGAAAACTGCTGCCGCCTAGGCCTTGATGTACATAAACTAAACTAACTAATAACTGACTAACCAATTGTAAATACTAACTTTACACTAATATCCAAAACAGTAAATAATTATATTCAATAAGGTCACCCCATGATGAGATGACCCGCAAATAGTCCATCTTTATTTATATATTGATAGTGTTGCAACCTTGATATATTGATGTGATGGTGCACCTAAACCTTGAACACTCGCCCAGGGGCGATTTCATTTTTGTGAAGAAGTTCCAAGCTTTTGTTTGGAACTTCCACCGACTTTTTGGCGAGTGTAACTCGCCTTGATTTACTTTTGAACGATCAAACAGTATAATAGAGCCGCCATACTAGGTAATACATATCGATAACGTGCCGCCGCGGTATATGAAACAAACCAATGATATGATGATATGATACGCTGTTTTATTTCCCATAATAATATTAAGCAAGATATATTATTAGAAATATCGAAATAAAAAAAGGAGTCCTCCTCCTATGAACGATTGACGTCATCATTGCAATAAGAACCTAACTCAGTAGCCCGTCCCCACATATGAAAACACTAACAATGCTATCGATAACTCTACTATTTATAATAATATCATGCTCCATTATAATCATATCGGTAGACGCTACAACAATAAGTAGCTCTGCCCCAAAAAACAATAGAATAGTACAAGCCACCCTTCTTGAAGATCGAGAATTGCAACTCTTTGATACTAATAACAACTCAGTAGAAGAGAAGATGGATGGTACTTGTTTTGGTAATCAATTAGATAGTGGACAGCAACGTTCTCAAGGGTCTTATTTATGGTACGTCGTTCCATCTTCTCTATCTAATAATATACTACTATCTAATATCTTCTTTACTTTTTTTTGCACACTCGCCACTCACCATTATCTCTCCCTATATCTCTCTTTCTTTTGCACACCTCCCTCTGTAACAAATCATACAAAACGCAATATATAAAGCTATCAAACTTCCAACACAACCATCTATAAATTTGGCATAGACACTTCCAGTCAATTAGCATATTATATGAATGATATTAAATTATGGTATGCTTTGATACCCTCTGTTGATGTTGATGAGACTAGTAATGCTGCTGATAATAATAACAATAATAATAACAGTGGAGGAGATACTGAGGGAGATGTTACAAATGACGGAGTAGGAGGAGGAGGGATGAGCAGCTCATTCGTTAATGGTGGACAGTCCTCCTCCTCTCCCTCTCAATCTCAACAAGAGGAGGTACACTACTTTCGAATAAATCAATCAGGATCAATATCAGCATACAATATCAACAGACAGAAAATTTGGGATTCACATTTAAATTTGGGTGTTTATACTCCCTTATATTACTCATTGGGAGGAGAAATGATTGAAGACGGAAAGGGAGAGAATAGTATTGTTAGTAATATGTTAAATGATAAGATTAGTGGTAGTGTATTAACAATTACTGAGGATGGTAATGTTGTTATACAAGGTAATGATGAGGAGAAGGAGCAAGGGGAAGTAGTGACTTGGTCAATTAGTCCTCCTCCTTCGTTGGAAGATAAAGAGGTAGTTTCAATATCAGGATTGGTATTCTATGATGTCAATTCTAATGGATTGAATGATGACTCTTCTTTATCTCCTTCCTCGACTTCAACAATATCATTAGAGGAGAAGGGGGAGGTTGTATTAAATGTTATAGTAGATTTATACGACTGTTCCTCTTCCACATCATCAACTACTTCAATAACAGAAGAAGAAGATGAATGGATATTGGTAACACGTACGAATAATGTTGGTGAATACAAGTTTACTGTGCCCAACACGAACATTGAAGATGACGAATCGACGAATCTTTCGAGTTATTTAAAGGAACGTGGTATATCCAATATACGTGCCGTGTTTACTTTACCAACAACAAGTAGTACTGCTGTTGATGGAGGGGATACTATTAGCTATTCATTCAGTCCTACATCAAAAGATAGTGATGTTAATAACATTGGAAGTACGTCATGTTGGGATTTGAATGATGGAAATGAGAATAATAATATTATATGGAATGCTGGCATAATTACTTCTCAAGAGCAGTCTACTACACCGCAAGAAGAAGTTGTTGAAACAATGCCCACAGCTGCAACAACACAAGAAACGACTGGGACGGGAATAGTAGGCGGATATGCCTTCTTGGATATCAATAATGATGGGATACGGAATAATAATAACCCAAACTCATCAACATTACAGTTAGACGGAGGAGTAGAATCAAGTATGTCCAATGTTAATATACAATTATACAAATGTACACCCGACGAAGAAGTATCATCTGCATCATCATCCTTCTTTAGCAGTGGTGAGACTAGTACCACTTCATCAAGCACAAATGATGACGATGATGAACTATTGGCAGTTACAAATACCAATACACAGGGATTATACACCTTCTTAAATTTACTGCAGGGTAATTATCGTATTAAGGTATCACCCATAAGTGGATATACAACAAGTAGTAGTATAGTGAATGATAATACGATTAATCCAACTACTTGGAGTACGATATGTTTCGCATTGGATAATGATGTTACTGATTTATCGTGGGATGTTGGTTTAGTACAGTTAATGCAAAATGATGCTGCCGAGGAACAACAACAACCACCGCCACCAGTCCCACCGTCCACAGTAACAATTAGTGGATTAGTCTTTCAAGATACGAATAATAATGGAATCTTTGATCAACAACAACAAGAAGAAGAATATGCACTGATGGATGTACAAGTGGCATTATTCGATTGCTCCGGTAAGATTATATATATAACAACCTCCGATGATAATGGTATGTATGGATTTGAGGATATACCGACACCGGGAAGTTATTATGTGAAATTTAGTCCACCGATTGGGTATGAAATTAGTTCATTCTGGACGGGTGGAAGTCAAGTTGCATCATCAGATTTGAATAATCATGCACATCCAGATCATGGACGCACAGAATGTGTAGAGTATACTGGTAATGGTGATGATGAGTATGCATTAGATGCTGGATTCGTACCAAATGGTGAAGGTATTACATTCGATCAATCAAGACCCACTCCATCGCCCACTTCGAGGGGTACCTTCAAGGGTGATGGTACAGCCTGTTCTGGATCGAAGTGTCCATTGGCGGGTATGTGCCGTAATCAATCTGGATTATGTGGCGTGGGTATTACATTCTGTAATCCGAATAATGTTTGGGATTCGACATGTCCCGAAAAGGATGTCGTAACTCCTTCACCTGCTAAAAGTCCAACGAGTTCACCTAGTACAACCAGTCCAACAATATCAAACCGTCCATCATTTACTCCATCATTATCATACCGTCCTACTCAATCAACTGAACCAACAACATTGCAAATTACTTCCAAGGTTAGTATTTGCAATGAAGATGGATCATATGGAGTAATAAACGACAACAACAATGTAGTACAGCCAACTGAAGTATCATTTACATATGCACTTAAATCAAACAACGGTCTTTTTCCCACAATTGATATGATTACTCAAATTGAAGAGGACTTGGCAAGAAGATTGGCATGTATATACTTTCCAAATGCTTCGTGCATATCATGTGATGAGCAGCAACGAACTCTGATGTCGTTGAACAGTAGAAGAGAAGAGGAGAATGCCAAAGAAGGAGAAGACAGTAATGCCATGTTGGGTATCACCTCATGGCCAATAGATGTACCAAGTCCTGTAGAAGTCTGCTCAGGAAGTAGCAACTCCGATTGTCGTGTCATTAATGGTAAAATCCAAGCATACTTTCCCAAGAACATGTCATCTGATAGAATCGAAGAAGAACGTAGCTTATTCCTTCGAAATATAGAATATGAAATGGATAAGAATGATTGGCCGGGAGGTATGCAAGTTAGTTATGACAATGGTCCCTTTCCACAAGTTAATGCCGCAGAAGGTGGGAATAATAATAGTGGAGGTTTGTCGGGTGGGGCAGTTGCTGGTATAGTTATTGCACTCCTTGCCATCGTTGCTATATCGTCTGTACTTTTCATTCGAAGCAAGAGAGAGAAAGATGAACAACAAGATTTATTTGATCGGCAGCAACAAGCTGCAGGAGCTGTGCCATACGGTAGTGAAGACCATCACGATCGTTCATATATGACGGGTTCATTTGGAGGTCATGACGAAAGTGACTACTCGGAAAGTGATGACAGTAGCCGTTCTGACGATAGTGAATCCTCGGGTAGTTTGTCCTTTACTAGGTCGATTGGCAAAGCCTCGGCTGTTTCGGGTGATACGTTCCCAACTGTTGCAGCTCAAGCTAGGCCTCAGGACATAGAAGATGATGGGGCATATAGTTCTGAAGGAGAGAGTGACGAAGAAGGAGTAAGTGAAGAAGAAGATGATGATGAAAGTTACAGTAGTTCTGTTGGATCTTCGGAACCTAATTTGATTCCCCCACAAGCTGAGCAGATGGATCATGAATATAACATTCTTCGACGGTTACAACAAAGTAGTGCCAGTGATGATCATGCTGCCGTTTATGAAGACCGCCGTTTGTCGTCTGGGGAAATGGGAGAGCAGCAAGGAGGAAGACAATACTACGAAGATAACTCGGACAACTACGACGTTCAGCACCAACAGGAGGGTGATTATGATGATGGTAATTATCCCGTTCAGGAGGAGCTACGATATCAAGACGAGCAAAGTATGTACCCTCCTCAAAAGTATACACAGTCACAAAACGAGCCAAACCATGTTGATCAAATTGATGACACAATCTCATTGAACTCAGCCGACCCTCCAGGTCAATCTTATAGAGATTTACCACAACCTGATGACTATTGGGACCATACACATCCTCCTCCTACAAATCAGCAACCAATGATGCATCATAATGGCAATGTGGACATGGGATACGTTGATGACACTGACTCTCAGGTATTTCAAGTATATGAAAGTGAAAGAGGTTTAAACGACTCCTATCATTCATCATCAAGTGTACATTATAATAACGGAGATGGTGTTGATAGCCACAGTAATTCAGGCTCGCATCATTCCAACCAAAGCCATGACTTTGATTCAAGTAACCGGTCACATCACAGCCAAGGTTCTCGTCCTTCTATCCACTCACAAGAAGGATCATCTCGTCGTTCTATTCATTCACAAGGCTCTCGACATTCTATTCACAGTCAAGGCTCTCATCATTCCAGACACTCACAGGGATCTCAGGAGAACGTTCAGTATTATCATAATCAGCCCCCAGAGCATTACGATCAATACGACCAAGGCCAATATGTGAATGATGGAAGTAACCAATTCAACGGCAATCATCAGGCTTATACTGACGGTAGCCAGGAATATACTGAAGAAGAAGGTCATTATGACAACCACAATCAAGGAGGTCAGGGCCTACCACCACCTCCATTATTTCACGGAAACGATTATCATCCGCAACAATACAGCGGAGGTAGTAACAACATGGGCCATGAACCTGACCATAGTCAATATAGAAACAGCAACATGCCAGAGATGACGAATCAATACCACCAGCAACAACGCGACTCAGGAGCAGCTCCTTATGAGCAATATAGTCAAGGAGGTAGAGTCAATGATGTCTTTGGCGAGGAAAGTTATAACTCGTTCCACTCCATCATCCCTCCTCCACCTTCCTCCAATCATCACAGACCGGAGGAGCTAGATGAAGTATCAACCACAGGCTCGGCATATACAGCCAAGACACAACAAGTGTCCAATACATCATCTAGCAATAACGAGGGACACCAGCTACCTCAAAATCCATACGACGGAGGAGAAGAAGGAGAAAATATAGCCAACGTCTTTAAATCCTTATCGGAAATTCAATCTAGACTTGCAAATAATAAGAAACAGCAACCACAATCAGAGTATCTGATGCCAGAGCAAGCCATACCGCAAGATGATATCAGAGGGAGCAATAATAGGGACGACTCGGATGACGTATATCCAGGAGCAGCAATGCATCATCATCACTCTAATGGTAGTAGTAACGGATGGGGAAAGGAAGGAGTTGTCGAGGATGCTTCTATGGATGGTAGCCAAATGAGCAACTTAAATACGAATCCAACTCGTAATAGACTACCTCAACAAGGCCAATGGATGGAACCAGTCGATGAAGACTAGAGACTAAGATTATGTGAACAATAGAATGTAATGTAATGTTTATCTTAGGAACTGACTGAAAAGGTGCCAGATTCACAACGAAGATAATCGTGTTCCTCAACTACAAGCTCCTTCTCTATCTCATCCTCATAACTCACGCTGTGCCAAGAAACAGAAGATATCCTCATTTGTTAGAGTAATCACTCCATCATGCCCCAAACCATTCATACGATCTACAATGAAAAGGCTCTTTCTGACGCCCTCGGTAACACTAGTCACCCCATGTAGAACATTCGGGGGATGTTGCACAACAGAGCCAGGTACACGAGGGATCTCATGTACTTGGTCATTCACGAAGAAGCAAAGTTTCCCTCCTTTGTACTCCGAGGGAGAGTTGAGAGGGATTTGAGACGTTGATGTGGCATAACTACCATCACAATGAAAATCAATACATGAGTTTGTTGGGCCACATGTCATGCGTAAAGCAATCTTGACATGGCCAGAATCAGCCCTAGAAGGATTTCCACGTACTCCCCAGAAGAGACTACAAAGTTTCTTGCAAATAGAATACGCCGATGTGCTACTATCCAAAGATGATAGTACCTGCATTTGATGATATCGAAGATGAGTGAACTTAGTAACAGAAATGATAGTAAACTTGCAAACAAACCTTACCGCTACTAGCTGATCTGGAGACAAAACCATACGCATATCAACTCTGCCACTTGATTCACGGCCTCCAAGTGATACTAGACCTTCGGCAGCTGTTTTGTCCCAGACCCAACTCAAGAACTCGCAAAGAATACCTCGTTGCGGGGCAGCTAAAATGTCAGCGTCTTCTTGATAATGAAAGGTTTGAAAAGCTCTTGCATTATTTGATTTAGCTGCCTTCCTCAATTCATTGATTGGTACACTAGAATTAGCTCGCTCTTCATCTGTCATCATCAAATATTTGATTAACGGGTTTGATGTATCAATAGAGCTAAATGTGCTAATCATACCACGTAAACGAAGTACAAGATGAAGTGTAGAGTCCTTCTGAATGTAATAATCTCCAACTGTATACTTGGTGTCGAGCTGAAGACCACTATAAATCAAACGTTGTTGATCAGGAGGAATTCCCTGCTTATCCTGTACCTTAAGCTTGACCTCTTCAATTGTATTAAACGGTGACACCATGAAGGTGAGAGTTTTACCCGTGAGGGTTTTGACATAGATTTCATATTGATCAGTAAGTGCCATTTGAAGTGGTGAACCATTTTGGATGTTGTAACTACCCAAAGCAAGTTCATCATCTAAAAGCTTCCTCCCGGAGTAAGTAAGGACATTACAACTTTTATTGTATTCCACTTGTTCCCTAATCTTATCCTTCACTAAGCCGATTGTATCTGTTGATTCAACTGCTAACGTAATTGACCGATGAAACCTTTTGCCTCCAACAAACGAGATGAAGATGCGCATACTACTTCCGTCTCCCTCTTGCATAGCCTGACCCTCATGGAGATTTGTAATTACCTCAACCCTTTCTTCGCTCCATTTTTTACAGCACAATGGGAATATTGGACAAATGGTATCATTTGCTACATGTTTCTTGATACAATCTGAATGAAACTGTTAATAGTTGGGCAAGAGAAAGTTAAATTAGCACATGTGTTAAAGATATGCACAACCTTAACAAAATACATTTGATATGCACAATTCATAATCATAAACACCCCTCACTCTTACCTTATGCCCGCAAATACCAACTGCAACCTTCAATCCATCAGTATCAGCAGTCTCATAATATGCAACTGATGGTTCACTCAATGAATTACTGCAAATTCTACAATCTCCTACTCCACCTGTCTTCTTTTCGGATGGTTGCAGTACAGTAAAAGAAAATTTCATTTCACTTCCGTCCTGGATGTTGTAACTGGATAATGTACGGCTCTTATCTGATAGTTCAACAAACCCCCTAGAGGCATCTTCTACCTTCAACAATAGACGAGCTTTACATTTGGCAACAGGTGGTATATACGCCGTATTAACACATTTCATCTCTTCGATCTTATCAAATAAATCTTGAATTGTGTTTGTGGGCTCGACGTCAAGGGATATGCTGGTACTAGCGTCACTATTTGCTGTTACAAAGATTTCCATTGTTATTAATAATAATATTAATATATGATATCAGTAATGATACGTGCAGGTATAAGCTCTTGTAACTGGTATAGAGATGTTGTACATAAGATGTGCACAAAAATAAAATTATGGGGTGTGAGATAGTATAGAAATAGAATAAGGCAGAGATACAAAAGTATGATAATACTCCTCTTCCAATCCCATAATTTAGATATAGACTTCATTGCACAATTCTCCATCGATATACAATAATATACCACACAACTAAAACATAAACCTAAAAGATTCATACGATCTTTACGATGCATGTAGTATTATAAAAAAAATGGCATGTGCTCTTAACGTGATACCCCCACCGCCTCCTCCAACAACAACGACGTCACACGAAGTATCTCACCTTTATCCACGTCTTTTTCGAATAAGCTATGCGTGGCGCCGCACCAAGTTATGTACAATATCATAATATTGCATCATTACTTTTGTTGAAAGTTTATTCCCGAAAAGATTGAAAGTTCCACTTACTAATTAAGTTTCATTAGATTTTTTGTCAACATTCAGTCAGTATTTGCACACCGACTTGTGATATGCCATTGTGTAGGTGCTGCAATAGTGGTTGTTTGGCATTGTATGGATATATAACAAGTTGATGAACACTCCCAGCATGATTGTAAGTCCCTCCACCATACTTTTACAGCACCATGTTGACAGGTCTCTTCCCTCAGATCTCGACTTTCTGCCAAATTTCTGGCAATATTTGGACACTGACTTGTGATATGCCATCATGTAGGTGCTGCAATAGTGGTTGTTTGGCATTGTATGTATATATAACAAGTTGATGAACACTCCCAGCATGATTGTAGGGCCCTCCACCATACTTTTACAGCACCATGTTGACAGGTCTCTTGCCCCAGATTGGGCTAAATTCTCCTTTTTCTGTCAACATTCAGTCAATATTTGGACACTGACTTGTGATATGCCATCATGTAGGTGCTGCAATAGTGGTTGTTTGGCATTGTATGGATATATAACAAGTTGATGAACACTCCCAGCATGATTGTAAGTCCCTCCACCATAC
>Ga0214478_101387_pt1 | contig 12187 bp, 13 predicted proteins | sample M1_20Mar14CPVII9_2_FD_178001 | JGI IMG/M metagenome (GOLD analysis project Ga0214478, IMG submission 178001) | Marine eukaryotic communities from Monterey Bay, California, United States - M1_20Mar14CPVII9sort6BwellD7 | ecosystem: Environmental > Aquatic > Marine > Unclassified | place: USA...
TTATCGATCCGGCATCGTTCACCACCGCTAATAATTTAACCGTATATTCGTTTCATACAGTATCGCCGCCTTGTAGACAATTATCACCGCCGCCGCCATCATCTTCCTTTTTTGTATATGCAATATCAAAATTATCATTAACGGACAATAGCAAATCAATGTTAAGCGTAACAATTGTTGTGGTATTAATAAATTATAGTAATACCATCATTACTATCAACAAAACAACTTAATTAATTGTTTATTACCAACAGCACACCAGTATCGTCGTGCAACAAGTAAAATCAATCCACAATGACACAAATAATACAAACACCAACAAATTATGATCACCTGTGTGCTTCACAGAAGGGACCTATTGTAAAATTATTTGTAGTATTTCATGCAATTGTCGCTGCCGCCGATATATATAATATCCTCGTTATACTGTGCTCAAACTTTTGCAATGGGTGCACAAATGTTTACTTATTAAATAACGACCATCAAATAACAACAAGGTATCTTCGGTGGAGCAATAATAGTCGGTATAGGTCTATCGGTATTAGATTAGATACAATTAAATGATTTACAATCAAAATTATAAAATAATACATAACAAATGGGAAAGAGCTATGATCCTATTAGTAGGTCTTACTCTTATACTTGGTCTTAGTCTTGTAATTGATATTGAACTTGACATATCAGAATCAAGAACAAGAACATCATGATTAGTTACATAAACTTCATTTAGCTGCCTGACTACTTAATCACATCATTATCTGTTATAATATACTACTACAAGTAGAGAATGTCTCTAGACATAGACGGAAGATTGGAGAAGAAGAAGCTCGAGTTGTACGAGAAGCATGGCTTGGACGGGTCTATGTCAGACGAGGAGGTTGCTAATAAAATCCGATCATTGTCTTCGAATGAGGTTCGACATCAATTGTTGAACGATTTCAAAGTACAGATTAGAGTACCAACCATTAATGGGAAGAATTATCGCAACAAGAACTGTAAGGAAATGATAGACTCCTTTCTAGAACATAGGAATGAAGGCTTTCCTCGCTTGAGGTGGCAGATCATGAGTCCTGCAGAACGTAAAGCAGATCAGAAGGCTGCAAAGAAGGCACTTAATGCAAAGAATAATGCAAAGAATAATTCTAAGAGGGCTAAGAAGAGGGCTAGGGAGAAGGCAAGTATTGTGGACAACCATCCAACATTTAATACGCCAGCATTTGCAGTACCTGGTAAAGATTTTAATGTTTTAAGACACGAAGACGATGTTGTTTTAAGGGCAGTCACTGGCGTGAATGGCAATATTTCACCTTATTGGCATACATACATGTTGCGGGTCGAGTTTCGAATGAGAGGGAGAATGAAGGTGCGGTTCAAAAGCTTGTGCAGTTGTATGAGTTGAGCTTAGAGAGGAGAGAGACTTTGATGGAGACCGCATCCAAGGTCAGTGAGGGCCATGTTAATGAATACTTTGCTTGGAAGGAACAGACTAGTAACAGGCAGATTATGGATCGGGACGAGTCTCAAATCGAATGGCTTGTTACATCTGATGTGGTCTCTTTAGATGAATCTAGAACAAAGATAAGTATACCTTGGATCCGGACTCTAATTGGACTGCATCTGATAGTGCCTGGACATTGGTGGAAAAGATGTAAGAAGGAAGACAAATCAAAATTATGGCGGTGTGAAATTGATTCCATTAATGATACAGACAAAGAAGAAAAGTACTTTGGGATTAAATGTCATGGGGATGGTGTACGCTACTGGATCAAGTATGAAACTATCAAGAAGTATGTGGATACGGACCACATTGATTACCCCAAGTATGATCTACCAGAAAAGCAACCTTCCATCGATCAGGAGTTTAATGCTAGGTGCGAGCAGACTTTGCGTAGGTTGAAGGATCCTAATGGTGAGATAGCATCTTGCTTTTGGTGGCTTGTATTAAAATATTGGGAGTCTAACAATTCTTTCATTCTTGCTTTGTGTTCCAGGCAACAAAAGGTATGTTAAGTGATTCTTCGACACTTTGGTTGGCATCTTGTATTGGCATTCGTATCACATGTAAGCTCAATGTTCTTCATCCCTCACTTTTTCTGTAGTCCGCTTGATATATGTTGCATTCATGCTGTGGAGGAAGTAAGCATTTACATACGTTCTCAGAAGATAGGATCAGAGATATCTGAACTCTTGATGGAGAAGTTTTATAGAGTGCAAGGACGTGGTTTGCCATGGGGTAAGATATCACATTTCATGTGGAATGACATAAAGAGCGTTGATGCACCACTTCTTGCTTGTGCTTCTTGTGGAATTCGAGATATTCATATCAACCACCGTGGTAACACTAGAAACGAGGACGGGTACAGCGAAGATACGCGCACTCGGGTAGGCAATGAGGATTATAGGAATAGAAGGCGTACATATCAGGAGGTAGAAGTGAAACAACTAATAGATAAGTTGCGATTGAGAGATGGAGACGAAGACATTGAGATCGAAGAAGACCCTGTCGAGTCTAATGATGTTGAAGAAATTGATCACGGAGAGGACAGCAACGGAGACCGTGGTATCGAGTCCAATGATAATCAAGACAAGTGTAAGCTGACAGGTCCAAGGAGCAAGAGGACGCAAGGCTATCATAGAAGATTGATGGAGAGAGAGCCATTGTGTATACCATGCAACGATAATGGAGATTCGAAGGAAGTCGAGTTGTGGAGATTGCGCTCTGTTTAGCCTGTCAAGAAGCCCGAGGAACTTGCTCAAGAGAAAGACAACCTCCCTGAGTACATGTTTGACAAGGAAGGTAATCCGGTATACTGCCACCTTCACCCTGAGTTTGTCAGAGAGGAGATTGTCCCAGGAGAGGAGAATAGGTATTATGCAACGATATGCTCGCATTGCAAGAAGAGCTTGGATGACAATAAGTCTCCTTGGATGTCCATTGTGTCTGGAGTAGATTTTGGGGATGGCAATAGGATTGGTTTGGAACCTCTCGTCGAACGTGAACGTCAAATGGTATCTAAGGTTCGACACTATTTACTGGTAGTAAAGATAGAGAGCAATACTGCAGATGGTAGAGTAAAGGAGAGAGGACAGTCGGCAGTCAAAGGTTGTGGTATCTATTTCAATCATGATAGTCCCCATGTGGTATCAGATTTGCTGTCGATAGATGGTATCAATGGAGATGTTTCTCTTCAATTTGTGGGTCCAGAAGGAGAGTATGATGCACTAGCTGCCAAGGTGATGGGCTCTTCGAATGTAGAGGGACGAGCTTGGGTCGTATACCAATGGCTGAAGGTTTTACAAGAAGTCAATTGTCACTATCAGTACGATGACGACCTACCTGAATACGATGAAGTCAAATCCATAATGCATTTCCCTGGACCTTTCATAGATGAACTACAACCCGTACAATACTACGGCCTTGACGAAAGCTGTGACGAAACGTCATGAATGGATGAGTAGAGGCAATGTATGGGATAGCATCGTAGAAGACAGAGATCTCCCAAGTAATGTAAAGTACATGGTTGTTGATCTGGAAACACATGATTGGCAGCACACTGCCCAGAGTAGATATGATACTGGACGTATAGTCGAGATTGCTTGGAAGCTTTTCAGTGATACAGGTGACTGTCTAGAATCAAAGCAGTACCTTATTAAACCATATGGGACATATAAACAGATTGCCAAAAAGGCCACGGAAGTTCACGGTATCACTACCGAGCGTGCATCTAAACATGGAGATCAGTTTACCCTACCAGGTAACTCCTATCAGTTTTAATTGTGCTTCGTCCGTGGCCATTTAAGAATAAACTTTGGCGATACACTGAGAATAAATTTTCGGCGAACCGGATGCAAATGAGAAAGGATGCCAAAAAAACAGACCCAAGAGCTTTATCCGGTACTCCGATTCATATTCACTCACGAGATTTGTTGCTCATTTGCTTAGAGATCCAGCCCCTTACTTGTTGTAGTACTCTTCGGCTCCGCCCTAATAGTGGCCATATATCGTCCAGCCCTATCGTTCATCAGGTCTCCTCCTTGTTTCTAACGCACGGGGCTGGATGTGTTTATTGATCTTTGGGCTGGATCAATCATTATAACAATGCTCTCTCTTCATAACATAATTTGCAATATTGGCTCCGCCATCAAAGATCATCCCACTATTACACCAACAAATATTACCACCAAACTAAGTGCACCCCCCCAAGCTTGCCGAGCGCTATTTCCACTTGCTCCGGTGGCAAGATGCGTATCAAATGTCCGAGATGGAGAATTGTTAGTAGGTTTATTGTGTATACAGCCGAAAAAACAATTCTTACATAAATTTTCGGCCAACTCGAACCGGGCGCTTGGGTGGGCCGGGCAAGATGCCCATTTCTATCTTCTGAAAGGCTATGTTTATTGTGGTCAGGTAGGTATATTATAAACATAGGCGCATAGATCATATTCATTTTGTGTTTTAGTCATCGATAATGCAGCCATAAAACCTTTATCGTTGTCATCAATAGCAACAGTATGTAGATAGGTACATTTGGAAACCAAAGATCAATAACACTTGGAAACAATAGAGTTAACAAAATCGATATAATATGAGTTCACTTATAAATGGACTGAAGAAAGCAATAAAAGTTGATGATGATCATAATATGGCCAGAATTATGTCACACAAATCAGATTGTATTGAGTATAATGATGATAAATGCTTCAGCAACGACGGGCTATATTTGCTAAGTAATGTTGCTGTCGCGGCAATTAACAATACAAATATAAAGAAGGAGAAAGACCGAACATCACTGACTATAAACAACAACAACAACAACAACAACAACAACAACAAGAATACGAAAGATTCCATTTCCGATGGGTGGGATGTTTTTAGATTTCAAATTAGTGAGGAGCATCGTCTGAAGACAACATTCAATAATGCAGAAGAGTTCCTATACCATTGGTTAGTTGAATTGAAGAGATGCAAAGAAAATAGTAGACTGAGACCCCTCTTTATGAATGTTAAAAAGTTTAAGTGGAACAACAAGTCACAAACTCTAGATGATTTTCGCACAGAAGCCTCGGCCAGATATAAACAACTAACATATACTCAGAAGGCATTATACAGAGCAATAGCTAAGGAGTATTTCAGAAAGAAGAAAAGTGGCTGATGTATTTTGTAATAACCCATCTTATTGAGAGTGTCCTGTATAAGGAAGACAATCGCGGGATGCTGCTAGTGTTGAATTGTTTTGTTGGTGTAGTAGGAAAGACAATGGCACAACCTTAGTATTAAACTTATGCAGTGGATGGCACATCTAAATATAATATTAATTTAAATAATTGGTGTTGTACAACAATGACAACGACGCAACAACAACAACAACCTTGATCATCGAGCTATAACAACGACGATGGAAACAATCTGCCTGACTTGATACGATGATAATGGAGAGCTAGTATTGATATATAAGATGCGGCTGCAGTGAAGATATACCTTGGCGTATACCAAAGGAACGGCATCTTCTACTACCACCAAAATAAAGACGATTGTACTCTATCCGTGATTGTACTGGATCAATAATTAATTATATCAAGTACTCATGTTGATAATTGATGGATGATGTATATATGAATTGCGACGACGATAACTACTATCTAGCTGCAAAGAATAGCTGCTTTTGCAATGATAGTACGGCAACATATCTGGAGGGAAATCAGTAAAGTCAATGTTTTATAGAGTTTAAGACTTGTTCTATCTTACCACTCCTAACACGGGTAAACTGCCCCCCGCCAGAGCGGGCATGCTTGATGTGGAGTTGGTTCTGGATGAATTCATTCGCATCGTTGAGAAAGTCCCCAAGGATGGTTTTGTGATTGCACACAAAATGGAACATGAAGATACTGTGTTGACAAACAGCTTCAGTCCTAACCAGCAGATTGTATGGAATGATGCTCCTAAGTGTGACACTTGGAATGTCCGGCTATTAAAATTCTTTCCAGAAGAAGCAAAAGATAAGTACAAGAAACGTCTTAGTTATACTCCCCTTCGTTATGGATTGAGGCTCCAACAACTACACGAATGCGTGTGTGCTGATGGTATGTATGATTATGCCCATTTTGCTGACACCGATGTGCAGATGACCTGGGAAATCTTTCGGTATTACAAACAGCATGCTACCGTCGAAGAACTCACGTGGACAAATCCGTCTGTAGAGGAGCAAATGGACAATGATACCAAAGAGCCTGCACATGCTTCTAAGAAAGCTCGTATACAGCAGACAGTACTATAGACTTAAATTCGTTCTTTACTCAAATTAACAACTGCTATAAACAAATAATTTAACACAAGAGACGGCTTGGTAACTGGTTGCATATCCTCCGACTCATTCATTGACCGTATCTTCACCCTCATATGTATATTTAAATTGTTGACAGTAATATGTTCTTCACTGAATATATATTCATTTAACTGATGGGTATATTGATTTATAATATCTTTTAACTTATAAGTGAACTGTTCCATTGCTATCGTTTATTCCATATATTTGTGTTCAAGACCACCACCAATCAGTCTTTCTACTTTCGATCTCCGTGAAAACTGCCAGCCGTCAGGCCTTGAGGTTACGAGGAGGGGGAGCATGATGGTAGTATTTGTCAAAGTCCTTGCTGTCTACTCCTAACCTTACAATCCATCCTTGTATTGAGATCAAATGGGGATGCTGCAATTCAGGTTCATATGGGTGGAAATGTGTTACGCCATATCCAATCGGTTCACAGTATTTTCCCTCTACGGCTCGCCCCAAAGTCCCCATCGACCAAGGGTTCAATGAACAGTCTTCCTCAGTGAGGAAACATGCCATCCAAAACACGTCTTTGTCTCCATCGTGATACTGTGCCTTATAGATCATCTTGGCTACATCAATGTCGTTGTGTATGTCTTGCAGTACGCGTACCGTCCCAGCCTTCAGCTCTTTATCAATAATAAATAGACTTGACTCAGCGAAGCCCGAATTGATTCTACCCATTGCCGAGCTCTTCACTCTTGTTATAAAGTTGAAATATATTTTGCTTCCATATGCTTCGGATACCCAGTCTGAAAAGTTCTGTGATTTAATTAAAGCTGGGATTGAATGTTGTCTGTTTTGTGTATCATGGCCGAGATACCAACCAGTCTTTTGGAATTGCTCCACATTTTCATTGACCATTGATATTGGTGACATAAGCGGTAATTGATCATTATCCATAACAATTACCAAGCGTTTTTTGATTGCAAGTGTGCATAATATTTTGCAAGGATATGATTGATAGAACTTCAAATCGTTACCCTTCGGTATATAGTCCTTCAGATCCACAATCCTTGAGTTGGGTACATGAGAAAGAAACCGCTTGTCCTTTGAGCTTAGTTCGTCTACATGGCAAAATGTTACCTCAGCTTCAGAAGACTGCATCATACCCTGAGCGTATGCATGAATAAGGTTCCTCGGTGGTACACACATCGCATATGAAATCTCATCTTTCGTGTATATTGGAGGTGTAATTGAAGGTGTACCAATGGAACCTTTGGCCTTATCTTGGCTGTCACTATTAACATTCTTCTCGGCTAGAGCTGGCTCAGCACTTGTAGGGAAGAATACTACTATTCGGCATACCACTACAACCCGATTCGATCTTTAAGGTTTCATTGTTCCATCTGGCAAAGCATCCATGTATTTCTTTACACACGGCTAGTGTTCGCTGCATATCAGGATCCCATTGGGAGCTTGGTTTATTCCAATGAAAAGCAAAGGCATGTTCCCGGTACTTATCCTCAAAGGACCAATTACGATTAACACCTAAACCAGACATTGATTGGTTGCTACTTTTTGACCAAATGATTGCTTGATCCTTTGGCACTCTACTAAGATGCTCACCATAGTTGCCGACTTTGTACCCAACTTTTGTGAAGTATTCCCTAAAACCTAACCAATAATCGTCTTGTATATATCCAGTATCCTCATTACATTGGGCTATATTTGGTCTATGGTGGGTATCGTTTGGATAAAAATCCTTATGAGTCTGCATCAGAGCATACCAAAGACCAGGCTGATCACAGTGGTGCCATTCATATGATTTAGTTTTTGATTCAAAGTTTCCATTTGGGCACATACCTGCTGCAAATGTTCTCCAATTCTCAAGTAGTTTCTTACCAAATGGACCATTCTTTATCATGATTGCAAAAGAAGAGAATGATCTCGGAATATCGGCTTCGTTATCATCAACTGGGATCAATACTTGTACATTATTAACTCCATGCATCTCGAACTCCTTAATGAAAGAGTCTAACGGTCTCGAATAATCTTTGATGATATAGTCTAGATCACCGTAAAGTACCCAATCATACTTAGGAAGGGCCGCCTGAAGGTGTGGTATTCGATCCCAAGCTCCATACTCTAGCCACCACTTTGTACTATTGCTTCCTGATAATTCACGTGTTTGATTGAGGATAAAGTCATAATTCCATAAATGTGCATAACATTGTCGGTTAGTGATCTGATCAAAGAGAGCTTGAAGCTTTATATCTCTTTCCCTTGGACTCCACATATTACTCTCAATATAGCTTGCTAGAATACCAATCCTTGGTCGAGTAGTAGTAGTAGCAGTTGTACTATCCGATGGAGAGCCAGTTGTGTAAAGAGCAGGCACTTGCCATCCTTCATATAATGATGGCAGTTGAACCATATTGACGCGTAGTGTGAGTAGAGTCAGGAAAGAGAATACAAACAGCCATGATAACCCACTATTGAATCGATGAGGCTGTATCCCTAGTGCTCGACTATCACCCTTCCGATTGTGGTTGGCATGATATCCCAACCATTTTTCTGACCATGACAATTTGTCATGGTACGCTAGCTTCTACGTAGTAACCATGCTTTGGCCTTACCATGACAAATTGTCATGGTAAGAAGATACCAATTTTCAATCTATTGCAATAACATGAAAAACCATCGTAGACGGCGCCGCCGATACTCCGCTTATACTACTCTCGACGGCCGATTCGATGGTGCAATGGACGCCCATATCGAGTAGCCGCATCATAGTCGATCGGCGTCGACAAAGTTGATGTTTTGCAATTGCAAAATTGCAATGGATACCGTATCCTCTCAGAGCGAGTAAAGTATTCCACGTCACAATATATGACCATGACTTTGGGTCATGGTCATGTTGCTAACGGTTGAAATTTATTCTTGACCATGACAAATTGTCATGGTAAAAAATGGTTGGGATATGGATTGGATTGCAATAGATGTAATGCAACCTTGACATCATCACTGTTCGAACTGCCCTTTTGATGTGATACATTACTACCCATATTGATGCTAACTGATCTTCTACGACGACAAATATCCGTTTTGCTCACTATGGTCACTCAATCCAACCTCTTTATGTTGAGAGTATTATAACTTTGATTGATGATGAGAATGAGATGATCAAATGCATGATTTGCAGTACTTGGTTGTATTCAACTTGCATACCTATAAGGCAGTATGATTAGGCCATTGATAACTTTGGCAGTGGTCTTTATGCAATATAGTAGTTATTCTCAACATCCTACTTGAGGCAGTTGCTGCGTCCGAGGCAGTAGGCCATCGTTGATGGCAGTTTTAGTAAGATATCTTCCTCATGGTCGGTATCTTTTTGGTATCCTTCCAAAAAAATTGTGCACAAGATGTGCACAAAAGAGATATCTATATTACCACGCACCACACAGTTTTAGATAAACTGCAAAGAGACAGCCTGCTCCCAACACAACTCCGAATACAGTTGCTAAAGATGCCGCACCCGGAGATTCCCTTTCCATAGATACATCATCCTTCTTCTTGTCTTTGTCTTTCTTTTTCTTCTTCGGCTTAGGTAATTGCATCTCTCCCTCATCATCCTTATTCTTTCCTTCCTTGATGGCTTCTAAACCCTCTTCTTCAGCCGCAGGTAAATCAAACAAGATCCGTATGTGACTGTGAGGGACTGCACATGGTTTCAAGTTGGTATCTTCGAAATAAATTGTCGGGTGCTCTAATGAAATACCTTCATCTCTAAGTCGATTAATGTCACCAATCTTACCATTGAGATGGGATAAATCATATTCACATGGGTTGCCTTCGTATGTAAATGGTTTGTCTAGTCCATGACATATAACTGGTGTTCCTGGAGTGAAGAGTGGCAAAATTCCATCCTTTGCTATCGTGGGCCAGATTAATGTATTAATGATGAACGTCTTTTCACTTTCCTCATCCCGTGGTGTTTCAATTGGACCTTTAACTCTCATCTTCGTTGCACCATCCAAGTATTCTAAACATTGATGTAGACCAAGAACTTCCTTTTCTGTAACAAGTATTACCAATCGACATTTCATTTCACATAAATCATATTCAATTTGTTTTGTAATTCTATGTTCTTGTCCATGTACACGTCTGCTAAGAGCAGCAATCTCAATTAAAACCCTCTCCGCATATAGCATTTCACGTGCAACTTTAAGTGTAATGACTAATTTTATACCAAAATGTATTGCATCTCCAAAATCTCCCCGTTCGACCGATTCAACATACTGTTGCTTCTGTCTTGCAATATTATCAACTGGAATCTTTTCTTCTGTATTTACTAATTCCTCTCTATCAATAATAGCCTTGGCAAGGACAATCTTATCATCTATATTGTCGTTCCAATCCTTGCCATCGTAAAAGAGGGCGTCTCAGCTTCTCTAAACCACAAGCAAACATACTACAAAACAACCTCCTAAATCCAAATCACGATCATCCAAACACGGCAGTACCAAAACGATGCCCGCTCTGGCGGGGGGCAGTTTACCCGTGTTAGGTAGTGGTAAGATAGAACAAGTCTTAACTCAAAATCTCAAATGTTAAAACTGTGCAACCCAGTTTTCTATCCAGTACAATCAGGATAGAGTACAATCGTCTTTATTTTGGTGGTAGTAGAAGATGTCGTTCCTTTGGTATACGCCAAGGTATATATCTTCACTGCAGCCGCATCTTATATATCAATACTAGCCCTCCATTATTATCATATCAAGTCAGGCAGATTGTTTCCATCGTCGTTGTTATAGCTCGATGATCAAGGTTGTTGTTGTCGTTGTCATCGTTGTACAACACCAATTATTTAAATTAATATTATATTTAGATGTGCCATCACGGCATAAGTTTAGTACTAAGGCTGTGCCATTGTCTTTCCTACTACACCAACAAAACAATTCAACACTAGCAGCATCCCGCGATTGTCTTCCTTATACAGGACACTCTCAATAAGATGGGTTTTTACAAAATTCATCAGCCACTTTTCTTCTTTCTGAAATACTCCTTAGCTATTGCTCTGTATAATGCTTTCTGAGTATATGTTAGTTGTTTATATCTGGCCGAGGCTTCTGTGCGAAAATCATCTAGAGTTTGTGACTTATTGTTCCACTTAAACTTTTTAACATTCATAAAGAGGGGTCTCAGTCTACTATTTTCTTTGCATCCCTTCAATTCAACTAACCAATGGTATAGGAACTCTTCTGCATTATTGAATTTTGTATTCAGACGATGCTCCTCACTAATTTGAAATCTAAAAACATCCCACCCATCGGAAAAGGACTCTTTCATATTGTTGTTGTTGTTGTTGTTGTTTATAGTCAGTGATGTTCGGTCTTTCTCCTTCTTTATATTTGTATTGTTAATTGCCGCGACAGCAACATTACTTAGCAAATATAACCCGTCGTTGCTGAAGCATTTATCATCATTATACTCAATACAATCTGATTTGTGTGACATAATTCTGGCCACAATATCATCACCAACTTTTATTGCATTCTTCGGTCCATTTATAAGTGAACTCATACATATTATTATTTTGCAAATAAATTATATCGATTTTGTTGACTCTATTGTTTCCAAATGTACCTCTCTACATAATGTTGCTATTGATGACAACGATAATGGTTTTATGGCTGCATTATCGATGACTAAAACACAAAATGCATATGATCTAATATGATGCGCCACTACATAGCCTTTGCGTAGGAGTATTGAAAGGAATGGGCATCTTGCCCGGCCCAAGCGCCCGTTCGAGTTCGCCGAAAATTTATTTTCAGTGTATCGCCAATTTTATTCTTAATCTGTGACTAAGGAGCACAATTAAAACTGATAGGAGTTACCTGGTAGGGTAAACTGAT
>Ga0214478_101390_pt1 | contig 12173 bp, 6 predicted proteins | sample M1_20Mar14CPVII9_2_FD_178001 | JGI IMG/M metagenome (GOLD analysis project Ga0214478, IMG submission 178001) | Marine eukaryotic communities from Monterey Bay, California, United States - M1_20Mar14CPVII9sort6BwellD7 | ecosystem: Environmental > Aquatic > Marine > Unclassified | place: USA...
AACAGGTCGGTTAACGGTTGGGGTATGAAGGTTAGTTTAATTGTATTGTTATTGGTTGGTCGAGAAGGTTCAAACTGTTTTATTATTATTGAGATATTGTATATTTATTGCAATGTGCACACCCCATCTAACGCCTATATTAACGCCTACATGTCAACACATTGCAATTGCAACAAAAATAGCGGCTGTATCAAGATGGTCCCGATCAAAAGGCTTACTATCATGAAATGTTTCTTCGAGGAAAGCCTGAACTTTGTGCTGCAATGTCTCGGTTAGAAAATCCTGGTAAACGTTTGCCAAAGTAAGTTTTCGACCGCTGCTGAATGTATGAAAGTATCGAATTATATATTTTGTTCATATCTTGTGCACAAAATATCACTAATCATTCATCTCTACTTTTTCTGTCTGTATAACACTTAACAGCAAAGCTGGTGAACCAAACTTTTATGAGATTTCACGTCGATTTCCTGTACCAGATCCACCTCCAGTTTATACTTCCTATTCAGCATACGGCCCAGTAAACGCTGGCGGTCCTTTATCACCAATGGGATATCAGCAGCCTCATTCATCTCCTCAGGGATATTACAACAATCAAATGGCCTCACCTCATCATCATGCTCCTCCTCCACCATATGGGCATTACTATCCTCCTCAACATCAGCCTGGAGCGGATGGTAATGCATATGGACAATATCCACCACAACAACAAGGAGCTTATGGACATTACCCTGGTTACCCCCCACCTTATGGAATGTATCCCCCCCAGGCACCGGCTCCTGCTGCTCAAGAGGCTCCTCCTACTCCATCAACTACTGCACCTCCTCAAACTCAAACTAATGGTGCAGCGGCGGCGGCAGCAGCAGCAGAGCAAACTGGTGGTGTTGAAATGAATGGGGCACCAGCAGCAGCTTCATCTTCTACCCACAATCAACCACCATCTGATCCAAATACTGTTTCAAATAGTAATAATAGTGATTCAGACGATGACCATTTTGATTTCGATGAAGATGATCCTGTAGAGTTTGACGAGACACTATACCAACGTGTAGTTCAAATTGAGAAGGGATTACCAGTATTACATACCAATCAAAACAAGGGCAAGGGGGAGAATGCAAGTGCAGACCAAGCTGCCACCATGCAACAACCTTCATATGAAGCCCAAGCCCCGGCGGCATTTAATAATTTTGGATATTGATAACATTATTCGCCAAAATAGAAGTTATTAGCAAATGTAAATAGTGCAACCCTATATTATTATGGGAGACACACCAAAAAAGAAGATAGAGTCATATGAGATTAAGAAGTGGGTGTGGAGAATGGTATGAATACGGCCTTTCATATGCTAAGCATAGGGATTCATTTTCCACCCCATATGCAATTTTGAAGTACAAGCAGTAAGTGTACGCTGCCGTGTTATATGTACACAGTGATAGAAGAGGTAGAAGTCATGTGAAATTCCAAGAGTAAGCTAAATGTGCAAAAGAATAAGACTTTTACTGTCTACAACATTATCCATTAAACCCTACAAGTAGGTCTCCCTGACTATTCAAATCTCAAGCACGAGTTCTAACATACTTCATTTTCTTGGCAAGAAACATATAAGGCCCTAACTTGTACTTTTGTACTTTTTGTCTCTGCCGACTTGTAGGCACGCACTTAGTGAGTTGTAGTGAGTTGGTGACAATTGTGAAGGGGGGTTCTTACATCGTTAATGCTTTAATATTCTTTCTTCCCTTATCATTTTTCAGAAACATTGTTGACATGTCGCTTAATCTCATGCCTATCTCTATGTGTATCTATGGTTAAGATATATGTTCTAATATAAATACAACCATGGAATACTCAACAACATCTTCCACAACAGCAGGTACCAGCGTTTCATTCGTCACGCCAACCTACCCTGTTGAGTCGAAGTCGAAGAGGATTGTTCATCTTCTTCGCCTACTCGTCGTCTATGCATGCCTATGCAACAAGTCGAAGGAGAAGGAGAAGATAACAGTTGATGATGATTATGTCACTCTCATTCAACTCGAAGGAAGTACTATACTACAAAGTTGAAGATTAGTATTGACGACTTTCCAGAGCTGCCCTTTGCAGTTGATAGGTCCATCGATAACGATGAGATGACGACGATGCATCGTCTGAAATAAGTAGCGACTATCGTCAAGATACACCGATATCTAAACCTCCCGCCCCACTATCATTTAATGATGTTAACCGTCGTAATGAAGAAAGAAGTAATACCCGTGCAACCTTATTGTCAAGTAGGTCAGAGAAGAGGACAAAGCTGTCGATGAAATTACCTCTGCCAGAGCGATATCATGAGAATGAGAACCTATCATTATCATATCAGACGACGATGCAACGTGAATTCATTGCAAGATGTGCATAGATGATACCATCCTTTCTAGAAGAAGTAGGTAGGAGTGATGTTTGTCTAGAACTACTTTGTACAAATCTAAACATTACTAATGTATAAATTGAAAAGATATACACATCTGATGCTCATACCTATATCATACATCATACAACAAGAGAAAGTAGAGGCAATAGTAAATGTCATTGTCATATTCTCTTATACACTTCTATTTCTATACATTATAAACGATACTACAAACCTATAAGATGGTATGATTCAATACCTCCGGTCGACATATCCCCTCCCAGATCCACCCATGTGAATACTTGACGGTGCTCCTCTACCACTACTGCCATGATGCTGTGACTGTTGTTGAGGTTGTCCTGTTAAAACATTATGACCACCCGCTGCAAATGCCATGGTAGGACTACTTTTCAAAGACCAAACACTCATGGAACTAGATGGTGCGCCTCCTCCTCCACCACCCACTTCTTCTCCTTGATCACCAGTGGTATTATCAACACCATATCCACCTTGTTGTGGATATGCTGCTGCAACAGGCGATGGTTGATAGACACCGTTGCAAAATAGACCCTGTTCAACTACACCATTGGAATAAACCATACATCCATGTCCGTCGGGTACATTAGTAGAGTTAACTTCTCCAGTGTATTGTCCAGAAAAGCCATTCACATCCGACCAAGGCATATTTTGTACTTGTCCTGCCCCGCCGTGATGATGATGCTGAGATTGTTGACTGCCACCAAACTGAGACGGTGCTCTACTATGTGCAACAGATCCTCCTCCTTGTTGAGATGATCCACCACCGCCAACCGAACCACTACGGACACTTTGTGAAATAAAGCTTCGTAAATCATCCAACTCCTTTCCCTTCCGCTGTTCCTTCTCAATCTTGGATGTTCGTGCATGTGATTTCCAATTTCCACTAAAACCTGATGATTTAGCTCTATTCATATTTATATCCATCTCCTCTGACACACCCTCAATCCATAATCCTTCGTGGCTAGTTCCATTGTTATAACGGAGTGTACCGTGTCCGTGAGGCTGGCCAAACTCGTTAATTTCACCTGTATACTTGCCTTCTCGATTATACTTGTCCTTAAAAGGCATTTTGGCAACCTTCAAATTCGGACCCTGTCTAATAAATCGTTGTGATGATCCACTTTGTGTACCACGAATTACCTCCTTTCCTTCTTCTTCTCGACTGCTCTTCCGACTTTTAGACTTGCTTCTTGTAGATTTGCCTCCTATTGATCGTTGTTGACTTTTACTAGTCTTTACACTCTTACCGCCAGTCGACTTTCGGCTCTGTTTACTTCGTGTCGACTTGCGAGATTTGACTGATCGTGCTCCACTAGTGGGAGATGTAACATCCCCTTTATCATCAAGTGATATATCAAATTCAAATACCATTTGTGATTCATTTGCCTTCTTTTTGGTACTTTGACTCTTTGATCGTTGTCGACTTTTGGAACGATGACTACTTTGTTGTTGGGAAGGACGTGCTCGACTTCGACTTCTACTGTGTCGTACTTGTGACGGCTCATCATTTGAAATGTAAATATTCTTCTCCTTCCTCATATCCTTCTTCTTATTATTCTTACCACCAAATCGCTTCTTTTCCTTACGTATACGACTTAGTCTATTCATCTCTTCCACACAGCAATCTGGACAATTGGTAATTAATACATTCCACCCACCTAATAATTTCTTCTTACGTAACCGGACATGTGGATGACGAACGCAGTATCCTTTTCTGTCGAATAGATATGTCATTATCTCTTCTTGATCTTGTTTATTATCCCTACCACTGCCGTGGTGGTGTGAGGAATGATGGGAATGACTATCTGTACTGTACGCGCTATGTCCACTAATGACTGACATTCCGGTGTTGATACCAGTAGGTGTAGCACAGGTACTAGTTTCATCACCTGATCGTATTGAATTGGGTGTAGTTGATCTTTGTCGATGACTGTTATATTGAGGTGGTTTAGATGGTGGCATACCATAATGTCGATTAAACGGTGATGATGATCGTCCTCTACTACCAAAGACTGAACTTGATTTAATACTTTGTTGTATTTGATTCTTCAATAGTGAACCTTTGGTAGATTTACCTGAACAGGATGTGTTTGGTTGTGTTTCATGTGTTGATGATGATGAGTGTGAGAGGACAGTGCCTTTACTACTTGTTGTTGTTGTTGTTGTAGGCCTCTTCATTTGTTTGGAAGAAGATATACTTTTACTCCGACTTTTACTACGACTATTACGACGAGTAGTAGTATTGGTAGATGCTGATATTGATTTATTGGTTGATGAACGTTTTGATAATCGTGTATCAATTGTATAATCATCATTATATGCTGAAGTGGTTGTTGTGGTTGCTTGAGAGGATACCAATTTATATCGTTCACTTTGACTCCGTCCTTGTGATAATGATCGACGATTATTATTTGATGTAGAAGAAGGTCCGGGTGTATTATCCCTTCGAGGTCTTTTACTTTGTGACTTGGCTCTGCTTTGGCTCCTTTGTGAAGTTGTTGGACCTCTGCTTTGACTCCTTGCTGATGATGGACCTCTACTTTGACTCCTTGCTGATGATGGACCTCTACTTTGACTCCTTGCTGATGATGGACCTCTACTTTGACTTCTTCGTTCCTGACGAGCAGCACCTCTACTCTGACTCCTACCTCCCCTACTAACAACACTCCTTCCACTTCTTCCCCTTGACATACCTCCATTTTCATTTCGAACACCATCTTGTTTGGTAGGTCTACCTCTTGAACTATTAGTCCTTCGTGATTTCATTTCATCCTCGTATGATTTCATATCTTCCCTTCTGCTATTACTTTCCTCGTCTCTTCCTCTTTGGTGCTCATCTCTTCTCCTTTGATGTGTCATGTCGGATGAGCCACCTAGACATCCTAGCCTTTTCTTGGACGTTGTTGAATAGACTGATTTATTATCATTTGATTTAGATGAGTATACTGATTTATTGGTAGACGAGTATATCGATTTAGAATCAGATTGAGAAGGTCCGGGAGTACGTGATCGTGATCTTCTTTCTTTATTATGATGATGTTGAGTGTTGGAAGTTTGTTTTGTATTTATGCGATGTATAATACTGTCATTTAATTCTTCTTCTTCATTATTGTTGTTGGATTGTGATGGTGGTCTATTACTTCTTCGTATTCTCTCCCTGTTAGTTGATGAGGAAATATTATTTGATCGACTGTAATACGAAGTACTGATACTACGCTCTCCGCTATGTCGACTACGCTCGCCACCGCTATGTCGACTATGATGGTCTTCATTTAATTTACTATCAGTGTCATCTTTTGTCATTCCTTCATAACTCGACGGTCTTCTACTTCTACTCCTACTTCTCCTACGATTTAATATATCACTCCGTTTTTCAATTTTATATAATCCATCTTCATTTTCATTCATTGAACTATTTGCATTATTTAATTCATCATACCATTTATTATCAAAGTCGGTACTCCCTGGCGTATCGTTGACTGATTTATCATTTATATTATTATTATTAGAGGTAGTACCAGTAGTGGCATTATGCTGTTCACGTAACAACTTTCGAGAATTTATATTATCGACACACCAATCTTTCGATGCCCAATCTTTCGATGCCCACGTTGACCCTCCTGTAGTGTGCAGTTTGTTATCATGTGAATCAATATCTAACTCAAATCTTTTTGTAGTAGTATTTGATATATGTTGTGATAGACTTGGTTGATACGATTGATCTGATTGTGGCTCCATTTTTATTATGTATATTTGAGTGTTTATTGCAATGACTCGCGAGTCATTGACAATTTTATATTGCAAAATACATACTACTACTTTCTTCTGGATATGTTATCATATATTGCATTAGTAGCATAGGTTTAAAGCTTCATGTGTTCTTAGTTACATAAGTAGTTGATTGAGTTGCTCTTATTAAAGGGCTTCTCTAATTTTTTAACGGTATTGTACGTACTCAATTGTGACATTCGACATTGAATAAAGCCTACACTGCGATGAGGTGATTGGGGAGATGTAGAAGTATTAACAGCCTTAATATTGGAAAACAAATGATATCGACCAAAGAAGACGATAACTTACCGTTTTCTGCTGAAGAGTCGGCATCATGTGATGTGTCACAGCAACATCAACATCTATCATCAACACAAGATTCCTTTGATGATGAGGAGGCTATTGATATTGATGTCATACCGCCATCAAAAGAAGGGGAAGTATTGGTAGAATCGGTATTATCAGTATTAGACGAGAAAGATAAGATTGGTAGATGGGCTGCAATAGCCATGGTCATTAATTTATATGTCGGAACAGGAGTAGTAACAATACCAGCATCGATTGCACTTGGGGGGTGGATATCTCTCCTCCTCCTAGCCTTTGTTGGTGCTATTGCATGTTCTACTGGATTACAAATCTCGAACGGGTTTGAAATAACAAATAGTCAGTCATACTATACTTTTGCAAATGCCGCCGGAGGACAGGTGGCAGAGAAAATTACATTAGTTATACTTACATTATTCTTCATATCATCCAATGTTTTCAATTCTCTAATCATATTTGATACCTTACATTCAACTTTGAATTACTTTGGACATAGTAACGAGGGAATGAAATATGCAATATCTATTAGTATTGGGGTATGTTTGCCTTTAGTACTAACCGCATATGATATCCTGCATCCTCGTGGATTAACAAGAATTGGTCAAGCAGGGACCGTATTCGTTGTTTTGTTAGTGATTTGTTTAATCGGTACTTTTAGTAAGATTATTCATTCAAATAATACAAATCCTGAATGGGATGGAGAAGTGTCTCCACCAGAATACCACACAGCTAACTTGGCATATATAACTGGTGTTATTAGTAATGTGGCCACGAATTATGCTGGTCATGGAGGTCTACCTGACATATACCGTCGCATGAGTAATCCAAAAGAAGACTTTCGATTTGTGGTGTATGTATCATTTATAATCATGACTACAATGTTCATTGGATTAGGTGCTCTCTCGTATGCAGCACTAGGCGATGGAGTTGCTAAATATCCGAATGTGTTATCCTATCTTCCATACTTATGGCCTGGACATAGTGCAAAACAAGAAGCAATCATTTTGCTAATGAACATTATCTTGACTATCAAGGTCATACTTAGTCAGCCTGTATTTGTTGATTTGACATTGGAATATTACGAAGGATGGTTGTTATTACATAGCCGCAACTGTATACAAAGAATGACAAGACAAAGCAGCAGCAACAACAACAACAATATCATTGCCAGTACGTCAAAAAGAATGAAAGCAGCAAAGATTACAATTTACTTTACTTATTTCATCTTGACAGTATTGATAAGTATTGGTATGCATACTGCACTAGCGGAGGAAGCTCTGATGCACTACTTACCATGGGAGACTACAATCTTTGCCTGTTCTGAGATATATCTCTTTCCATCGACATTCCTTTTATTAATACTTTGGAAGGAGAATAAGAAGGAGGAGACGAGGCCCATTTCAAAGCGTCTTCTGACATGGAATGTTTGTATATTTATACTTTGTTGGGCTATATTTGCAAATTGTCTCTATTTTTCGATAATGTATGCAACAACTTCTTCTCCAGAGCAGGCAGTTGAGAATGAAGAGGAAGTCTAAAACTGAGTCATTTAGTTATTAGGTTTTATGTGTACCGAGAAGAGGGAAGTGTCTGGGTTGGGTGAATGGTATGAGCGTTCGATTAGTCCTTCTGCCCAACCCCTAGAGATGTTAAACCGCCTCTATATCTATCAGCTTTAGGAATGTAAGATAGTATACTAAACAAGTATTCTTTACAATAATCACTTTACGTTTGTCTCTCTATCTGAGAATTATGAGACCATATTTACAATGATAAATGAGCACAACTGTGTTCATGTATCGTGCCAGAGCTCCTTATAATGCTCGACCACAACTCCAACCATGTTTACCATCTTGCCAATGTTACCCAAGCAATAGGAGTATCACCAACTTTATTCCCATACTGTTTGACATAGAGATAGACTCACGACTATGGTCTCACGGTTGGGTCGCTATTTGACTCAAGGATATCAAGTTGGTTCTGTCCGTCGAATTTGAAGTATATCTTTGGTATTAATAACCGGGAGTCTTTGATTGTAACTGGGATGAATGAATCAGAGCATTGATTTCAACTTCACTTCGTGCGTACTTCAATACTATTTAGGGTATTGCAAATCATATCTTTATACTTTTCTATCATCTTTAGAGTAAAATATCTTTGAATTAGAAAGATTCTATAGTATAGTCCCTCACCTCTAATTGCCTCTCATAGAATTAGCCATCAGTGATCTTCTTCAATTTGATTGTCTCTCAACCGCACAATAGCTCTCATTTTTCATCAAGAAGATATACCTCCCACAATATATCAATTACTACCATATATAAAACAATGGCTGTCGTCCCTGATTCTACCCTCTCATCCTCCTACACTGCCAACAAAAGGCAGCGTATCTCTACTACAAAGGTTGCTAAAACTTCTAATGCAAATACACAACAAACGGTTGTTGCAATCGCTCAACCAATTGTAACAATCCGTCAAACACCGGGTGCCAAACGTCCACAAATGAAGTATGATCCATCCGTACCAATGACTAAAGAACAAACCTCCGAATGGCGTCGCATCGAACGTAAGAAGCGTAACCGCGAGTCTGCCGCAGCATGTCGTAAACGTCAACGTGATCGTATTGCCGACCTTGAAGATGAGGTATCAGTATGGAAGACCAAGTTTGAAAATGCATTATTATCACTCAAGACTATCGAGGGTACTGATGAAACGACCAAGTTTCAGAAAGAGGTTGAGAAGAAGTTTGTTATACCCCCTCCTCGTGAGAATACAAAAGAATTGAGGATGAAGAGTCAGCAGCAGAGGAATAGTGGTAGATGTACTACTCCTCCAAATACTGCCACCTCAACTGCTGCAAGTACTACCACTAACACTGTATCACCCTACGACCGTCCCAAGTTCATCCCACCAATCGTAACATCATCCGGCGACGAAGTTGCCGTTGACGATTTACACTTCCCAGTCCTCGAAGATTCAACAACTATCAAGTTCACGTCTGATTCGTTAATGTCAAGAGTTGAGAACCTACAGCACTCTTTACCAGCAGAGTATAGAAAACAAAACTGTATCATACCTACACCTCGAGATGTTGATGATTGGTTTGCCATCTTGGATGATTGTCACTACTTTGATATACAATGAGCTTTTCCTTCCGTAGCACATATTTTATATATACTTGCAGTGTATATGATGTATGTCTTCATTAATATGGTATGAGCTAACACATCCGCCTTTGCGTGTTGTTGTTGGTAGCTGTAACCATAACCTCCCTTTTGAAGCTCAGTATCAAAGTTGGTCGACATCTCCAAGACTTGGTCGAACCAACTCATCTGCATCTCATTGGCTTAGGGTTTCCCTCACACACTTTTGTGTTGATGAGGTCGAGTTACCCGGCCTTTAATATGATGATCACATTCCCGCAGTGAAGATCACTGGTGCTGTTAACACTCCTCTAACGAATATCGAATCAGTCTGTGATGACTTACTTCAAGTTGTTCCTGATAGTTGTTTATCATTTACTGAGAAGAAGACTATGCCTTTTCCTGAGGCATGTCCAAGTCTTGTTACGTCGTCAAGTGATTCGAGTTTAGCTGCCGATGTTATGGCCGCTGCCGCCGCTGATGTGTTGATGAAGTCGTCTGTTACTACATCTGATGAGAGTATTCCGGGTGTTAGTACCGATGGTGGAAGTGATGAGGATAGTGACCTTGGTGACTTCTTACTTGATGCCGTGAACTGGTTATAAGTAAGATAATTGGGGTTTGATTTTATGTCTTGGGGGTTCCTGTAAAGGCTGTATTCGCGTCGAGGTTCGTACTTAAGTACTTTGACCAATGTATACAGTAGTATAACTTAAAAAACTGATGATACCAGAAATACTTAGCTCATTAAATATATGTCATTAGTTTAAAGGTGGGGTCAATATCTACATAGCTCATTTGCAACGCACATGATGACTCTCTCATTCCATTTATCGATGGTATCTCTCCATATATATTGCAGGCATGTAGAATCTATCTTCATTCCAGCAGCTTGTGCTTCTTCTAATCGAGGTTTCAGTTTCTTTTCCAAACTCATACCTAACGAGGAAGGATTATTGGTTACAAATGTCAGAGCTTTACTCTCATCTCCCAAGGCATCGATGTAAAAAATTAATGTAGGTTCCAAATTGCTATCTATATTATAACAAAACAAAGACGGTAGCCGCTGTATCATCTTCGATAGTTGTTCATCTGTTAGGGATAGACGTTGTTGTAGCCAATCTAATTTTGGTTCTATATTGGTGTGTATATTATAACCGAATAGTGCCGGTAGCCGCTGAATTAACTTTGATAGTTCATCATCTGTTAAGGACAAACGTTGTTGTAGCCAATCCAATTTTGGTTCCATATTGTCAGGGACACTTAACGTTAGAGGGCCAGGTGATAGTATGACCAGTCTGCTCAAGGCAACATCATCTAACAGCAAGCGTTGCTGTAACCAAGCTAATGTTGGTTCTACATTTTCTAGGATTGAAACTCCTATGATTTGTGGCCTTCTTTGAATAAGTTTGCCTAGTGCGGCATCATTAAGTAGTGGCAGCCTATTCTGCAAGTATTCTATCTTCGAAGCAAGTCCCCCATCTGATTCTGGTGGTCTACCAAGGATCATTGGTTGTAATTGAGTAATTTTCCTTATTTGATTCTCCGTCAAACTAAAGCGATTCTTCAGCCAATTTGCACGTTCATCTAATATACCAATATCTAGAGTCAATATGCTGCAAGGATAATTGCGATCTTCGAGTTTATCCAACTTTTCTTCACTAAATCCCATTCTATTGCTCAAATATTGTCTGTTGGATGCTATTATTGATGGATCTGTTGGTGCGTAGTGTAAAGGATACCGTCGACGATATCGATATAGCCAACTATTTGTTACCGTTTGCTGTTGAAATGAAGAACCTAATGATGCAAATAGTAATAATGTAGATAGTATGCCAAAAATGTAAGAGCATGACAATATTGCCTTACTACCCATCTTCTTTGTCTTTGATATGTATGATATGATATTAGATATATGAACTTTGTTGACTTTGTAGAAATGCTCAAGATATCATGCTCAAGGTATCTTCGACCCCTTATGTATTGTTTGATCTTCTTCTTCTTGTGATATAACAGAGAACAGTTAGCAGTCCGAGAGCATTATTGAAGCATGACACAAAAGCTAGTATGCAAAAGCAACCCGGCCGTAGCCCGTGGCCCTCACGGCTTAAGTGGTATCCTTAAATTGCAATTCGCGATCAAACGAGCCACAGTCGTCAGCAACAACATAACAAAATAAATCATTGTTCTCCCATCTATCTTATTTCTACTATCCTATACCAATATAACCATGAAATTCAGTACTATTACCGCCGCCGCCGTGCTCAGCACTTGCTCTGCATTTGCACCTACCACTCCAGTATCTCGTTCATCCACATCACTCAACGTATGGGGAGATAAAGACTACTTAATTGCACCCTCCATCCTTTCTGCTGACTTTGCCAAACTAGGAGCCGAGGTTGATAATATGTTAGAGGCAGGAGCAGATGTAGTTCACTTCGATGTTATGGATAATCACTACGTACCAAACTTAACAATCGGGCCAATGGTATGCAAGGCATTACGTGATCACG
>Ga0214478_101395_pt1 | contig 12132 bp, 8 predicted proteins | sample M1_20Mar14CPVII9_2_FD_178001 | JGI IMG/M metagenome (GOLD analysis project Ga0214478, IMG submission 178001) | Marine eukaryotic communities from Monterey Bay, California, United States - M1_20Mar14CPVII9sort6BwellD7 | ecosystem: Environmental > Aquatic > Marine > Unclassified | place: USA...
GCTCTTTGAATAACTGCTCGTCATGCAACTCTGCCACTCTTCTATCACATGCCTTCTTGTGTTTTGATCTATGTTTCTTTTTGCATGCTGCATTGCAATACTTTACTGATTTACATTTGTTGCATGTATTCATATTATCACTATTACCTTCCTTTCCACAATTGGCGCATGTAGACGTGTCACCAAGTATAGCCACACTTTTGAAATCCTCCGTGATATTGTCGACAATATTTTGTTCACATGATATACACTCTTTTTTGCTAGACGCCATGTCGCTATTACTACCGCCGTGCTGATCATTATCATCATTGTTACCACTACTCATATTTCTAATCTTCTAATCCCAATATATGTATGCGCGTATTGTCAATTTATCTATAGTATATAGGTACCAATTACCAATACGCCACAAAAAATTATGATATGTTATTTTGGTGTACCAACTTTCAGACTCTCTCGGTATATCAATCTTTACAGTATCGAAACAAAACTACTACCGATAAAACTACTACCAATTGAAAGAGTATTAAACACTGATGTTTGGACTGTATCCACGGTATACCAAAGCGATTAATGGCCAAGTAATTGATCTTAATTGATCTAACTGCATAAGATGTTTTAAATTTCTCAACTCTCATAAAAATGAGAGTATGATATCGGGACCACCGCCAATGAAACTACTACTTTATTATGATAGTCCAGGTTCCTAATGGTTTAAAAGCTATTTTAATGAGGGTCGAGAAGAATATAATATCACTGGTTGACACTTTTTATTTGATGGTAATAATTCAGCCAATACGGGCTCTAATTTGTGCAGCTTTATCCCTTGCATCACTCCTCATTTCTTTTTGTCTCTCGTGGTATGCCCGCAAAGTATCTGCATATTCGTCTTTAGTCACCAATCCCAATCCACTCATAAACCCTATCTTAACATTTTCCAAAGACCTTTCATACCCAGCCCTTGCCCCAATGATAAAGTGTTTACTTGCTCGTTCATAATTGCCATCATTTCCCTCCATTATACCAAGATTGTGTCTTGCCTTTACATCCCCGCCTATGGCAGCAAGCTCGTAGTAGTACTTAGCTTTCTTCTTGTCCACTTCCACACCATATCCATTGTAATATGAATTGCCCAAGTTGTAATATCCATCAGCACATCCAAGCTCTCCTGCCTTGAGATATAGTTCATTAGCCTTTTGATAATCTTGTGGCAATCCCAATTCTCCAGCAGAATAATGCCCTGCAAGCGTAGCGAATGCCAAAGCGTATTCTTTTTCCATTAGTTCCTTTGTTTCGTTAATACAAAGCTCGTGATCTGAAATTGCAAGTGGCTTCCTACAATATGCACATAAATCTGCACCTCCTTCACTCATCTTCATTGCAATAACACAACCAAGACAGATAGTTTTCCCACAACATGAACTGAAAACTATTGCTTCATACTCGAACGGCATAGGCAGAAAACAGAGTGGGCACTCTTCATTTGGTGGATGTTCTTTAAACAACTTCTCATCGTGCAACTCTGCCACTCTTCTTTCGCATGCCTTTTTATGCTTTTTACGGTGTTTCTTTTTGCATGCCGCATTGCAATACTTCACTGTTTTGCATTTGTTGCATGTATTCATATCATCACTGTTACCTTCCTTACCGCAACTAGCACACAATTCTTGTTGTACATCTGACACATCAATATCTTTAATATTGCTCATATTTGTGCATAAGATGTGTCCAAATTTAACTCAATCTCTAGGTATTATCGGCCGTTTGCAAAATATCATCCAGATATCAAATATTATACTACTAATACTACTTCTAATGATGCCAATTATTCTATATGCCACCGGAGGAAGGCCTCTTTGTACCTTAGATGATAGAGGATGATAGACGTTAATTGTTGCTCTTTATGTCATTCATTCAGAAGGATACCGGCGACACTAATCTCCGTGATATTTCTTTCATATCCCAATCCCAAAAGCGGTGTGTATACGGCTGTAGACACGACTATGAGGGTATTTTGCTATGTTCTCATCCTATTGGCATCATCTGTGGTATCATCAAACGCCGCCGCAGCCAGTTTTATCGATTTGCAAAAGACAAGAACAAAGACATCAAAATCAAATCACCATCAAAAATTAGTGCACCATCATGTCAATCAGCTACCATCTCCTCTACACTCCTCATATCCCAAAAGCAAACTATACCTTGCAAGCAGTACCACCGACACAGTAGTAGCAGGCGCAACACTAATACTATCATCAACAACCGGTATACTATTTGAAAAGTATATATCAAACGGTGGCGGACATGTAATAACTTTACTCACATCAGCATTACTATCCAATTTATCTCAGGTATTACCAATACGCAGTATACCAACTAATCATTACTTGTATGATTGGTGCTGGAGTGTATTTCTACCAGCTTCGTTGGTGTTTGCTCTACTATCCTCTTCTCCATCTTCTGGCGGAGATGCAGCAACAACATCAACTGTATCCACTGAACAAAAGTCAAACAAGTCCAAAGCAATTCTAAAAAGTACAATCCAAGGGATGACAATACCATTTATATTAGGTAGTATTGGTTCAATAATAGGGTGTATATCATCCTATCATTTTGTATCCATGCCATATAATACACGAGATATATCGGCATTACTAGCAGGATGTTTATGTGCAAGCTACATTGGAGGCACGGTTAATTTCTTCGCCACGGCCAACGTCTTGAAGAAGAACAGTGTTATTAGTAATGATGTTGGTAGTGCATTTGGCAGTATGGCAGCTGCCGACCTGGTTGTTATGGCTATCTATTTTTGCATGTTGCAAACGGTATCAAGATCGAATTGGTTACATAAGTTGTTTCCGAGTAAAGTATCAAGAGGAGATGATTCGATATCAAAAGAGGGTGAAGAGCAAGATGATGATACAGCACTAACTACACAATCAAATCATAAACATTCCATAACCTCTTCGATTGTAGCATCATTCATTGCTCTATCTTCAGTACTACTCGCAACAACTCTTGAACAAAAAGTAACATCAACATTTGGCATACCAGGTACAATGTGTGCCTTCTTAGCAATCTTAGGATTAATATATCAACGTTTGATACACTATGTTATATCGTCACATCAAGAATGGAAACCAGGTGCAAAGCCACTATCATCATTTACACATATAATCAGTTCATTACAAGGTATATCAAAAGTGGCACCAACATTATCAAATATTTGTTTCTATTTACTCTTTGCGGCAGTGGGTACTGCTGCTGATTTATCATCAGCAATTGTTGGTGGACCATCGGCATTGGTATTTGCATCTCTTGCTTTGTTTGTACATTCGATTACAGTTGTTGGGGGTTCTTGGATTGGCATGAGATTGTTGAATAGTAAATCCAAACTATTAAACAAGTTTGGTTGGCAGTCATCGAGTTGGGAGGAGGTTTTGACAGCAACGAATGCAGCCATTGGTGGTCCGAGTACAGCTAGTGCCTTTGCTGTAGGATTGATTCCGAGTGAGAATAAGAATGATGTGACGAATGATAAAAGGAGTCAATATAGATCGGCATTAGTTATCGGAGCGACATTCTGGGGAGTGTTTGGTTACGCCATTGCAACAAGTGAGTTCTAATATGCTTGTGTGTTTTCTTCTGCTCGTTTAAAGCTATTGTATTACTACTAACCATTCTCCATTCGTTCAAGGTATTGGTGTTGCACTGTCTAGGATACTGATGATGTGTTAAAACCAAACTCGTTCAGAAGAGAAGAATCTTGTGGATGACGGGATGATACAGTACACTTATCAACAGATGGGGAAGAAGAAGAGAGAATACTAGATACGAATTACAAGTGATTAATCAACAAGAGAGGCATATTTACTTTTACATTAGAATGTTGAATCGGGACCTGACAGGTAGACAAACCACTTATTTATCACCTAATAATACCCTCAGTTATGGACTTGAATCAGTCATCGAAGAAACAAGAACCTAAGCTAGTCGATATCATCAGAGTCCAAGCCTTAAGCTTTGGAATCATTGAGAGTTTGCTCGACGAATCTCTTCTTCTGAGAGTTGAGACTACGATTACATCACAAGATCAAACATATCATCACATGGAATACCGCTGACGCTTTGGATTACCACCATCGATACAATCATTATCATTGGGATGTGCTTTCATTTTAACTCTATCGGATATGCTGGTAAACTGATGATCAATACTAGGAGCGGTAGTAACTTCTTTTGGCACGGCAGACTGATCATCATCTTCCGGTGTGGGTGAAACACGATGTGGAGATCTCTCATCCTTCGTCTGTTCTTCAGAGGCTGTTTTAGTATTGTCGCCCTCTTTACTGTCCAAGGCTTTGATACGAGAATTGTTGTGGCTATAAATGTTACGCAATTGCTTGATACAAGCCATCAACTCAAGGTCATCCGTGGTGCTCGATTCATTATCACATCCAACAACTGCCTTAATCTTGGTCAGCCAACTTTGAACTAATTCAGATGACGTGTCAACTTGCAGTTGTTCCAATGTTAAAATGATTGCAGCTACTGCTATCTTGGATTGCTTGTGTGCTACAAAGAAGAAGTCACATGAAGCCAACTCAATCATAAACTGACTAGTATCAGCTAGAAGAGGCAGAGATGCGGCCTTCGTTGAAACCGCAGAAGCGGGGAATCCACTCAAGAATATAAGGCAAAAGGTACTAGCGGATGGTGGATAACTGAACCTTGCAAGTGTTGACACGAGCTCCTTCTCGATGGATAGGACTTCACTACGATCAAACTTTCCCTGGGTATAATTCATTAAGGCTGCAATGGGTATAGCCTTCTTCTCTAATAGCTTTGAGGCATAGTAGAGACAGCTGATTGCAACAACTTGGAAGAGTTTACGATTAACCTTCTTGTTCATGAGATACCTGTCACAAAACGAAAGAGCGACCATTGCCGTCTCTCTACTGATTCCCGAAAACTCATCTGAAGCTCTAAGCATCCATCTACTGATTCTATATCTCCAATCAGTATTAGAAGATGATGACTTTGTGTCCGGGGATAGAGCTTGAGCATTGTCAAGCTCTACTCGATAACGAGTGCATTGTACTATGTCATAAGAATACCTTTTTTCAGCCTCTAAAAGGGAGCGAAGATTATCAACCTGACCCGTGGCACACAAATTGATGAATGCATACTCGTTGAATGGCCGAGCAGAAATGGATGATGATGAGGTTGTCGAGGAGTCCATCTCTTAGTTACCCAGAGTTCAGTCTAGTAAGATGTCTACTTTCGACGTCATCCGAATGAATTGATGAGTTACTCCCACGAAGACATTGTAAAAATAATTATAGCCCTCCCTCCTTCTCCCTTGTGCATGACTGACGAGGAGGAGTTGGTCTATAATATACTGTAATACAGAGATATGTTGCCGATATAGCTCGTTGTTGTAGAGGGATAATTCTTTTTGAGCACATCTTATGCTCTCCAGTAGGAGATATTTCATAGTGGTTCCCCTTTTTCTTTATCCAATAATGCGGTGATAGCTTATTACAACTCAATGACCTTGGCAACAAATGTAATATCATCTCTATACCATTCTTCTTTCAATGGAGATGCCATGCTTACTAATTTTGCACCCACTTCGATCATGTGTTTGGAGAATGCTGCTTCTTGGTCGGCATTATCATGTGACTGCTGCTCAACATCATCATTCACATCATTCCCATTTTCATACAATGGTATACTAGATTCAAACAATCCATAAGCTAAATGACGTCCTACAAACTCAGCCTGTCGTGCATCAAATAATCCATCACTACCCAACAATGCAAATACCTTCTTCTCTGATTCTACTCCTCCTCCATCTTGTTCATATACATGCTTGAACCAGAAATCATCCAAATTCACAACACGAACATCTGGATCAGGAATCACTCCAACCGCTGTCCATTCCCAATCACCTATACTTCTACTCATTGCCAATCCCACATCTTCTCCATGCAAACTTGAATGTACAATAACTCGACTACCCATTTGATTCTTGGGAGGCACATGTATCTTACCACCCAGTCCTTCAATACGGTCACGTTCCTTTGGAAAATGTGCTTTATGCTTTGCACTTTGATAATGTAATGATATTGATCCTTGTAGATGTAATTGTATATCTGGAGATCGTGGTGAATATATATACTCTGCATTCGATTGGGATATGTCTTTATTGAAATGATTTGGTGGTGTGTAGACTACTAGTAGTTGTGATGAATCACCTGTATTTGCCATGAACAATGCATTTCCTCGTCGAAAGATGATGGTAGCTGTACACCCTCCACCAGTAGTTGGTGCCTCATTGTCGACTTCTATGAATGTTGATGTAATGATATCTTTAATTGTTGATATTGTTTGATTGTTCTCTTCAATAGGATGAAACTTTGTTGGTATATCAATACTATTTGTTTGTAGTTTAGTTGATATACGAAGTGGAATCTCATCTGATGCAAATTGTGCTATGTCATGTCCGTTGTCATCATGACCATCGAATACACCTAGAAAGAAGTTGCCTTTTGCATTGACATCTTTTAAAGCTTTACTGTTTGTTGTCTTGTGATTGTCACTGCTACTACTAAATGATGGTATCAATATAGATCGATCTTGATTGATTGGTGCTGGTTTCTTTCGATTACTTTTATGTGTCATTATGATATGATTTGATGATGCAATGTTGTATTGAATATTAAAATGAGTGCTGTTGTAATTATTCAACTGTAATTGAAGCTCGATCAATTCAATAGGACGGAGTGAACATCCAAAGCTTGAACAGATAAAGTTATTATATTGTTCATGATGTTGTATTGAAGATGACTTCTTGTGTATATCATCTGCTCCTTGTAAAGGTTTGTTGTTTCCTACTTTACGCACATTACTTTTATGATGTAGATCCAAATCATCATTCGGTGTAGGAAGATGTTGCAATACAAAGATTGAACATATAACAATAACTACAACGAAGCATGTAAATATACCAATGATAACTTTATTCTGTAATTGTATTATACCTTGTAATTCTACAACTTGTTTTTGCAATTGTATTTCAGATACTGAGCGATGTACTCTTTCTGAATTCTGCGTAGATTTTGTATTGCTCTCCGTCTCATAATTATTATTTGAAGCACGATGCCGCCTCATGATATATACCAGATTTATATTAGATAACAAGTCTGCCTGTACTAGGTTATGTCCTTGGTACTAGGTTAATATGTACTCAGATCTAACTCATACTCTTTGCAATTTGCAAAAAAAGAGCATAAGATGTACACAAAAAGTTAGATGCGCATAACTCCGTCAATAACGAGCTATATCAGCACTATATCTCTACAAGCAGAATAGGACCAGCTCCACGCCAATAACTGAAGCGCCACTATTTTTGCCGCTGCAAATCCCCAGCAAATGCGATTTGGCGATGAAACGGTATCCTCTTGCATTGAATTTGATTAAAGATGGTAGAGGTGAGGGTTTGGTGTGGAGAATATCAATGATGACTTAGATTTGGACAATGTCGAAAAGGTCGATGGGATAACAATACTACTGAAGTGAACGAGGATCGTTATTCTTAAGTTGCTAAGTTCTAGGCAGAATAACTAATAAACTCTATTATAGCATAAGGGCACGACAACTTAAAGTTCTGTATTACAGGCACCTCTACAGAGGAACTGAGGGGGGTGGGGGGGGGTGGATAGGATAAAACCAATACCAAGGGAGCTTATGCATAGAAAGATACCGGTATCTTTTGAGTGTGTTACCAAAAGGAGTTTTCATTCATCTGAAGCTCATGAGAACCAACCTTTATTAGGGGACTCTTAGTGCTATCCTGAACCACTGTTTTATCCTGGATCCATGTTGGCTGACTGAAATGAGGGGGGGTGGGGTCTGTAATACAGAACTTTAAGTTGGCGTGCCCAAACAACCAAACAACCTGTTCACCTATTGTGAATCTGTGCAGCTTTCTCCCTAGCATCACTCGTTTCCTTTTGTCGTTCATTGAAGGCATGCGAGCATTCCTCGTATATATCTTTGGATACAATACCCTGCATAACAGCTCTCTGAACCATATCTAAAGAATCCTTACTTCCAGCACTCGCTGAAATTATAAAATGCTTCATTGCTCGGTGATAATTACCTGTCTGTTCCTCCATATATCCAAGATTATGTCTTGCCCAAACATCCCCCATCATAGCTGCAAGCTCAAAGTAATGTATAGCTTTCTTCTCATCAACTTCTCCTTCCGGATCCGCATAGTACCTACCCAAGTTGTAATACCCCACAGAACATCCAAACTTTCCTGCCTTTAGTAATAACTCATTAGCCTTTTGTTGATCTTGTGGCATACCCATTATTCCCCGGGCATAATAGCTAGCGAGTATATAAAATGCTTCGGCATTCCCATTGTCCATTAGTTTCTTTGTTCTTTTGATTTCCTCCTCATGAGATCTTGGCGGTGGCGTTCTACAGAATGCACATAAGTCTTTTCCTTCACTCATTGCCATTGCATAAATGCAACCATAACAGATAGATTTGCCACAACATGCTTTAAATTGCACTTCACTTGCATTTAGCGGCAGGGTTATCATACAGATTGGACACTCTTCTCGAGGTGGAGGATCGGCAAATAACTTTTCATCTCTTATTTCAGCAGCACGTTTTTTACATTCCTTCTTATGTTGTTTACGATGGGCTATCTGGCAGTCTCTATTGCAATATTTAACCATATAACATGCCGTGCATGCCTTCAATTCATCTCCACTTTCCTTACCACAATTGGCACACGTTTTGATAGTTGTAGTTGTAGATTCCATGGTATTATTTTGTGTGTGCATATGATGTGTTCAACTTTTTGTCTTCTAAGTATGTGCCCCTTATTTCAGCAATACACCGTGATATACTATACTCGCCTTTCAATATATACTGTTACAATAACAATTGATAGAATAGGTTGAAGATCAATCTAATGAACACAACTTCCATGTAACCACTCAATATTACATACACTCAAATTTGATGTGATGATGTATCCAATTTTGGATATAATATGCGAGTCTTTGTAGCTGTTGACGAAATACCTAGCAGCACAACAATATCAGGTCTAGAGAAGAAAGAGATATACCTTTGCTTTCATGAGGTCAACAACTCCACCACATATCTACTCGACCAGGTTGCTCGACAACTTCAAATTCTGGCGATTTAACGGTATCTAGAGCGTTGAGTAGAGATCATGGACTCTCTGACATATCTAACCTCATAGCAAAGGGTATAACTTATTTGACCAGTAGAATAGTAGTACAGGTAGAATCAATATCGGCGGTAGGCGTCAACAAAAAATCATATTACATCTGTCTCAACTCATTGAGAAAAAAACTCAGCGTTGATCCATTGAAAAAATATCGACTGGCATTGCAATCATATACATTCCGTGTACCCAAATCAGTTTTTAACGATCTTTCGGCTCATATCGTTTTCGGGGCGATAGTAGTTCTATATTTAATGCAATAGGTAAAGATACCACACGACGATAAAATATGAACCAAGCAAATCTAATCCAACAGCAGTACCATCAATTGCAACAAAATGTTATGAATCAAGAATTAGACCAACTCAAACAAATTAATATGATGAACAATACATACAACTCAAATAACAATGATTCATCATCAGCTGTATTATACATCAAGGCACCAGCCGGTAAACTCAACTTAAAAGTAAACTTCTTCCCAAATCAAGTGGGGGCAGTGATAACAGCAATATACGAATCATGTACCTTCAAACATCAAATTAATGTAGGTGACCGGATAGTAACAATTAATGGATATCACAAGGTTGCAAAATTTGAAGATTTATCGATTGGTATTAATGAACCGGTGCGTATTATTGGGATAATGCGAGGAGGAGATCAGGAAGGAGGAGGAAAGAAACAACAAAAGGGAATTAAGCGCAAAATAACTGAGCCTACATTAGCGTCAATTCCAAATGTACCACCCAAGCCCATGAGGCCTTTGACGGCGTATCATATCTTCTTCCAACTTGAACGTGAATATCTCATTCAAACTAATACTTCTACTGCGGCTGATGCTGCTGATACTGATAAAAAAGAAGAGGAAGAGAAGAAGGACTCCCCCGCAAAAGCAAAACGTCAAAGCAAAACTTCAGACCCATCACCATCCGAATACTACAACGGAACATTACCCACCAAATATAAAGATATCAAACTATCACATGATTGGTATTATGCACCCGGGAAACGACGTAAACGTGCACATCGTAAAGTGTCACATGGATTCTCTTTTTTGGAATTATCAAAAACTATTATTGAACAATGGAAAGCATTGGATACTACTAGTGATGATACCGATGGAATTAAAGAATTTGTTACCAAACTTGCCAAACAAGAATTGGAAGAATATAAAGTTGAAATAGGCAAGTGGAGAGAATTATATGGTGATGATAAGAAGAAGAAGAAAAAGACAAAGAAGGAAAAGAAGGAAGAGGAAAGGAAAGCAAAAGAAGATGCAGAGAAGAAGGCAACTCTTGTAAAAGTAGTAAATGGTGAAGCATATTATGTACAGGCACCTGCAGGAAAGTTAGGATTGGCTGTTAAGTTTGTTAATGATGGCAATGCAGGGGCAGTCATTACTGCTATATATGAGAATTGTGCATTCAAAAATCAAGTGAAAGTTGGTGATCGTATAGTTATGATTAATGGATATCATGCAGTGAACAGTCTCATCGATCTTTCTGTTGGGATGAATGAGCCAATTCGTATACTTGGTATTACTAAAGGGGGGGCATGGGGAGAGAGATTGTAAGACAAGAAAAGGATTCTGGTATATATAATGCAAGACAGGTACACATAATATTATGTATTGGGGGAGCTTATAAGTATTATGAGAGGTTGATACAGGGAGAGGAGAGAATAATACAAGGGCTGAGTATACGAGGTTTGAGATATGTTTGTGAGTGTTTAATCAACATAAATAGGTATGAATATTGAACGAGAATATATCTAGAGAAGACAAGTGATTCTAGCTGTCTCCAGCCACCTCATACGAACCCCAAGATGAACTCTAATTAATTCTATGCACAGTGCCTGGACCACCTCATACGAACCCGTATGTGTCTCAAGATAATAAAGACGCAAAACAAATAGCCTGGACTAGGATAGCGCGATGCAACAAATAGATTGGCCACCTCATAGAACCCACGTACCTTGAGTACTTCTAAGGAGCTCGCACCAAGAGAAAGAGTCAGTAAAAGTCATTCTAATTTGTACGTTGGAATTAGTAAGTATAAGAATGCCTATCATCGCATGGGAAGATTTCATCGAGATAAAAAGCCTGGTTTCGACGCTGCCTCAGGGGGCTACTTCATTCATAAAGAGGCATAAATAATAACACTTGCCAAACAATATACTACTATTCAACAACATCTATCATATCATGGGCCTCCCAGTCAAGCAACGAATAGCATCAGTTGCCGCCCCGACCATCAATAACTCCAAATTTCTCCATCGAAATCATGAGGCTATTGCAACTGGTCGATCACTCCTCGGGCGGCCTATGCCAGATAATATCGATAACAACAGCAGCAGTAGTAGTACAACCAAATCGATGAGTGGACTAGACATCCTCTGTATTGCAGCTGATACCAAGAGGGTGACGAGTCAAGTAGACGAAGTATTAGTATCCTCTTCTTCGTCGATAGTATCCAACAACTCCAAAGAAGGCCCTCTATTACAGCCCTCTACCCCTCCTCTACCCGATGACAACACATTTGAACAGAATAAAACATTATCATCTTCTCCAACAGTACCCAAACCAACGGTAGCAACAGTCTCTGATAGTAAATGGACTCACAAGCAGAGGTTTCCGAACGCTCTTCTAGACATGTTATCCAATCCCGAGTTTGCATCCATTGTGAGTTGGATACCCAATGGCAGAGCATTTGCAATTCATGATGAATCAAAGTTCACATCCTTGAGACTACCAAAGTACTTTCCACGAATTACAGTCTTCCGTAGTTTCGTTCGTAAGTTGAATCGATGGGGCTTCCATTCAGTCCGAGTCCGAGGACTAGTTGATCAAATAAAGGGAG
>Ga0214478_101398_pt1 | contig 12115 bp, 4 predicted proteins | sample M1_20Mar14CPVII9_2_FD_178001 | JGI IMG/M metagenome (GOLD analysis project Ga0214478, IMG submission 178001) | Marine eukaryotic communities from Monterey Bay, California, United States - M1_20Mar14CPVII9sort6BwellD7 | ecosystem: Environmental > Aquatic > Marine > Unclassified | place: USA...
TTCATTACATTGAGGCCGCGCTTCAGATGTCAAATGAAGGCGGCGAGCGTCGGGTCGCGAATGAGTATCAAAAGTATCTAGTAGAGCGGCATCGTCGTGCAGGTTTGAAAGCCTTGCTGGACGAGATCGTGCTCGGACCAATTCGTATCGTTAGGGATTATCTCAACTCGATGACTTACATCGGCCCGCTTCGTGAAATCCCGAGTCGAAAATATCGCCCGCGCCTCTCACCGGATGAATCGCGATGGGCGCAAGGACTTGGCGCCTGGGACCTTCTCTACACTGATCCCTCGGGGAAGTTGCTAGAAGACGTCAATGCCTGGCTTGGCGGAGAAGAGCGGCTAAGGACTGGCTATCGGCTCGAAAAGTTCCAGTTCAAGGAGATTCCGGTTCCCGGGCGTTTTCATCAGTTGTTTGAGCGCGGGCTTTCTGAAGACGATCTTGGCGAGCTGCAAGAGCTCTATTCCACGCTCGGCGGTCGTTCCGAGATTGCGCTAAGCGATTTCGAGAGGGGCATCGTCGTTGCGCCGAGCGATGTCGGGGTCGGTATATCGCAGATGATCCCGGTAGTAGTCGGTTGCCTTCGAAGTCAGCAGGGCATTCTTGCAATCGAGCAACCGGAATTGCACGTTCATCCCGCCATTCAGGTCGGCCTAGGGGATCTGTTCATCAAGGCGGTTCAGACGAACGAGAGCATCGTTGGCGCCGCCAAAACGCTGCTCGTCGAAACCCACAGCGAACACATCATGCTGCGGCTTTTGAGGCGCATTCGAGAGACAACAGGGGGTGAGTTGCCGCCCGGAGTTGTCGGACTCTCAGTCGATGATTTGTCTGTGATCTATGTGGAGAGCGCCGATGCCGGCGTGCGCTTCCGTCCTCTTCGCGTGGATGGTGACGGAGAATTCATAGATCGTTGGCCCAAGGGGTTCTTCGAAGAGCGTGCCGAGGAGCTGTTCTGATGCTCTTCGAGTACGCGGTTGAGCCAAAAATGATGGGTTCGAACTGGGAGATCTTTCGATATCTGATCGAGAAATTCGGCTTTGACCGCGGGAGACTAATTTCTCGATTCCCAAAAAGGTGGGAACGGGAGGTCATTGAAGCAGCTCAGCAAGCAGGGATGAGTGACGTCAGGTTCAAAAGCCTCGTCTTGCGACTGCAGCATGCGAAGTCTACGGCTCTTATTCCTAGTGGCCGCAACTACGATCCTTCCGTAGGCGACTGGCTAGTAAACGCATTGCTTCAACATGTTACCAAACCCTTTCACGCGATTATCGCATCGGAAAACCGCGGAGGCCAAGTATTCATTCTAGTCGGCGCCGATGTCGACGATACTAACGCGCTAATGGTTTCGCCCAATAATTGGGAGGTAACAAGGGTAGGAACTGACCTAGCTGCTGCGATGGCTCCACTTCTCAAATCGTCAAAAGACATCCTCTTTGTCGATCGGTTTTTCAACGTTGAGGATGCCCGCTACAAGGAAACGCTGAGAGCTTCGCTGGCGATTGTTGCTCAAAATGGGATCGACGGCGTGCAATGCGAAATCCACTACGGCGATCATGATCGGCGTCCCCCGTTGGAGTTAGTTGAGCGGAATGCCGGAAGGTGGCTCGCTGGCGTGATACCAGCTGGTATGTCGATCAAACTGTTTGGCTGGAGAGAAAAGGCCGGCGGGGCGGATTTCCATGCGCGGTTTCTACTCACGGATCGTGGCGGGATGAACGTCGAGGCCGGATTCTCAGCAGAAGGTCCGCATCAAAAAGTATTTCTGGCGCTCCTCGAAGGACAAATCTGCCGGGAAAAATTGGCGGCCTTTGCGCGCCATTCAACCGAATACGAATTGATCGAGCCGGTCTTGGAAATATTCTCAGACGGAGCGGTACGACGAGTCTAAGGTTTCGCGTTTCAAAATAAAATAAGGTTGCCGGGGGGCGGATATGCTGGACGAGACTGACCTTGGACGATGGAGTTCGTCAGCACTAAGACGGCTGTTTGATGGTCATCGCGGTGATGTTTCAATTCTGAGACGTCTAAATGAAACGCTCAAGCAGCGTAACAGCGACTCCGACAATGACCTCCACGTCGAAGTGGTTATGGCTCTTAGAGCTGCTCAAAAGCAAGTGAACGAGCGAGCAGCTGCACATCATCAGGACGTATTAGCGAAAATTCTCGCTCGTCATGGCCAGATTGTGGACGGCCGGCCGCTATTTCAATATCGCGTTAGTGAAGCCGAATACAAAGAGTTGCGAGAATATCTCAGCAGTCTTCATCAAAGCCGTCTGCTGGCGCCACATGCGCGCACAGCTGCGACGTTCGTTCTGTTTGCGTCGGAATGGTTCCGGAGAGAGTTCGATGGCGGTCTGCAGCGTTGGGATGACCTCGCCCCCGAGATGCTCGCCCATCTTCCCTATGCAGCGAAGACCCATCTGACGGCCGAAGGACTTGAATGGTGGAAACGAAAAGTAAGGGTGCTCGGGGGCGCGCGCGAGTTTCTGCTGACGCTTGTTTTGGAGGGCGGCTTTCCCACCCGTGTACTGGAATCTCGAGAAAATGGTTGGTTGTCGAGTCATCTTCGCCGTGTCATATCGCGAGTTGTGACGCTGCAGGCGGGCGACCAAGAGGAGGCGTTTCAAATATCAGTGGCCGCCGAGGAGGGGATCCGAGCCACGTTCAGGAATCGGGACTTCCATCTTCTATGCGCCGAGTTGGCTTTAGCCATAGCGAAGCTCAAGCGAGAGGCCGAATCTGATTCGCCGGCGATGGTCTCCCCTTCTGCTTATCTAGATGGAATCAGGCCCAGGTGGCGTGAGGAGCTTCCTATCGCTCTTGAAGGAGAGGGAGCCCAAAGGCTGGTTGACGACCTTGTGAACACCAAAGTTGCTCGTTTTGGATCCGATATCGGCGCGCGCGCCAAAAGATTGCTTGTTCGCTCGGGCGACAATTGGGCAACGGCCGTCCGTGTCGGCGCCGACGGAGAAATAGACCTTCCCAAATCTCTAACAGACTCTCGGGAACGCATGAGTGTCCATCCGGCCCGGACCCTCTGCGATTTTATGGGTAGTGAGCTTGCCATCATCGATCCCCCAGGCGACGAAGGACGCTGGCTATCCCGCCCTCGCAGGCAGGCGCGCGAGGTTATCATTGGATTTCCGTTCGAGCGACCAGTCGAAGTGGAGTTGCGGCACGAAAATAAGTCACGAGGCATTACGGTGTGGCCGGGAGGAGAACCTCGTCGCGGCGAAGTTTTGATTTTTAGCGACGACCGGCCGGATCAGCCCGGTGAATCCACTTTACCTTTCGAGCTCTCGCTCATTGGGGCGGGCAGCCATTCCTCAAGACAAAAGACTTTGTATGTCTGGACTCCCGTTGAATTCACAGCCTCTAACGCATTGGACAATTCTGCTATTTTTCCAATATGGCAGGGCCACCATTTGCTATTTTGTGTCGACGCCCCGGTGCATATTCGAGCTGAGAACACGAACGACGTCTATCGAGTTGAGCCAGGCGCTAATGGAGAAAGCTCACAAGGCCTTGAGTTGTTTGGAAGTCGCTTTTCGGGCGCGGAGCACTTAGATCCCGCCATCGACATCTATGCTGGTGCACCGCAAATTCAGACCCGAATAGGGACGAAAACTGATGGGCTTCGAACCGGGGAGGTCTTCTGGCGTGAGCTTGGCTCGCGAGTGGATAACGACGTCCGCAGCAAGGCTCTTCCAACTGGAACTCTCGACATCATTTGGCGTGATCCAATTTCACGGACTATTCGGGACAAGACCCGCGTATCGGTGCTTCCCCCGCAGTCGCGCTTGTGTATCCGACCGCAAGGACCGTTGACGGTCCAATATGCATTGGAAAATGCTAACGGATGGAGTGTCACGGCTGCTGCAGGTCAGCACACCACAGCAATTGATCAATCAGGATCGTTGTTGTTGGGTTATTCTGGCCGGCCTAGCCGCATCGCTCACTTGAAGTTGGTGCCGAGTGACGGAGCTCCTATTGAAGTTACTGCGCGTTTCCCGATCGTTGGGGGTGGCTTTTCAAGGCCGGATGGCTCGCTGTTTCGACCCAGAGAACGGGTACTTCTCGAAAGCCTTCGTGGAGCTTGGGCATTTGCAGAAGGCAGGACGCTTCTTACTCTTGAGCTACGAGCGCGGGGAGCGCCGGTTACATCGCAGGTTATCGCAATCAATGACGAGCGTTCATTGAACGGAATTTGCCTTGATATTGAGCGAATGCTTAGTGCTACTGGTGATCTGGATGCAGAAGTGTGGCTGACGCTTGATTCCAATGAAAGACGAATCGTCGTTGCTCACTATATGAACCCGCTGTCCATCAGTAAGGGTACCATTGCGCTTCGTGGAGCAGCCAACGATGAAGTGTTAATCGAGTGGCGCTCAGTGTGCGATCCGACGTCAGCTGGCTATCGCTGCTTATCTGATAAATCGATCACAATTGAAACCGAGATACTGACCGAAATTCCCGACGACCTCTGTGGGCCGGGAGTTGCGTGTGCACGTTCAGGCGCTGCAATGGTCGGGCGCCCGACCATCGTTGTGGGCTCTCGGGAGGTTGATGCATCGAAGTTCTGCTTGCTTCAAAAAGCGACAGTGTACGCGAGCGAGGGTGAACGACGGCGGGCCTTCCACGAGTCCTTCGAGGAGATTTCGGCCGCCGCGAAAAATGTCGATTCCGAGCTTTACTTTATGCATGACATGCTTGGTGTACTGAATGGCATTTCGCCTGTTTCATTGGACGTTTTCCGGTACCTGCCAGAGCACCTACCGGTAGCAGCCGCGCTGATGGCCTCTGCACGCAGCGATCAGGAACGGGAGCGTGTCTGGGCACTGGAGCGGGAGCTTCCCTTGCTCTGGGCCCTCGTACCTGTACGGGCTTGGGTGCTCGCCTTCCTCGCGCAAATTGAGAGACAAGAGCGCCTCTTATTGGAGGCAGGCTTTGACAGGGTACTTGCCGCAAGTTGGGCTTCAAACCTCGCACCAGCGATTGAACATATCGTATCGTTAGACGAAAACCTTCGGACGCCACTGACTTTGGCCGGTCGGCATACCCCCGAGGGGCTCCCCAATCGATCGCTAGACGAGATCGCGCAGGATTGTATTCGTCGAAGCCAGGTCAATTCGACCAACATCAGCGAAATATCGTGCTTTCGCGAGGACCCTCAGCTCGCCTCGCAGCTTCCATCAAGCTTCTTTCGGTTCTCACAAGAACACCTTGAAAGCTTGGATGCCCCTTGTGCCGCTGCGCTTGCTGCCGCTGAGCGCTTTAGGCCGACGCCCACTCAATTCCGAAGAATTCGAGCAGCCTTGGCTGACGACCCCTTCTATTTTGCTGAGGCATATTCAGTTCGACTACGCGAAATTGCACGCTCATGAAAGTTAAGTAGATGGAAATCCTTTCGCCATTTGAGAGCCTTGACGAAATCCGCTCGAGGTCAGCAGACGCTGTAATTGGCCAATCCGGAATTAGTCATGCCGGGCTCGCAAGGGAGATCAGGCAGCGCCTTGCTTCCACGGACGTGAGTACGGGCAGCGTCTTGCAGAACCCTGTTATAGAATCCGCGTTACCATATGTTCAGGCTGATTTGCAGATGAAGGATTTGCACGGACTAATCTCGGCACCGCTTGTTGAAGCGCTTGATGGCTCGAGTGACAAACACCGGCGTAACTATCGGTTTCGACGAGACTGGAAACCTTACACCCATCAGCTTTCCGCTTGGCAGAAGCTTCTTGACCAGACTAAACCGCACTCCGTCCTTGTTACGAGTGGCACCGGATCTGGTAAGACAGAATGCTTTCTAATTCCCATTCTCGCGGATTTGGTACGCCAGCCAAAAGCGGCGCGGCTCGAGGGCGTTCAGGCTATCGTGCTCTATCCGCTGAACGCATTAATAGCCAGCCAAGAAGAACGACTTCGCGAATGGACCGCTCCATTCCATGGCGCTATTCGGTTCGCACTTTATAATGGACTTACACCAGCAGAAGTCCCAGCTGCTGAGGCGCGGCTCAGGCCCGAAGCAGTGTTGGATCGCAAGACGTTGCGCGCTTCGCCGCCGCCCATTCTAGTTACCAACGTAACCATGCTCGAATACATGCTCTTGCGTAAGGAAGATGCTCCGATACTCGCGTCTTCAAAGGGCAAGTTGCGATATATCGTACTCGATGAAGCTCATAGTTATGTCGGCGCGCAAGCAGCTGAGATTGCTCTTCTATTGCGGAGGGTCTGCCTTGGTTTCGGTGTCGAGCCGAAAGATGTACGGTTTATCGCAACATCCGCGACGATCGGGAACGGGGACGGCAGTGACGAAGGATTGCGGCGATTTTTAAAGGACGTTTCTGGCGCACCGGACGATTCTATCACTGTAATCAAAGGAGAAATTCGTAAACCGAGTTTACCCGCGCTCACACCAAAATTGTCGTTAAGCGATGATTTGATACGTAACCTTGACGCTGAAGAGGCATTCAAGCTCCTCGGATCTCACCCCGAGGTGCGTAGTTTGATTGAGAGGCTCCACGCGCAGTCTGTCCCTTGGACACTGATATCGAGCGAAGCCAGACGCCTCGGCGTATCCCCTGCCTTGCTTTGCCTAACGCTCGCCAAGGCAAAGCTGGGCGAGGAAAGTCTTGCTCCTCTGCGTATTCACAGTTTTCATCGGGCCATTCCCGGCGTCTGGAGCTGCCTCAGCCCAAAATGTTCGGGTCATGTGCCGGCTGAGTGGCCATTCGGGGCAATTTTGACCGAAGATGTCGAGGAATGCCCTCATTGCCGCGCGCCCACCTTCGAGATCATGTCGTGTTCAGAGTGCGGAGAACCATTTTTAGATGCAACAGAAACGGCTTCTGGACGCATCGTCAGGTCGATTCGCCTGAGTCAATTCGATGAATTCGCAATCGACATCGAAGTTGCCGCGACGGATGACGAGGTGGAAGACACATCGGCATCTGCAATTGAGGATCAGGGGTTTGCGTATTTGCTGGCGGCGCGAAAACTCAAGAAATGGCGACCTCTAAATGTTGATCCGTTAACGGGAACGATCGTTTCGAGCCCCAGTGACCAGCATAAGCTGGAACTGTTCACTCACGACAAGGAAAAGCCCGAGTGTTGTCCTTCCTGCAATGCTCATCAAAAGATCGGCGCGATGACGTTACTACGCCCGTTGCGCTACGGTGCGCCCTTTTTGCTGGGCAACTCGACTCCGATTCTACTAGCAGGGGCCGCCAAGGCTTCCGCTGATGCAGGTGACGCCGCCGTGTTCCGTCCGATGCAGGGCCGACAGCTCCTGTCGTTCACGGATAGCAGACAGGGTACCGCCCGACTGTCCGCGAAACTCCAGATTGGATCCGAACGTAATTTTGTTCGTTCGATTGTATACCACGCGGTGCAAGACGCTATCCAACAAGGAGCAAAACAGACGGATCTTGCTGAGTTAGACAATCAGATTGCCGCGCTTGCAGCTATTGTTGAGAAAAACCCTAACCTGCGATCAGTGCTTGAGACTCTGCAGGCAGATAGAGCGAAACGCGCCAACGCGGGAAAGGAGGGCATTCCACTAGAGACGATAGTTGAGAGGCTGGCGGATCGCCCGGAGGTGAATAAGTGGATAAAAGGAGTGTGGTCTCCTCGGGAAGCGCGCTTCGAAGATACTGCGGCTCTCGCGAAATTCCTTATTTTGCGCGAATTTTTTCGTCGGCCAAGACGCGCAAATACTCTAGAGACGTTAGGCCTAGCAAGGCTGAACTTTACGTCAATCAGCAGCATCCCTGATGCGCGGACGCCGTCCCCTTTCATTAAGCTTGGCGGAACTCCTCAGGACTGGCGTGACTTTCTCAACCTTCTGTCCACTCACCTAGTGCGCGCAAACTCTGCCGTTCGGATTGAGCGAACCTCAAAGCATTGGATTCAACCAAAGGTCACTCTCACAAACTACGTTCCGATTTCCCGCAGTGAAAAATCACCAGAGGAACGATATTGGCCTTGGGTAATCGGATCTGGTGGTGGTAGACCTCCCACGCGGCCAGCGAGGCCCATAGTTCTTCTACTTCAAGCCTTTAAGCTCTCCCTTGAAGACTCAGAACATCGAGCGACGATTCAAGACGTCCTTGATGCGGCATGGCACGCTATGGGAGATGCGATGACCGCACCGGGTTCACCGACCCGAGCTCTGGAGTTTTCCAAGGCGAACTTGGCTGCGACGACGGATGCTTGGTGGTGTCCGCTAACTCGGCGGCTGCTGGACGTTGCATTTCGCGGCTTATCTCCGTACGGAGCAATTACGCAGTCGTCCCCAGGCGTTGCAGCTACCAAACTTGAGATGCCCCGTCATCCCGTTCCATTTTTGCGCAATTCGAATGGTGACTTCTCCGATGATCGGGGAGCCGTCGTGCATTGGTTGGCAAATGATCCCGCTATCGCCCGGCTTCGAGAGCTTGGTGCTTGGAGTGATATCTCCGACAGGATTGCTCTCTTTTCAGACTATTTCCGGTCCGCGGAACATTCCGCTCAGCAGCAACCGAGACGATTGCGGAGATACGAACAGGAGTTCAAGTCCGGCAACATTAACGTTCTGAACTGCTCAACAACCATGGAAATGGGCGTCGATATTGGCTCGGTGTCGCATGTCATGATGACTAACGTGCCGCCTTCGATTGCAAATTACCGGCAGCGCGTGGGACGCGCCGGTCGCCGCGGGCAGGATTGGTCATTAGCATTTACGTTTTGCAGAGATCGACCTCTCGACCGAGACGTGTTTCGCGATCCGATTGGGTTTCTTCATCGCAACGTGACCGCTCCAAAGGTAGCGCTGGACAGCCGAGTTATCGTTCAGCGGCATGTCAATGCATTGCTGTTTTCGCGCTTCGTCCTCAGCCTTCGAGCAGACGCCATAAAAATGAAAGCTGGCCCGTTTTTTGGACTCCTTGCGGCAGCCGGCGCGGTCGAGGAAGCAGAAAATAGCGCCTTTCTATTTTCTTCGTTCGCCCAAGCAGGGATAGATTATCCTGAGCTACTTCAGGCCGTCGAGAGGCTGACCGCGGGATCGATACTTGAACGCGATCAAAGCGTGTTCGATGTCGCAGCCGAAACAATGACCCGGGTACGAGACGCGTTTGCGTCAGAGTGGCGGTCCCTACAAGAATTGCGAACCGGACGAGGCCCGGCTGATGAAGCGGCCACGCGCGGAATCACTATCCAATTACAGCGCCTCTGCGAAGATTACCTGCTCGGCGCGTTGGCTGCGCGCGGCTTTTTGCCCGGGCATGGCTTTCCGACGGGTGTCGTTTCCTTTGTGAGCCGTTCGTCGGATCCAGAGGGAGAAACAGATCGCTCTCGATTCCGAGGATACCCGCAAAGAGCTCTTGATACGGCTATCCGGGAGTATGCTCCTGGTTCAGAAGTTGTGATCGACGGTCTCGTACACCGGTCAGCGGGCGTCACCCTTAATTGGAAAAGACCCGCTACGGATGAAGGCGTCCGGGAAATTCAGAGTATCAGGCACCAGTGGCGATGCTTATCCTGCGGAGAATCAGGCACTGAGACGAGCCACTCACAAGAAGACACTAATTGCCCAGCATGTGGCGAAGGCAATGTGAGTTGGCGCCGGTATCTGCAACCAGCGGGGTTTGCCGCAGACTTACGGGTGGACCCCCATGCCGACGCAGACGAAATAACGTACGTCCCCTCCGAACCCGCAATCGTGTCAGCGCGCGGCACGCTCTGGACCGCACTATTTGATCCAGCGCGAGGTCGCCGCAGGGCGAACCGTGAAGGAACCGTATTTTTTTGTAACTCTGGTAAACATCAAGAAGGCTATAGCATTTGCTTGTCTTGTGGTCGTGCTGAACCCGAGGACAACGATCAGACCACCAATGACCCGTTGAATCGGGAACATAAGCCTCTGATGGGAAAGCCTGACGCCGACGGATACTGCAGCGGCTCCTCTCGCCCTTTCTCGATCCAGAGGAGCCTTCGTTTAGGTTACGAGATTGCCACCGACGTTTTTGAGTTGCAACCCGCCGGTCTTGAAAAGCGGGGAGCTGGATTAGCTTTGGCTTCAGCGTTGCGCGAAGCCCTTTCACGACGCCTTGGCATCGAGCCGGACGAAATGGGAATAGCTGCAGAAGAGCGTAAAAATAGGTTGGGTGGCCGTTCTGTGTCGGTGTTTTTATTCGACAAAGCATCCGGGGGCGCGGGCTTTGCTGTTCAAGCCAACGACCAATTTGCAGAAATACTTAGCGATGCCGAGAAGATACTCGACTGCCACGTGCCAGGATGCTTAACCGGTTGTCCCTCCTGTGTCCTGACCGCGGACCTGAGTGAAGACGAAGCGCGCCTGTTGGAGAGGGGGCCCGCTTTGGAGATAATTCGGTCTCTCGCAGCTGATGCTTCTCCGCTTGAAGCAGATCAAGTTGGTTCGACGTCACGGTTGGTTCTTGATTTACATGGCGAGATCGAAAGAGGGCGTCCAGCAGCCGGCGCCAAATTGATCCTTCGAGTTGATTCTCCTGTCGCAACGTCGGGGCTCGCGACTTGGAGTTTACGCGGAGTGATAGAGCGTTGGCGACGTCGAGGAGGGACCACCGGCCTGAGCGTTCCCGTAGGGACTACCGCCGCCCTAGATGCGGCGTCGATACTTTCATTTCGAGATCAGCTCTCAATCCTCGACTTAGAGCTCGAAGAAGCTGAAGATGTGACATTTCCAAATCGCTCGCGCCTACTTGCCGAAATCGTTCCTGAAAAAGGAGATTCGCTGGTGTTTACGTCACGCGATACCGGGGCGTTTCAAGTAGGGCCGCAATGGGGGAAGCCGCAGATCGCGGCGATTGTGCGATTTAACTCGTCTTGCAGACTCTCCGAAGGAGTAAAGATAGCGCGCACAAGTTTGCAATCTTCAGTCGGCGCATCCGTAAAGATCGTTTCAACCGAGCTGAACGGGCCGATTTCCCATTTTGGCCGGCGTGCTGCCGAGTTCATCACGTCGCTTATAGCGGAGATCGGACTAAAATCTGAGGTCGTGACCTCCATCGTCTACGAAGATAGATATCTTCATTCGCCGCTTGTCGCTCGAATTTGTATTGATACGTTATCGGCCCTGTCGAAGGCACATGGTTCAAACGTTCCAATTACGATTAAAACGCGGCGGTTGAGCGAGAGCGAGCTATTTCCGCGCCGGATCGAACACAACTGGAAAATCGATCGCGATAGAGAAGTTGTTTTCCGGGAGTATGCAGCTGGCTTAAGGATAGCTCTTGAATTGCAGCTGGGTGACCCGCCCCATGCCCGTCAAATTACAATAACGACAAAATCAGGGAAGAAAGTTTACGTACTACTCGACCAAGGGTTCGGTGCTTGGCGACCTGAGCGATATAGAGATTTCGATTTTCGGGCGCGCGCGGAATCTCAAGCTCGGCAACTAAAGGGTTTAGATTTCGTGTTATCAATGCCGACCGAAAGTAAGACATACATCGTAGCGAGGGTTTAGCTCCTGCATATCGCTAATCCCCGGAACGGAGCCGCCATTGCGGTTTTCGGCAAATTCAAGCAGGCGGTTGCAGTCAGTGCCTACCAGTATGCGGTGATTTTCAGTCAGGATTGAATCCCACGAATCGGTACCTTCGACCGCGACCTCTTTCGGCCTGTGTGGATATCGACGACTCCGCACGATAAGCCCAAGTTCTTACCGGGCCGCGATTCGATGTGTTACTCTAGACGCGCGTGGAAGGCACTCGCATACCGCGGCGCGTTCTGGCCCGATCAACGTCACAACCCACTCGAGGGCCGCAGGCGGTACCCGCATCCGGGCCAGGCGGAGAGCATTAAAGACTGCATCGGCAGTTCCGTCGTCTCCCAGTTCCGCGAGCACCGCGCCATGGCCGAGCAAATCAAGAGAAGTCCCGACGGTCAGGCGCGGATATCGCTCGCCACACAATCGCGTGGCCTTCCGCTCGTCGATCAGGGTGATCGCTCCTTTCTCAACGCCGTAAGCGATCGTCGCGGCTTCGCCGTCGTCGAGGGTCGCGTCACCCCGACCGATCACGAGATCCTCGAAATGAGACTCGGTGAGATCGTCAAGTTTCGCTACCGAGATCAGGCCCAATGCAAGAAGCTC
>Ga0214478_101399_pt1 | contig 12105 bp, 13 predicted proteins | sample M1_20Mar14CPVII9_2_FD_178001 | JGI IMG/M metagenome (GOLD analysis project Ga0214478, IMG submission 178001) | Marine eukaryotic communities from Monterey Bay, California, United States - M1_20Mar14CPVII9sort6BwellD7 | ecosystem: Environmental > Aquatic > Marine > Unclassified | place: USA...
ACTTGCCATCTACCTTTGCAGAAACATCTTGACTTCTCATGAAACTTAACTTTCTCCCATCAGGTGTTTCCTCATCCTTTGGTCCGATGCCCCATGGATTCTTAGCAATTACAATATCACCCACTTCGATATTTGGCATGGGTGCAATCATACCATTTTCTTCCTCTCGGCCTGGTCCCATTGAAATTACTGATGAGCATTGTTGATATAGTTTAGACTGATTGTTAGTTATTGTTAATTTGGTTTTGATTTGCAATACAAACATCTTCCTTCATACAATATAAACATATGTTCCATTAAACAACAAATATCATAGCTCACCTTTGCATAAATGTAGCTTTGGTAAATTCTCTCTAGGGACGAATAATCCGTCTGTAGTAGTTGACGGTCTATCCTCAAGTCTTTCTACTAATACCATATCATACTTACAACTCCATTCATCAACTGGTACCTGGTCGTCATTATCAAACACAAGACGTCCTACACCTGCTCCACCTTTAAAATCATTATTTGGATTGATTGATCTAGCCGCCGATGGATCGGCCATTGGTGTGCTTAGAGCACGTACAGATGCTACAAGGAATGGTATTGTTAGTACTTTCATTATTGATTATTTGAAAGATGTGATGTTTGTGATGTTTCTGGATAAAAGTTTTAAAGTATATAGTAGCGTTATAGATCAGGTGATTGAATGATGAATGATGTTTGTCAGAAGAGTTATATCGAATTGAATTGAATATGATGTTTGTTTGATGATGATGCGATTGATGATGTTTGTGAAAGTGAGGTTATCGATTATAAGTAGGCTCTTACCTTTTCTGCATCCACACGTAAGCACCATAATAAAGAACTCAAACAAATTAGGTTGTAACTCTATAAAGTACAACCAATAAAGCTAAATATGATAGAGAATAACACTGGAGAGCCGATAAGTCTGAGGTAATTAATATCGGCAATAGTTGAGTGATAGAAGAAAGTTAATATCATCTACAACAAAGTTAACATTGCTATATCTTTTTTAGAATAACATCATAACAACAACCCCACGCACATACACTCCACACACAAAAAATAAACACACAAAATATTATGGATTCTGAGCATTATGATGAGTTTGGTAATTATATAGGCCCTGACCTTGACTCGTCATCGGATGAATCATCTGAGGACGGTTCTCAAGGTGGTGGCGCACCCGATGATGCCTCGGATGTATCCGATGATGATGTATCCCGAGATGGCGGCGGTCGTGCTGACGATCAACAATTAATATTACATGAAGATGGTGGTGGTGAAGAGTTGGGCACTGCGCCTGGTGTATCTGCAATAGTATTACACGAGGATAAAGTACATTATCCATCCGCAGAAGAGGTATACGGAGAGGGTGTCCGCACAGCGGTATTAGACGAAGATACCATGGATTTAGAAGAGCCAATTGTTGAACCAGTTGTTAAAAAGACATTTAGTTTAATGCGTGATGAGAATGAGGAAAGGGAGGCATATGGTGGGGATATGATCCGTCCGGGTGGTAAAGAAAATAAGGACGGGGAAGATTTAGTATCAGATCGATATTTGGCTTCGTTGGTTGCTAATGAAACAACCCGTACTCGACGTTGTCTTGCCTTGGTGGGACAATTACATAGTGGTAAAACATCACTCGTGGATTTATTCATTGAACAAACCAAGGTGCCTGTATCGAAGGGATTTGGTATTCATGGACCACGTGCATCACTTGAATCGCATAGGGGAGGAGGTCCCCGTACTACTGATACATTACAAGCAGAACAGGATCGTCAAATGTCTATTAAATCGTGTCCCATTACTTTATGTTTGCCCGACACACGAGGGAAGACATTTGCTTTGACAATGGTTGACTGTCCGGGACATGTTAATTTCCATGATGAGTCAGTAGCATCCCTCCGAGTGGCTGATGGGGCAGCACTTGTAGTTGATGCGATTGAGGGGATAATGTTACATACTGAAATGTTAATGAAACAAATTATATCCGAGGGATTACCATTGGTATTGGTAATTAATAAGATTGATCGATTGGTATTGGAATTGAAATTACCCCCCGATGATATGTTTCACAAGTTACGCCATATTATCGACTCAGTAAATGCATTTGTTAGTCATCAATCGAATGGGCGGTATCCCAAACTTTCACCAGATCGGGGGAATGTTATCTTAGCATCTGCCATGCACGGATATGCCTTTTCATTAGAAAGTTTTGCAACACAATATTTGGATCAACTTGATTTTGATGTCGAAGAGAAGGAGGATGCGTTTGGTTCATTTAAAAATCATGGTGGCCTGGGAAGAAATTTAACACCCGAGGCATTTGCTAAACGATTATGGGGAAATGCATATCTGGATCCAAAGTCGAATACGTTTCAACGCAAAGCAGGAGATTGTGGACCTGATCCTATCACGGGAGTGTCACCCAAACGTACATTTATACAGTTTGTTTTAGAACCATTGTATAAAATGTACACATTATGCGTGGGAGAGTCCGAGAAGGATGTTGAGAAGGCATTCCGTAGTTTGGGAGTGTTGCTGAGTAAGGAGCAATTGCGTGCCTCTGCACGGCCATTGATGAGAGCAGCGTTCCGTAAATACTTTGGCACTAGTACTGGATTTGTGGATACTGTTGTACATCACATGTGAGTTTGATTGAAGTGTGTCATATTTATTTTGTCGAAATTGCAGTTACTTCTGATGTCATATTATTTACCACACAAGTCTGACCAGTTATTATTCAACTGCATCCTACCTCTTGAACATTCCTATCGCTACTTCTTAGACCATCTCCGGCGGCAGCAGCAAAAGGCAAGGTCTCTCGTTGTTACTCTGGGCCACTCTCATCACGAACGGTCACATCAATGATTAAATGTGACTCACATGGCCCACTTGTCATTCATGTGGCCAAGCTCTATGCCGAACCAGATGGTCAATCATTTTCAGCATTTGGAAGAATATACTCTGGTACTGTCAAACCCGGTGAGCTTTTTTAGACGATATTGTTATTCCCTGAAATTTCCCATATCTCAGAATCTGCACTAACTTGTTTTGCTGTGCAAATGCCAATCACAGGTGATCGTGTTAAGGTGCTTGGTGAGGCATACACACCTGATGATGATGAAGATATGGCTTTTGCAACAGTATCATCTGTATGGATACCTCGTGGAAGATCACGAACTGAGGTGATGATGGCGAGGGCAGGGAATTGGGTGCTTATTGGAGGCGTTGACTCTGATATTGTAAAAACAGCAACGATTGTCGGCGGTGGAGAGAGTAATTTCGGTGGCGACGACGGTGATGGTGAAATCCATATCTTTTCTCCACTTAAATTTCCTCAGGTAAGCTTTGGCCTGTGATGTGTATGATATGCTGAACAATATGAATAGATTGCTAGACGTACGAATTCTTACAGATTACCTCTCTTTATCCAAAATCTCATCTTAGGCTGGTGGCGAATCAACAATGAAGCTTGCTGTTGAGCCTCTGAATCCAGCCGAGCTTCCCAAAATGGTAGAGGGATTACGTCGTGTCTCTAAATCTTATCCAATGTCAGCCACTCGTGTGGAAGAAAGTGGCGAGCATGTCCTCTTTGGCACTGGGGAATTATACCTCGACTGTGTCATGCACGATCTCAGAACTATCTATTCAGACATTGAAGTAAAGGTAGCAGACCCTGTCGTTGGATTTCGAGAAACAGTTGTAGAAACAAGTAGCGTCAAGTGCTTCTCTGAGGTAAGAACTATTATGTGGCAGAGTGTATTGTGCTAAAGAACAGGTTTCTACCAATTCGTATTCTAAAGAAGGCTGTCTTCTCTATATCATCCTCAATATTTCTTTAGACTGCAAATAAACGTAATAAACTCACCTTCATTGCGGAGCCGCTTGATGATGGCTTGGCCGAGCAACTTGAGAATGGTAAAGTGAATCTTAGTTGGGATAACCGGAAGCTCGGTAGATTCTTCCAAACGAAATATGATTGGGATCTACTATCTTCACGATCAGTTTGGGCATTTGGAAGCTCGCCTTCTCATGGGACAAATATTCTCATGGATGACACTCTGCCAAGTGAAGTTGATAAGTCCATGTTGAATATGTGCAAACCTAGCGTAGTGCAGGGATTCCAATGGGCCACAAGAGAAGGTCCTTTGTGTGAAGAACCTGTGCGCTCAACGAAATTAAAAATCCTCGATGTATCTTTGGCGGATAAAGCCATCCACAGAGGAGGGGGGCAAATAATCCCCACTGCGAGGAAGACTGTTCATTCAGCACTTCTAACGGCCACACCTCGACTGATGGAGCCTTGGTATCGTCTTCAAATCCAATGTCCTGGAGAAATTGTGAGTGCCATCCAACCAGTGCTGTCAAAACGTAGAGGGCATATTGTTCAGGATAAGCCCATCCCCGGGTCTCCCCTTTTCAGCGTCAAGGCATTCATTCCCGTACTTGATAGCTTTGGTTTTGAGACTGACTTGAGAACTTTCACTCAAGGTCAAGCCATGGTGCACTCTGTATTTGATCATTGGGCTATCGTTCCTGGCGATCCATTAGATAAGAGTATAGTCTTGCATCCACTTGAACCAAGTCCTCCTCAATGTTTGGCAAGAGACTTCCTTGTAAAAACTAGAAGGAGAAAAGGTCTCTCAGATGATGTATCTCTAAGTAAGTTCTTTGACGAAGCCATGCGTGGACAGCTTCTTCAGAGTCCTGAAAGTACTGCTGCTTTGACAAACTAGATACTGTGTAGACATAAACTTAATAGTAAGCAATAAATTGACAATATCTTTGTGTGTGTAGCTACTGACTGATTGCGACTAGTGATGTTAAGATTTTCCCTTTTTCTTTCCTCTTTCCCCTTCCCCCCTTTAGCATCCCCTCCCGAGCTCTTCACATAAGGCGTTTCGCTCTTCATCTTTTGTCTTCTTAAGGCTATTCTGTTTATTCCTTTCTTGTTGCATACTTTCTTTGTACCCCATTGGTTTACTAGCTTTCTTTTTCAATTCAGCTTTGATGCGAAGTCTCTCTTTCATCGCATCCTTTATTTGTTATTTGTGTAAAGACGTTGTTATTGAGAAGTGAGAAAATAGGGGTGAGTATTGCAATATCTTCACAACAGAGATATAGATTCAAAACAAAATCATCACAATAATGTGATATAGTAAGAAATGTCGAATTGTTGGGATAGAGATATACTCCAATATATTGGGAGGAACTCAGCTACAACACATAGGCAAGATGCCTTTTCAGGCAGTCTGCCACATGTTTCATTTCCCCCTTTCCCTAACATTAAGCCAGGCCGAGTGTCAAATAAGACTTTTTATAACTTTCATGCAGCTCGTAGAGTCGAGAAATCGGGGGTGTACAGTATATAATCCAATAACCAAACAAATTAACCCTTCTTAAGACGAACAATAGATTCTTCATATTACACAAATTATTATATTGACTGGTATCCAAACATATATCACAACTCACATCTGCAGCCTTCTGCTCTTCAGCAGTTGGCATAGTCAAATCTTCATCAGCAAATGCAATCGTTGGTGATAATACAGTTACCGAGGAGATAGCAGTAGCAAGTGATGTTCTTAAGAAAGCTGATCTATCACAAGATGTTGATGTTTTGTGTGCACGTAGAGTTGTTACCCCTCGTCTATGGCAAACACTACCGGAACTGGTGAAAGCGGATATATTATCACCCAATAGAATAACAGCGACACAGGATATTGTAGATGTCCGCATATTGATATATGGAGGAAGAGAGTAATAGTGGATAAATAAGAGGATGTACGTAGGTAAGTATCTAAAGCTAGCAGTACAATAAGCAGGCAAAAAGCTAATGAGGATACCGGCCAAATCTACTCTCATAATTTTATCAACGTCAGTGTTATCAACATAACTACCATCAAGTAACATACATGCAACCAATAAGCTTATCCCTAAGCAGTTGTTGTGCATTTATAGCTCATCAGTTAAATACTTTACCGTATATTTCCATTAGATCAATTAAACAAACAAAAATATTAGGTGAACAGTATCAAACATACACAACAAATTTGCATTATAACAATATCCGCTCAAATCAATTTATTGGTAGAATATACAAGGAAAGAAAAGTTAGTAGTAATATAATAATGGACGCACATCCGGTATCGCAGTATATAACCGATACTGATGGCAAGTGGAGATTATGTGCTGGTGTAGCAATATTCAACTCAAAGAATGAAATTCTAATTGGTGAAAGAATTGGTATTACTCCGTGTAGTTGGCAAGCTCCTCAGGAATGTCCGCGTTTGTATTTGTGTGTTTTATAGTGTGAATTCGTGTGTTCAGTATAAAGTCTCGACGACTTCACTGCTTTGTTTGACCTTAGTTTGTTTTTATTGATTGCCCTTGTATATCATATGTACTAACATATGTTATAATCTCCTCTCTTTCATCATCATAAACTGTGATAACGCGCATCTTCCAGGGTGGAGTTGACGTTGGAGAGGAAACTATAGTTGCTTCTAAGAGAGAAATGTATGAAGAGGTAGGACTAGAATTCGGCAAACATGTTATGATGGGGACAAATAGCGATGATAATACTGCTACGATATCTTGTAAATACAAAACAGAGGGTACTGGAAGCTGGTTAGAAAAGCAGGGATTTGCTGGACAACAATTAACTTTATATTTGTATTCATCTACTTCTACTATCGTCATTCAGAATGTTGCGGTGTTTGTTGTGTTGAGGCATTATGCAACATAGGTGTTTGTTGTGTTGTGGCATTTGTGAATTCGTTTAGTTTTCCCATTTACCTGTTTCTTATTGAAGCCTCCACAGGATCTATTGTTTGCTCCTTGCATTATTGGATCATCACAATAGATATTCTTCCCATTTTCTTTCCTCAATACCACCCGGCATTTCTTATTACAATCATTACGTTTACAAACCTTTAAACCTCCATGAGTGCCACCCGATATAGAATATCTTTGACTACCCTCAACATATAAGTGGTGGCACCTTTCGCAACGTGCATCCTTATCCCGACCTTTGTGTTTGTCTTCACGAGCACGACTTGAAAGTTTTACACAACCATCACATAAGGCATGTCCCTCTTTGAGACCAATCTTGGGGCAGTTTTTGCATCTACGTGTTGCTATTGATTCCTTGTAACATTTTTCACATCTTTCATACACGGTATTATTCACAGAATGGCGCTTCTTCCCATTACACGTTTCAAAATTCACACATACCCTATTCTCACGACAATGTTGACAAGTCTTCCCTTGTCCATTCACTTCATTCCCATCTGCCATACAACAAGGCCTTGTCATAAATTGTATAGGTGATTTATCAGCACAAGTTGCACACGTAGTATTTGGAAACGCATCCGGTTTCCCCTTCTTTGGATCGGTATCAGGTACCACGGGACGAGTAGAAGCTGGAGCTGACTTGCACGTGTCACACTCAATAAAGTTATTATGGGACTTATCCCACGTATCTTCAGGGAGATTATCCGACTTATCCTTAATAACATCATTAATTCCTTCTATATCTTCATCTGTACACGGAAGGCACCTATCAAATAGCTCGGTAAAATCAACCATGGGATTAGGTTGATTATTCCCATTCATTGCTTTTATTTTTTGTACATTGGGTGATGGTGGTTGGTTGGCATTGGTATTAGCAGATGGTAGCGGAGGTTTACCTTCATGTGTTAGATCATCATAGGTGTCTCTAGATGGGTAATTGGAGTATATTTTGTCATTACCAGGTGGGTATTTGCGATTTTTACTATTTCTTTTGCTGCTTCTCTTCCTACTACTTGATTTATTGCTACTTGATGATGCTGCAGCAGTACTACGAGTACGACTTGAGTTCCTAGTTGCACGTGATGATTTGTTTTGATTTTGAGGTGGTGGTACTGTTTCTGCTGATGATACAGCAGCGCGAGAAAACTCCTCTTCCTCTAGTTGTTCAGCACTAATATTACCTCTTCTCGACATCATAGTATATCCTGGCTAGCCGCACGGCGTCGAATATCACGCAATACAACCTACTAATAAAAGATAAGTAAAGATGTTTGTCGAATTTGGTTTTCATGTTTATAAGGTGAAAACTCTTTATTAGGTTAAGCCCCAACCCATAATCTGCTCACTTTTATTTTCAGCAACTCGTAGTAAGGTGCAAGAACTCTCAACATTATAACTAACTCCAGACTTTAAATCAAGGTGAGATATTTATATAGACAGACGAGAAGATATGTTTCTAAATGAAGATAAATTAATCATTGAAACAGCTGCATTGTATCAGATTATTTTAATACTATTAAACCACCTTGGTGCATGCTGATTAATTGAGTTTGGAGACTCCTGTTATCCATTTTATTGTGTATTATTATTGATTATGGCATTAAAATAATCGATCATTATCATTATGAATGACATAAATAATGCTGGTTGGGCCTGTGGTGGCGCCTGAGGGGTGAAATGGGTATTATAATTCATGATATGGGGGCATGACTTAATTCAGATCAGTATTTGAGCTGCCTAATTTTAGTGCTGTGTATAATTCAACACTCACAAACAATTAATTTTATATTATAATCGATTAATAACAGGTATGTATTGATGTTGGCCTTTATATAGCTCAAGTTTGAGCTTGTGGGAGAGGGTATAATATGATGTAAGTTCAACTAGTTGATTCATTTCAAATGTGGGGTGTGCACTATATTCACCAAGATTATTAATATCTAACTATTTGATTCATCTAATTATCATTGTTATTTACTAATGGTAAAGTATTTTGATGTTGTGGGATTGTTTGTTGTTGTTTAGGGGATGTGGGGTGATGGAGTTGATGTGTAAAATGTAAGTTGCATTTCAAATGTGGAAAGTGTTCTGTTTTTCATCATGATTATTGATATCTAACCATTTGATTCATTCTATTATCATAATTACTTACCAATGGTACAGTATTTTGTTGTTGTGGTATTGTTTGTTGTTGTTTATCGGCGGCTATCGGTGATGGGTGATGTGCCGAGAATGAGGCAGTCCAAATCAACATAAAAATGCAAAAAAATGCAAATGTACTCTAAAGGTAATCACCCGGACTTCTTCCTGGGGGTGCCTGAACTAGGGGATTTTTATGGGCTTTTTTGGATAGGGCCGGGGTTTAGTTTGGGGAGATCTTAGTGTACCTTGGGGTACCCTTAATCATTTTGGGAAGAAAAAGATTTTCGAGTTGCATTGTGTACACCCCACACCTACGCTCTTCTTCGGCTACCGCATGCCGTCCGCCGGCAGCTCTGCTGTTGGCGCCATCCATACACTCTCCTCCTCTATTATATCCATATGTGATACTACTATCAATATAGATAGGCAGGAGAGGTGGTGGTGGGGATAGAGTGATGGGTGATGGGTGGTAGACGAGTAGACGATTGATGGATGATAATTATATGTTGATGTGCTACTATGTATGAGTATTGCTTTGCATCAGTTTATGATTATTCATGCTACCACTTACACATATTATTGCTTCTCTCTATATCATCCAATGTAGGTATATCATTTCATACTTTATATTATACACATATTATTCAATAATGTCCGAAAAATGTGATAGAGACGACATCAGCAAGACCGCACGCGATAGTGAGTCGGCATTAGCAAAATGTATTCCTTTTACATCGACACCCGCTGTTCAAAAGTCTATTGTAGAGGCTCAAATAGCTCAAACCCCATTGGTTGAACGAATGACAGCTATATTCTTAGCACAAAGTCTCTCGGCATTTACATACATTCAAAACCATGTTCATGCAGGGCTTGGTTCAACTAGTCCGGGATTCAATCGGCTCGAATGTCAAATTCATAGTAATGGTGGAAACTATCGGAAAGATATCAATGAAGATGAACCAAGTAAACTTGGAATTTGTGATAACAATGCAGCAAATATCAAGATACTATCTCTTCTACACATTGCAATTATCATGTATTTGGTAGAAGTACTCGGAATGCATAAAGCGGACGAACAGTATGTCGTGTATTACAGTTTTCTATGGCTCATTGGTAGCGGTATGGGCATCCATGGAGACTATCCAAACAAGATAAAGAAGAAACTGTTCTTCCTCCGCCTTAGTATCCAGATTGGAGAGGGGAGAAAGATTAGTTTCAAAGCATTCAAGTTTGAGGGAAATGATGAGGCGGCAAATCATGTCTACAATGGTATTAGTATTGATAGCCTCGAAATGCGTGAAGGAGCTGATGCATATTGTATGAGTACCTTCTCAAGTGGTATGTTTCCATTATTCTGGAATGACAGTCAGAAGAATGTCGGTGTCCAATTGAAGCATGAGGTAGGAGTTACCAAGACTGGCAACGCTATGAACATTATTCTTGATGTCCCATTTCGATCATTAGAAGCAATGATGCAGGCATTGAAGATCTTTAGATTGACTCCATTCGTCTTACCAACAGAGAAGAGCATGGATGCTTACAAGTTATTGGTGAAGAAGGTACAAGAAATGAGGAAGGCATGGAACTGAATTGTCAATGATTTGAAATTGTTGATAAGAGGAATCAAGTGACTAGCTAGTACTAAGGGTTGTAGTAAACAATATCATATCAATCCAATACCATAACTAACATTTAGTAGCAAATTGAACAACAATCATCGATAGGACAAGATACCTTGGGCACATTCGTGGAGTATCTTTCGATGTTGTAATTCAGACTTGGAGTTGAATCCGGAATTAGTATGCAATCTTCAAGGATTGGGAGGGGAGAAGCCAGAGTTTTCTGCAGTACAATGGAAGAGTCTTGATTGGGTAGTAAACAACGTGTGGGAAAAGAAGAGAGAACCATATAAAGTGTTACAAGGAGCATGTATGCCACTCCTCAAAGAATGGAATGAGAAATGTATCAGTCAGGAATTCAGTGGAAAATGGTCAAGAGATTTTACACGTAATGTCAACGTAGAAGAAAGTTTATTAGCAAGAGGGTTGAGTCAAGAGAATGCTACAAAACAAGCAACTAAAGCATATCTCCAACAATGGAAACAGGACAAAGAAAAGCCGAGAGAGTGGATTGTAACCACAGAAAAAGGTCCTGGCCAGCCGTCTAGAGAACTTAGATATCCAATGGGAGAGTTCACAGAATCATATGAGGGTGAGAGTACAATATTTGGTAGTAGTATTGGAGGATCTGTGAAGCGTTGTTGCTTTTATCTTGCCGAAGAAAAATCCGATAGTGGGGTAGCACACGTTACAGTTTCGTACACAGCCAAAGGAACTGAAGAGTCATTGAGATATCTAAAGAATGATGAGCTTATATTGAAGAGATCATTCTTGCCATTATCAAGTACTGACAAAATTATATCAACTGAAGTCTTCATAAGGTGCTAATCTAATGTCAGATGGTAATATAACAACAACTTGTATCAGTCTCGTATTCTCATATTTACACTGTATCTAACTAGTACATATTGTCACTTCAATATTCACTTCATCCTCAGGCAATAGATGCTACTGCCTTTTGAGCTGCATCATCTAAATCATTTGCAGTAATGAGCTCCAGGCCTGATTCTTCCAAAATCTTCTTGCCCTTTTCAACATTAGTTCCTTCCAATCGTACAATAACAGGAACTGATAGGTTTAATGAGCGTGATGCCTCAACAATTCCCTCTGCAATAATATCACACTTCATAATACCTCCAAAGATGTTAACAAGGATGGCCTTCACTGCAGGATCTGTAGTGATGATTTCAAAAGCGGCCTTGATTTGATCGACGTTGGCACTTCCGCCCACATCCAAGAAGTTGGCTGGACTTCCTCCTCGAAGAGAAATAATATCCATTGTTGACATTGCCAATCCAGCACCATTTACCATGCATCCAATGTTTCCATCTAAACCAATGTAATTCAAATCCCACTTTCCAGCTGCAACCTCTCGCTGATCCTCTTGGGTATGATCACGTTGGTCGTGGATATCCTTCTGACGGAAAGCGGCGTTATCATCGAAACCAATCTTGGCATCTGCGGCAATCAAATTGCCATCTCCATCCTCGGCAAGAGGATTGACTTCCACCATTGTGCAATCTTTATCAACGAA
>Ga0214478_101402_pt1 | contig 12060 bp, 8 predicted proteins | sample M1_20Mar14CPVII9_2_FD_178001 | JGI IMG/M metagenome (GOLD analysis project Ga0214478, IMG submission 178001) | Marine eukaryotic communities from Monterey Bay, California, United States - M1_20Mar14CPVII9sort6BwellD7 | ecosystem: Environmental > Aquatic > Marine > Unclassified | place: USA...
TAATCGGAGGCTTCAATACCTTCGAGGATGAAGAATGGGAACGTCAAGTTAAGAAGGACCTTGAAAAGAAGAAGAAGGCACAGTCTGGACCATCAAGTACTCCATCGGAGAAGGCACTTACACCACAACAGAAGGAGTTGCTAAACGAGCAATCGTTGCGGAGGGAAGAAATCTCATCAGTTGTCAATGTCAACTTTCCCCGAGTATTAGCAACCATCCGTTGTTTATGTGAATCGGATATTGAAGTGGGTAATCAATGCCTCCCTACTTTTGGTCTAGGTGTAATTGCCGCGGCCGTATCATCATGCTCAGCCGTAAAGTCCATGGAAGTTTTGAAGAATGATAGTTTTGATACTCTGGCAACATTGGCATCGTGTGTTTATGAGATTGATGAGACACACGCATCAACAATGGCTCGGGCACTTGTCATTAGTTTCCGAGATAGTACCAAGGAGTCAGGACTCAAGGTTTCGGCCCTTCCAAGTCCCTGTGCACCCGCGGCGGTATCAATCTTTGAAATGGAAGACTATGGTGATTGTTTATCAGGTAATTCATTTGTCTTCCTCTTCCCTATCATCCGAGCAGCTTTGACTGGTCCGCGAAACATTCCAGGATGTGATGATGCTTTGAGAGTACTTGATAGGCATTGTGCAATGCTTGCGGGCGATGAGGAGGATGCTACCGTGAAGGCACTACGAAAGGACATGGCATCTACAGTGTTGGGATTACTCTTGCATGATCGATCACAAACATTTGTCAACCCATCACCGTATGAAGCGTTATTGTCATGTTATGTAACCAACGAGGGCGGATCATCGTCTTCTGGTGCGGCACTTGCAGCTCCAGAAATTGCTCCTCTTCTTGGTGACCGTGGAGCATTGGGTAATGACAACACAAGAGTGGCAAGTATGGAGGCTTTGGCATCGATCGCTGAACATCACCCAAAGCTTGTCATACTTAATCCTCTCATGAATAGTCGGGTATGGTTGAATTGCTATGAAGAGAAGAAACGTATTAAAACTGCCGCACGGAAAGCCTGGCTAGTTGCTCAAGGACATGGCGTTGATGTGGATGTTGAATCAACTCCACTTGATGCACCGTCAAAGATGTACGCCGTGCCTCTTCTACCTCTTCTAAGCCACGAAGATAGTTCCATTGCAACTGCCGCAGCTACATCTCTGTCTTGTGCCATGGGCATGAATCCTGAGACGGCGGAGAAGAACATTGTCAAGCTGTGCAATACCTTCCTTGCCTCGTTTCCTGCCCCTGGCAATGAAGATGTTGAACAACCAAAGCAAGCATCGGCATCGCCATTTCCTGTCCAACCTCCTCCGGTGGCAAAGAAAGCTGCCAAGAAGAAAGTTATTGATACTGGATTGCCCAAAAAGAAGAAGAAGACTTCGGCAGTCTCAGGAAGTATGGCCAAGATCACTGGAGCTCCGGCACCCAGAAAGTCTGCGGCGACAAAGAAACTACTAGCCAAGACTGTAGCGCCAAAGAAGGAAAGAACACTCGACCAAGGAGCATTGATGGACCAATTCAAAGTTCAGTCAAAAGAAACGGTAAAGAAGGTTGCGGCTGAAGAGGATTCCGAAAGCAAGGTTGCTGCACGATTGGGTGTACTTCGTGCCATTTCAGCTCTTACTGACTCTTCTGCCAATGTCAAGTTGGACCTTCCCCTGTTAAAGATCCTCATTGGTTTCTTGATGGCCTACGGACTGGGAGATGGAAATGAAGGTGTTAGGAATGCATCTCGAAATGCAGCCCGTGATATCGTTGCTCATTATGGCTCATCTGATGATGCCATTGCCGAGTTTCTACCTCAGTTTGAGAATGTCCTAAAGTCTGGACAGGTAGATATCAAGTGCGTCGAGCCGCTCAGCACCGAGAAGATCCCTACATCTATTGCTGCCTCCGATTACAGGAAAGAGGGCATCGTTGTATCACTTGGCTCAATTGCATTACATTTGAAGAATGAATCTGATAACGACAAGATTGATAACATTATTGACATGTTGATTGATTCATTGTCCACGCCTAGTGAAGAGGTTCAATCTAGTGTTGCCTTGTGTTTGTCAAAGCTCATGAAGAAGGGACGAACACAAGAACGAATTGAGACCTTGTTAAATGATCTGATGGTGCAATGTATAGAAGGAAGTTCCTTGGCTTCTCGAAGAGGTGCTGCCTACGGTATATCTGCGGCCGTCAAGGGGTCAGGCATAGCCAGTTTAAAGAAGTATGCCGTAGTCAGTCGTCTAGAAGAATCGTGTACATCTGGTACTCCTAATGCCAAAGAGGGATCTCTTTTCTGTATTGAGTTGTTGAGCAGTCGCCTGGGCATTCTGTTTGAGCCTTATGTAATTGTTCTACTCCCGGCTCTTCTCAAGGCATTTAGTGATAGTAATGATTACGTCCGTGCTGCCGCTGACAAGACTGTAGGTCAGATTATGGGTAAATTATCAGGTCATGGTGTGAAACTCGTCATGCCTGCCGTCTTAGATGCATTCAACGAGCCTGAGTGGCGAACTAAGCAAGCAAGTATTCACATGTTGGGCAGTATGAGTCATTGTGCTCCCAAGCAATTGGCTTCGTGTCTTCCGAAGGTCGTGCCCAAACTCACCGAGGCATTCAGTGATACACATCCAAAGGTCAAACACTCAGCAGAACAAGCTCTTGAAGAGATTTGTAAGGTTATCAAGAATCCAGAGATTGCTGAAATTTCAGATTCTCTTCTCAAGGCCCTTACCGATGCCACGGCTACATTGCATGCATTGGAAGAACTCATCTCTACTGAATTTGTCCATGCAATCGATGCACCAAGTCTAAGTATCATCATTCCAGTCGTTCATCGTGGGTTGAGGGATAGAGCAGCGACAACGAAGCGATACTCAGCCTTGATTTCGGGTAACATTTGTACCATGGTGAACGATCCTAGAGACTTCGTTCCTTACCTTCCGATATTGCTCCCTGATCTCAAGTCTACATTGCTAGACCCAATTCCTGGTAAGTATTGATCTCTGTCAAACTTTTGCTTGCTTCTTTGTTTCTTTCTTCTCACCCTTTTTCAACCATTACAACAGACGTTCGTAGTATCTCGGCGAAGTCATTGGGATCTCTCACGAGAGGACTTGGAGAGGCAACATTCCCAAACTTACGACCTTGGCTTATTGATACCCTACGGTCAGAGGAAGGTAGCAGTGTCGAGAGAAGTGGAGCAGCTCAAGGTCTATCGGAGGTATTGGTTGCTGGTGGTGCTCAATTGACTGAAAATGTCATGGTCAATGAAATATTGCCATTAAAGAGTCATCCCAAGGCTGGTACAAGAGAGGGTGTCCTATGGGTACTTACATTCCTACCTTCTGTACTTGGTCAGGCATACTCATCATTGATTGATGAATCCTTGCCTGCTTTGTTGGGTGGTCTTGCCGATGATAACGAATCGGTTCGAGATGTAGCACTGAGAGCTGGACGAGTCCTTGTCAGAAGTCACGGCAAAGCTCATAAGGATAAGATCCTACCTTCTCTTGAACAAGGTCTTTCGAATGAAGATTATCGAATTAGAGTTGCAAGTCTCACCTTGTTGGGAGATTTGCTTGGTATGTTGGGTGGTACGAAGGTTGGTAAAACAAATACCGATACCCAAGATGATATCCGTCAAGCCGAACGAGCCCAAGCTCAAATTGCTCTTGCCCTTGGTAATGAAACTCGTAAAAGAGTTCTTGGTAGCTTATATCTTGCCAGAAGTGATACGGCAGCAGTTGTCAGGCAATCAGCAGGTAAGTATCTTCTCGTCTTCGTAAGTATTTCAAGTTGTCCATGCTCATAGCTTCAAAACAATCACTTGCTTTATTCATATTCTCACTCTTCTACAGTTCAAGTTTGGAAGACCGTGGTCAGTGTTACTCCGAGAACTCTCCGAGAGATCTTGTCAGTGTTGGTTGACCAGATTGTTACCACACTTGCTAGTGGTGATTCTGAACGTACACAGGTAGCAGGCCGTTGTCTTGGTGATATTGTGCACAAGCTTGGAGATCAAGTGTTGCCGGAGATCATTCCAGTATTGCGTGATAATCTCTACAAAGGAGACGAATTCACTCGTCAAGGAGTTTGTGTTGGACTTGCTGAGGTTATCGACTGCTCAAGCAAGGAACAGATCACGAAGTATCTTGATATCCTTGTCAAGGTTGTACAAGATGCTCTCTGTGACGAAGACTCTGAAGTTCGTACAATGGCAGCATCGTGCTTCCAAAACCTCTACAATGTTGTTGGTAACCGTACATTGGATGAAATCGTTCCAGCACTACTTGTGGCAATGGAAAGTGATGATGATGAAACCAAGACTCGAGCTCTAAATGGAATGACTGGTATTCTTGGAGTACGGAGTCGGGAGTTGTTGCCTTACATCATCCCGAGACTACTCAAGACTCCTTTGTCTATTAGCCATGCCGATGCCTTGGGAAGTATCTCTGCCGCAACAAGTGAAACAATTCATTATCACTTTAGCAGCATCCTCCCAACAATCATCATGGAACTTGCATCCTTCTCTGGTGCTGATTTAGATGAGGAAGAGAAGGAAAGAGAAGAAGCCATCCGCCGATGCTGTCGTTCAGTATGTCACAACGTTGACAACATGGGCATTAACTGGCTTGTGAGTGAAATTGCAAGCAAGTGTACTCATGACAAGGAATCAGTCCGTAAAGAGGCGTGTTGGTCCTTTCAGGTCTTGGTGGAAGAGAGTAAGTAGTACATCCAAACTGTTATAGTTGGTGATAAACACAGTCTGAATGAGGATGACAAATACAAAAACCTTATCAAGACACAAGCTTTTGCTTGTGTCTATGAAGGGTTCTACAAATGAGATTTCTGTCTGACAGGCTTTGTTTGGGAAGTTATCAAGCACTTACTTTTTATTTCGTTTGTTTCTCACGCTCTACCTTCTTTTTGTTTGATCACAATTCAACAGGGAAGAAGGCGGCAGACTTCTACGAACAAGTGCCTGTTATCATTCGCGAGTTATTGCATAGATTGAATGATGATAGCACTGTTGTTCTCAAGGCCAATCATAAAGCATTGGGAGCACTCACATCTTGTGTTCCTGCCGAAGAGCTTGTCACTCATATCCAGTTCATCCGTAACCTAATTGCAAGTATGGTCAGTGATGCAAGATACCGTAAGGGGGGCGTTGGTGATGGCGAGTTCTTTCTTCCCGGGTTCAATATGCCAAAAGGTATGTGAACAAAGATGGTATCCTAAGAACTTGACAGATGCCATGGACATGACGACACTTTATAAGAAACACCTGACACTATCTCTTTACGAGATTGTTTATACATGGAGGTTTCGATTAGTCTTTCGGATCCAAGGCTTAATTGTTGAGATTTCTTTCATGTTTTGAACATCCATCATCTCACATCATTGTCATCTTTCGTTTCTTATCAGGACTTGAACCTTTGCTACCAATCTACCAACGAGGAATTCTCTATGGCAATGCCGACGTTCGAGAATGTGCAGCTGCCGGTTTGGGTGAACTAATCGTCATTACAGCAAATAAGTACCTCGCTGGGCCATTCCTCATCAAGCTTACCGGACCGCTACTACGAATTGTTGGTGATAGAAATCCATCTGCTGTGAAGATTGCTATTGTCCAGACGTTGGGACTCATTCTAACCAAAGGAGGTCCTGCTTTACGAGCCTTTGTGCCTCAGTTCCAAACAACGTTCGTCAAGGCCTTGTCCGACCCATCCCGTCAAGTGAGAATCGAGGCAATTAAAGCCTTAGCACTTCTCATGCCTCTTTCGACACGTGTTGATCCTCTCATCAAGGAACTGGTTTCCACAAGCCTTGGCAAAGGATCCAGTGCAACTGTTGAAACTGCCGGAATTGTGGCCATTCAAACAGCATCATTAGAGGCTCTTGCCGTGGTACTCAAGCATGGAGGTAGCAAGGTTAAGGTTGCAACAAGTGTTCCATCATCATTGGACGCTGCAAAGGAGCTGGTTGCTCACGAAGATGACGGAATACGTGATAGTGCAGCCAAGGTAATGGGCTATGCATGTGAATTACTTGGTACTGAAGAGGCAGATGCTGTCCTTCAAGAGTTTGTACTTGACAAGGGGTCGTCAAGCGCTTCTCTTGAGACCAAGCACGGAATCGCTTGTATCTGTCGTCGAATCTTCTCTCGAACTATCGGCAAAGAGATTGATAGGTCTATTTACAAGGGCTCATCTGATCTAGTCGAAACTTTGATGAAGGATGATAAAGTCATGGTAAAAGAGGCCGCATGTGTGGCAATTGGAGCCATCCTTGGAAGTTCCACCGAGATCAAGGCTACAATCTCATTGCTTGAGAAGAGTATTATGAAATGCATGGATACCAAGGAGGAGTTGAATGTTCAACAAGCCGTGGCCAATGGTCTTAGTATCACTGCCAGGCTCCAACCTGGTATTTTCAGGACACAAGATGGTCTTACTTTGATTAATGGTGCCCTGAAACTAGCAATGAGTGGAGCTCAACGTGTTCAGTATACGTATAATGACTTTTTATGGCTAGCCTTGGATGTTAAGAGTGGTGACGATAGCGGACTGGAGGAATACTTGGCAATTGCACATTTTGATAGTGCTAAGAAGATGCAGGCAATCTACAGTAAGGTGGTAAAGAAGATCAAATCTGTCAACGATGAGGAGCTTTAGGGTGATAGCTAGGTTGCTTTGACAACATATCGTGTTGGGTTGTGGGATAAAATAGAGATAAGGGATGTAGAAAGATTTAAGTTGTCAGTTCTATTTTAGTGTTGTAGGTAGAGAGGCAGGGAGGAGGATAACTTTGCTACTATTCTCTTTTATGTATATTGCTACTTTTACTGGTGTAGTATCTAGTCATCAATAATCACCATATCATTGTCATCTGAATCATCATCGAGTTCAAACAAGGCACTAGACTTCTTCTTATTCATTGTTTTATGCTTCTTTTTATCCCCCTTCTTTTTCTTTGATGGAGCCATATCAAATTCAATCTCGCTACTACTACTGCCATTATTCATGCTGCTATTGTTTGTATCAAAGCTATCATTATTGACAATAAAGTCTGCCAAATCACTCTCATCATCTTTTGCTTTACCTTTGCGGAATGTTCCTTTACTATTTGCCTTCTTTTGTTTGGCACGTTCTAGCTCTAGTGTTTTGCGTCGTTGTTTTAATATATCAATATCACCATCATCATCACTACTAGAAGAAGAGGAAGACGAAGATGAAGAGGATAGTATACTATCTTTCTTACCCTTCTTGCCCTTTCCTTTTGCTTTACCATTTGGTTTTGACTTATTATTTGATTGTTTGGCAATCTTCGTAACATTCTTTCTATTTTGTAATGCAGCTTTTAACCCACCCTTCTTTTTACTATTTTCGGTGTATGTATCAGGATTATCAGCTTGTATACGCTTCAATTCAGATAGCATACCCTTTTTGTCCTTCCTTGCCATCAATAGTACATCATCTGTCTTAACAGTCTGTCGTTTGGCATGTTTGGAGAATGATACCATATCATTTGCAAAACAGGATGTTGCATAATGATAGGTTAAATCAGTAAGTGCAACTATTGCCTCTTTACTCATTGTTGTTACCGAAGATGTATTATTGGTACTAGTATCACAACTCTCTTTCTCTTCTGCTCGGCATATCTTACCAACAGCTAAATGTAGAGCGGTCCGTATTTCATATGCAAGTGCTTCATCTACCTCATAATCACTGCTATCTTCAGAACCTGATTGGGAAGAAGAGGACGACGATGAAGAAGATTCTGATGCCTCGTAGTCCATATTCATGGCGGTATTGTTGTGGGGATATATTATGAAGGAGTAAGGTATGGTCTGGTATGGTTTTGTTATTCTTAGGTATTGTGTGGTATGGTACAATATGATTTTTTGTTATCCTCGATATTATCAATCAAGGTACCTATTACATGAAAAGGTACTAAAATAAATCCGCGACACTCCTCCGATAATGAACGAATAGACCTATTGTAGATGTGAATGGCTGTGTTATAAGAGAGGTATAGAGTGGTAGTATGCGATGAAGGTCTCTATTAACACAACACAACATAATATGCAGCCAAAATGGTAATTTGGCGATACAACGCAAATCTACACACTAAACAAGCTATAGCTATTGCAAACATCTTATTATTTTGATTATCTATTGATAGAACTGACTACATATATAATACTATACAATTCTATCTATATAATATGAATATACCACACCATTATATGACAATGAATAAGGGATCATCTTCAGAGGTTCGTTTTGAATTTACAGGCGATGAATATGTACCCAAAAATGTAACACATGTGCAATTTCATCCTGACGTTACCGAGGTTTATGACTACGCCTTTGAAGATTGTTTATTTCTACGAGAGGTTATATTCAATGAAGGTCTTCTAAAGATTGGTCAAAACGCCTTTCATCAATGTGTATCATTAACATCCATTATGTTTCCTTCTACCTTCATTGAGATTGGTACAATGTCATTCAATAGGTGTAGAGGATTGAATAAGGTATCATTCAACGAAGGTTTGCGAACTATCGGGTGGCAGGCATTTGTGGGATGCTGTGAATTAGAATTCATCAACTTACCTTCCTCCGTAATCAAAATTGAACAGTGTGCATTTCAATATTGCAGGAGCTTGAAGGAGGTTCTGTTTAAAGATGGATTAAAGATTATTGGGAAAAGATCATTTAGTAGTACTGCATTGCAAAGTATTACATTATCTCGCACTATTACTAAAGTTGATGACTATGCATTCCAAGATTGTAGTCAGTTAAGGGAAGTAGAACTAAACGAAGGCATTCAAATGATAGGAAAAGGTGCATTTCAAGAGTGTCCGCTGATGGAAACAGTTAGCCTGCCATCTACTCTGCAGAAGATTGGTAATGCTGCATTTAGTGACTGCAGTAGTTTAAGAAGGGTTTTGATAAATGGGAAGTTGAAAAGGGGATTAGGATTACATGTATTTGGAGGCTGCACGCCTTTGGAAAGATACGATTTTCCTACCCTTTCTACTCGTCTGAATGATATTATTGAGGCCGGTCAAACAGACATTGAGGCAAAGCTAGACGAGATCCATATTGCATTAGAAAGAGAAGATGGTGAGCTGTTTGCATTGAGAGGAGGGATGGGAGGCATTTGCACCCATTCTTGGAGTACAATTAAGGCCAGTCTCGAGAAGATTGATCGTTTAATCACCCATTATGAATTCAAAGAGGCTACAGTATTGTTCGAACTTGCTCTGTGGAAGGCTGAGATAGATCAAGCGGATGATACCAGTACTTCTGATCGAGAGGCCCGCCGTATTGAGGTACCGGGGCCAGTAAAGGATGCTATTATGCTATACTTTTTCTAGCTATGTATCGACAAGGGATAATAACTAACTAAAAGGTATATAGAAGATTCTTTTAGAGTCTAAAGTCTATTCTTTTACTTCTGATCACATATCCGTCTTTCATAAGTACACATGATATGCTTACTCTACTTTACTATGTGTCTTGTGTTATGCTATATTGCTTCATACCCCAAAAAGCTATCATCTCTCCTGCCTCTTTTGCAAGGCATGGATACGTTTTGAACATATACCTAAGGCACAGTCCAATCTAGAAAGCTGATGTAATGACTCATCTACTTGTCGTCTTCTCTCATTATTATATGTTGATGTCTGCTTGTTGTCCTTGTCATCTTTATAAGTCTCATTCACATACTCGTCTTCTTCTTCATCACAGCATCCTTGTTCTACACTCAATGATAACCATGCTAATGAATAGAACGAATGTAGTTTATCGGGCATTTCACCCACTAGCTTGCCGAATCCACCATAGGTACTTTGACATGATAATACATAATCACGTAACGCCCATCCATCTAACAAATGGGCTTCATTTAGTAAATGCAATGTACCGCCAACCCAATATGAATAGCATGTATCTTCTAACTTGTTGGGTCGTCCACACATACCAGCGACTTGATTCGTTGATCCATTGTGCTCACTAATAGTATTGCTGTATATAGTTCCATGTAATGAATATTGTCGTGAAACACACCAACGTATTAAATCATCTTTCCAACCCTTTATTTCCTCACGATTCATAACATCATCTAATACACCCATGAGAAACAAGGAGGCAATTCCACAGAATGTGGATCCTCCATGACCTTCTCTGCCTGGTGTCAAACCCAGAGACCCCTCGTATGTTATACATGATAATATGTAATTTGTTGCTGTTTGAATATTGATTATTGGATTGTCGTTGCTATCACTATCAGTTGGTTTGAGAAGATACCATATTGATATAGCAGTATAAAGAAAGCGTAAATCACAATCATCATCTTCATTCTCCTCATTTTGCTCATTATTGTCATTGTTGTTAGATGATATGGCCATGAAGCTACCATCTTCCTTTTGCAGTGATTTTACTGTTTGAAGTATTGCTGTTTTGTGTAAACGTGAAAATAAAGCATGATAATATGCACATTGATCAGGACCAGTACTTGGCATCAAACAACGCTTTAAAAGATTATATGAAAAAAAATGACATAAGATGTGAGCAAAAAAATATATGGATACTATGCTCATATCATATGCGCATGCGCATACACACACCACCACTACTACAGTAATCTTACCTTAAATCCCCACATATCCAGAGATGTATAGAAATCATCCACCGTCATATTGAAAGCAGCAGGCAATGACACTAGTTTTGTAAATCGGAGCTGGCTGACTACCGAAAATGATTGCCCATGCTGCTGCCAAGTAATGGTATCGTTAAAACTGGGAAACGACAGCACATTATGTAGCAATACTAGGAATGGATGACCATTGTTGCAATTGTTAGCGGCAGTAGCCATAGCTGGTTGCTGGCTACGGTTTTGGATAGCTGTTACTGCATTGCAATTTTTCTTATCGGTGTATAAGAATGTCATGTTGTTTTGTTTTCGTTGCGCGTCCATATTGTTAGACCTGAGGATAAATAGATGGTGTACTTGTTCTTTCCACTGCTAGTAGGATAGGCTGACTCCTAATATTGCAAACCTTATTGGTGGTAATCGTAGCAGAGGTTAGTAGGCACCAATCTTCTGCACCACTCAATCAATCAAATACTCTAGATGAGTAAAGATGAGGATACCGCGAGGTATCTTTGAGAATCATTTTTTTGCCAACCCTCAAATCTCCCTCAACTTTTATATTGTACAGCTATGGTAGCTGCATAGTTGCAATACTGCACAATTCAAAGCATCAATTGGCCATCAGCGTCACTCATGCCCGGGTATAGATGTCTATAATTGTTATGTAAAAGATTAGTCTCGACAAATACGCGCATCATTATCAATTTCAACAATCTCAACTACCTTCATTTTTTACCAACCTACATCTGTGTGATATAAGAGATTAGTGGACGAACCATCAATACAGATGACCACCGATAAATTTGAACGAACTCGACATATTCGGTACTTTACAAACTGTCTTCAAAGTCTACCGGAACAATATGCAGCTGCGGATACTAATAGGTTAACACTGGTACATTTCTGTGTACAGTCATTAGACATACTAGGATGCTTACCAACTCATCCGAATTGCTGTGGTAAAGTTGATCAAGAGGTTAACTTAGATACTCAGGCAATTATTGGTTGGGTATATGGACTGCAAACGATACCTACACTTGTTGAGAATGATGATGATGAGTGTGCAACATATATCGGAGGAGGGTTCAAAGGAGGTACATATCTTGGTGATGTAGCATCTTGTAGAAAAGATGATATAACATGTCCACAACAATACTCACTGGTAGAAGAAGAAGGAGAAGAAGATCAACATCCATATGATCATTCTCATCTTGCAATGACATATGTAGGAATATGCACATTACTTGCCTTGGGTGATGATTTATCACGTTTACACAAAACAGCAATACTTCAAACAGTAAAATCACTGCAAAAGGAAGATGGTAGCTTCATGGCCATATCATCTAACAACAATGACAATAATGAGCAAAATGAGGAGAATGAAGA
>Ga0214478_101403_pt1 | contig 12053 bp, 4 predicted proteins | sample M1_20Mar14CPVII9_2_FD_178001 | JGI IMG/M metagenome (GOLD analysis project Ga0214478, IMG submission 178001) | Marine eukaryotic communities from Monterey Bay, California, United States - M1_20Mar14CPVII9sort6BwellD7 | ecosystem: Environmental > Aquatic > Marine > Unclassified | place: USA...
TAGCACTCTCATATTTGCATGTTTTGCAGGTGGATGTACTTTTATACTGACCTGTAAACAAGGCCTCAATGATGGAAAGCTCTCTCTGTAAATGATTTGACCACCAAATATCTGCTAATTCTGCATCGGGTCGTCCATCTGAGTCGGGAGCTTCAATGTAAGGTTTCTTCATAATTCTATTCAAGTCCTCTGACAGACCACTCAACAAGAAGGCAAGTAACTCTTGCGCATCGTGCTGTTCATTGCCACTGAAATCTTCATTGAACTTTCCCATTGCTTCCTTGAATGACTTTGGTGTTAATGCTGGAGCATCAAGGGGAGTTGATGATTTGTTAAGGGCTTTAGGTGCAGCATGTCCTTTATCGGGATACTTCTTCCAAAGGTTGTGCACAAGTACAGCAAATGCTTGAGCAAGACGACCTTCATGACCAAGCGGATTTGTCGTGTTGACATCACGAAGGTATGCCTTCGTCGTAAAGTAATCCCTTAATATGGGAGTGTGACTCAAGCATTGGATTGAAGAGTTCAGGTAGCAAGTATTGCCCATATTGTAAAGACCAACGATACCATCCCCAAGAGCCACCTCGTCATCCTTCTCATCGATTTTATCGCCTCCTTCCTCATCTTCTGTAGCACCTACCAACATACTAGCCTTTAAGCGAGGCCAGGATCCATCTTCATTTCGCAACTCAAGCATGAGACTAATATTCTCATTCTTTCCCAACTTGAAACCACGAAGGTTTCGTTCATCACCGATAGTCAAATCTAAGTCAAGTATCCATCCAAGATCATCATCTCGTTCTGCGCCCATAGCAACGTTGGCATTATCCATCAACCAAAGTCGACAATCATATCGTTTCAACTTTGCGTCTCTACCAAGGCCGTCTCGAAGCTTGTCCTTTAGATCTTCTAAAGGTAGATATCGTGACAATGGAATAAACTGTTGAAATGGACGAGGCTCGCCACGGGATGCCTTATCACATAGAAAGACAGATGCATATAAGGGATACAACTCGATTTCATACTCCTCATCCATGCTTGACGAGCCTCTTGAAGGACTGTAACTCATATGATTGTGTGTATCACTTTTATGAGGATTGAAGGGCACGACCTCTCGTGTTATTGGCGGCCCTCCATCATGCCACGCCAAGAGTGCACTCCATGCCAATGGTTCGACGAGCTCAAAGTCTTGATGCCAATGCAGTCCCTGCTTGAGCGATAGGATACCCTCAGTTGACAAGAGACTATTGTTATCAATTTTGCCCATAACATAACTCCCTCTCGTATCACCATCCGCCACTTTACCCTCAGTGAAATGCTTCCACGTCCTCCACCACTCGGCACTAATGACATACCAAACTGTCCCACTTGGTCCCCGTGGCTGCAACGATCGATCACGAGACCGAGGATATCTATATTTGTGTCGTCGTTGAATCTCCTCGATTAGTTGTCGCTCCATCTGCGCCAAGGCAGGACATACACCAAAGAGGACAGATGCAATCAATCGAAGATCTAACAAGTATGGACCAAGACGGGTTTCTCTAATTGGCATAGCCATAACACCCTCGCTAGTACTTCCAGAAGAGGCAAGGTGCAGATGCCACTTAACAAAGCCCTGAAAATCAATAGAGGAAGAAGCATCTCCTGATTCTGACTTGTCACTAGCCTCCTCAATAACATAATCAACGAGTATACCAAGTGGGATGGAGTGTAAAGGTTCTGTCGAAGATGCAGATCGAGTGGGATTGCTAAATTGTGACAAATCAAGCTTGGAGGGTACGAATCCTAATAAGGAAGCAAAACTGGCATCCACGAGTGTTGAAAGTGTATCATCTGACCCCATGTTACGCAGGTATTCATCTTCGTCAACAAGTTCAACGCCCTCTTCGCCATGTGGCCTTGACCATGGCTTGCGTGTATCTGCACGCCTAACATCAGCATCACTACCCCCACTCGAGGAAGGTGGTGGAGAGTCTGCCTCAAGACGAAAGGACTCATGCTCTAATAGCAGTAAAAGCATTTTGCCAATTTGTGGCCTTGTCAAAACTGCCGTATCATTGATAGAATCCACCTCTGGATCATCTGGTAGTACTTGTTGAAATGTCTTGAATGCAAGTTGCAATAGTGGAATTTCACTACCATACTTTTCAGCTATATCAGGAGAAATCTTCCCACCACCATTAGTAGTAGATGAAATATCATCACCCTTAACGGCATCATAACGTACAGCCTCACAACCAAAGGATAACACGTCATACATAGTCCAATAGCAATCATTTCCGTCATCTGATAAATTAGACTTTTTGGAAACACTTCTATCATCATCAACTTGCCATAGATTATCACTCTGTCTTTCTCTCATTTCGTCTGCTCTTCCCGCACAGGCACGGAATGTCCATCTTGCCAATTCAGATGGCAAATATCCTCCATGTCCTAATTCATCACTGGGTTGTGAAACTGCCTTTACAAAGCTTTCTTCATTGATCGAATTCTTGGGTTGTTTCATAGTAGACGAAGATGCTGGTGACGACTCATCATCTTCAGGCAAAAGTAATGTACCTGTGTCTGGACATACATTTGCTGCTCCAACTGCAGCAGAAGATGATGATTCTTCTTCCTCTGATGCAATTTCTTCTTCTTCTTCTTCTGAAGTATTATTTTCATCAAATTCTGGAGGGTCCTCCTTTCCAGTTTCGTTAGATGCTTCATCATTAACAACTGATGCTTCTTCTTCAGCAGTAACAACAACATTATTATTACTATGCTGTTCCACGGAATGAAATCTTCGTCTAATCTCATACAATGCATTATCAATCCCAACATCATGATTGTTATTACCACCATCATTATCATCATACAAACCATACTTCACAGCCAGAGCATCAATCATCCGTGCTGGATCAGAATTAACAATACGTAAATGATATTCACATACTTTCGATGGTGGAGGTAGATGATTACCAGTACTGGGTAATACACAATTGAATAATGTTACTATCCAATCTAATAATATATGTGATGCAATAATTGATGGTTTCGGCTTACTTGTAGAGTCCCCACCACCACCCATTGGACAGGGTACAAATGTTAATGTTGAATGTATACCACGTTGGAATACATCTGGATTAATTGAATTTAATATCCTTGTTTGTTGTTGTGCTCCCGATGAAGAATGTTGTCTACCGCTACCATGCACTCCATCAGGATCAGGGGGAGGAAAGTACGAGAATAAACGGTCCAACAGACCCCGTACCGCTGGTGTTTTATAACTTTCCTCACCATGCACATCCGATAGAAAACGTTGAATTGTATCCCTTGTTAAAATATTCTGACGTTGGTATCCATCATATATACGAAATGCTAATAAACTTGCTAATATTAGACCATCTTTTCTTGGTGGTGGAGTGACATTATTGCTGTTGTTGAGGAGAGGTGATGCAGATCTCTTTCTTTCAATACCGTGACTTTCACTTCTTCTTGGTGGCGCATTATCGTCATTATCACTCTCAGCTTGCTCATTCTCCGCATCATCTACTAATTGATCCCTCTTACTTTCCTCATCTTCTAGTTCCATCCGTTTCTCTTGTTCAATAAAACCAATATATTCCATTTCATCACGTGCTAATCGACATATTGCAAATAATATAATTAAATCTGGTAATAATATTCTTGGTTGCTGCTGTTGTTTGTTTCGTAATACTCTATTTAATACTGAACTTTTAATTTGTTGTATTTGAGATTCATCTGATAAAGTCCTTGACCCCCTCTTCCCTGGACTGTCACTACTAATTCTAGCATTTAATGCACTAGCAGCATTCACGGCATCATCCAACATATTATTTACATACTCACTACTACTTCCATCTCGTGCGTTGAAAGAATCCAAACTAGGTGGAGATGTCGCCAAGGCATTAAATATACAATCCATTAATGCCATATGTCCATTAATACCACGATTAGGTACCGATGTGGGAGGGAATAATATACCACGTTTTAAGAATGAATGTTTCGTTAATCCCAATGTTGATTCATATTGACGTATTGTATGGATGAAGAGACCTTCTATTGAGTATTGTTTTTGTTTGTTGTTAGTTTTTGTTGATGTTTTTGGAGAGGTTGGCGGAGACGATGAAGAGGAGTCGACACTATGTGAACTAATTCCACCGCCCATACTTCCTCTATCGGTCGATACATAACTAGAACTTCTTGAAGATGTTAAGTGTTCAAACTCTGTAGTTAAATCTAATTCATACCCTTTTACTGTACCATAACCTAATTTTGACCATGCCTTTGATACCCTATGTTTAATTTGTTCCCTCTCCTTGTCACTATATTCCCTCTCGTTATTATTATATACTTCCTCATCATTTTCATTTGTATCATCATTGTTATTGTTATCAAGTGGTACAGAGGGTGTATCGGTAGTAAAATCAAATGACAAACCAAATAATAATAAATCAATTTCTTGTTTCTCATCAGAATTTTCTTGATAGTCTAATGGATGACGATATCGTATATTCTTTTCACCTACATTCCCATTCCCTCCTCTAATACCACCATTAATATTGTTGGTAGTATCATTATTACTATCAACTAGTATAGATTGTGGTGGAGTAATAGCAACGGGTGAACAACCACTACGTAAAAAGTTACGTATAATTTCACGTGTTATCTGTATACCTAATATTTGTGTTGCACTATATGGTGATAATATATCGGATAATTGTGTTTTTGGTACTATTCTTCTGTGGTGTTGTTGTTGAGGGTTTGTGTTATGTTGAGGGCTGGCTGGATGGGAAGACTTCATATTTTTATCTTTTTGATTGGGTGTGATATACATTTATTATTAGTACCGCTCGGCCGCTAGAGAAAATATAAATTGTCCAGACTCACTCTTGGCTTTTAATTGCAATAATATTAGTCTCTTTGCTTAATGAACGCGCCGCTATTGGGTGTCTATTGGGTGAACTGATCATTCTTCTTGAATCTTAAAATCAAGCTCTTTTGGTTGGATCGCCAAAATAGGTTAGTCAATAAAATGCCCTTATGCCTGCTTTTGCCTCTTTCTTCTCCTACTTTGCAATCAATACGCCATGTTAAAAGGAGAGGTGGCTGAAGCATAGAGTGCCAATTTTAGGTCCATCAGATCAGCATAACGAATAACTCGTATTGCAAAAAAGTACCTTGTGTCACTTTTTAATCTCAAGACTCAAGGTTGACCTAAACTAAAGAAGGTATATATCAAAAATATGGCGAATGGGAAGGGATACTCATGCTCCTAATAATGTAAAATGTGTCAGGTTTCATCCTTATATTACTTCGGTTGCATATGTATTCCAAGATTGTACACAGCTAATCTCTGTTGTGCTAAATGAAGGTATTTGGAAGATAGGCGACTTTGCATTTGCGGGTTGTGTTTCATTAAATAGTATTATTCTCCCATCTACTGTTACTGAGATTGGTAAGATGACATTCATGGATTGCTATAGTTTGCAACAAGTGGTATTAAATGAAGGCTTGATTAAGATAGGAAACAGTGCATTTAGCGAGTGTACATCAATATCAAGTATTGCACTCCCCTCTACTGTTACTGAAATTGGCAGTCAATCATTCTGTAATTGTAGAGACCTGAGGAACGTTGCATTCAATGAAGGGCTTGAGACGATTGGAAACCTCTCATTTCTAAATTGCGAATTAAAAAGGATTACATTACCCTCTACTCTCAAGCAAATTGGTTCTAGCGCATTTAGTATGTGCAGAGATTTACGGAATGTAGCCATACACAACGAGGGAATACAGATCGGAGATAATGCATTTTTCAAGTGTGAACCATCAACAAATATCAACTTTCCCAGTATCTCTTCTCGGTTAGAAGTCATTACTGGTGTTTACAATACAGAAATTATAAACAAGATTGAGTCAATCTGTTCTAACGAATGCCCTCAAACAGTGACAATAAATAGGCATTGGAACTCGTCAATGGAGCTCGTGGGTATTGGTATAGCAACTTTTGCTTGGGCCATTAGCAATGGTGCTTATTGGAAGATCATACAGAGAAAAGTTTATCAAATTAGCAATTTGATTAGGTACTATGAAGTAAAGGAGGCCGCTACACTATTTGAACTAGCCTTATGGAAGGCAAAGATTGACCAATCAAGAAGAGTGACTCGTTCTACGCGGTACGCTAATCATTCAGAATATCGTATCGAAGTACCCGGACCGGTTAAAGATCTCATCCTGCAGTACGCATATCCGATACTCCATATAATCAAATCTTTATCATATGTTCAAGGGGTGATGATAAGGTCTATACAATTGATACTAATCCCTCTGATACTATTATGGACATCAAGAACAAAATTCGTGACCTGCATTACATCCGCACTGATCGGCAAGTGCGTCTCAGATTTTCTGACAGTGTTGATTTAGAGGATGACCGCACACTTTTTGACTATAACATTCAAATAGAGTCATATCTCTACATGCTCGATTGAATGTTCTCTAATGACGTATCGAAAGTAGGGTAGTGGACGGCAAAATAGGCATAAATGGTTTTGATATATAAGTAATGACGTACTAATACTCATGTATACTTCCTAAAACACCCAACACATACCAATCTCTCAATAAACATGTAGTCCTAAGCTCCTAATCTTCACTCACTCACATACAACATATACTACACGACATATACATTCACTTCTTCTCCATAATACCACTAAGTCAAACAACCATCAGCTCGTTTCATAGCGGCATCATCATTACCTCGTTTCAATAACTTTCGTCCAACTTTGGACAGTGGCTTCATGATGTGCTTTACTTCTCTAACTACACCCTTATGTTTCTGTTCAGGCCGATTATACTCATCTCCAAACGATGCATAGCTGTCATCATCATCTTCTCCATCGTTATTTGCAGCGTCAACTTCATCCAACTTGTCTAATTTGGGTGCCGAGCCAGTCAAATCAGTATCAGAGTTGGATGTGCGTACTATAGACGATGTCTCATCCCCTGGAGAGTATTTTGGAGTAGTTGTTTCCAATTCGATGGAGCGGACTAAACTAGTACCGCTTGTATTATGACCTAAACTATGTCCAGCACTGCTGTGTAAACTTGCACTATCTCCCCATTCTAAACTAGTACCACTTATATTCCTTGCTATACCCATGGGCGTAGTACTAATGACCAAGGGTGCAATATTGTGAGCTTCCAACTGTGCAATACTGCCAAACATACATGCACTTTCAAGATTGGGTCTACTTGTTCCAGATGCACCTAAACTAGATGAACGTTGATGTCTCAAAGTCTTATTCCGTCGTAATGATGGTTGCTGTTGTTGTCCTGGCCCAGGAGGTGATAGCAATGGATGCCGATAGCGTGATTTTGATAGTAATGGATCATCCTTGTGATGTCGTGGTGGAACTACCGTTGGATGCATCGGCGAAGATGATATTGAATCGGAATGTAGAGTACTACCCAGTTCAGATACTGCTGCCTCCTCCTCCTGTAATGGATCAAATTCACCACCAACCTGTACAACAAGTGCACTTCTAGCTCGATGCTTGGCTATTGGAGGCCTCGACCCTGGAATGTATGATTGTCTAGGAATGCCTTCATCGTTATCAGGAGCATCTTCATCTATCGGACTCCCTACAAGCGATCCAGCATTACCAAACACATTCCATCCAGCCGTAGACGATGTTCCCCCACTAACAACTGATGATTCACACCCAATCGATGGAGGCATACCAATCAAACCACTAAACGGATCAACAGGTTCATCATAGGATATATCAATCAAGTCTTCCGAAGAGTCTGCTAGGGGTGGTGTTTCTTCCCTTGTTGGTGCTGTCAGTTTAGTCCCTACTGTACTACCCGGAGACGTTCCGGTGTCAGTCGACGATGTCAACCAAGAGGGATGTATACGAGAGTTACTGTTAACAGAAGGTTGTTGTTTCTTTGGTACTACCAATCTACTACTCTCACCATCAGGCGAAGTGAGACCTTCAGGTGCAGATAATACAGGCAACTGATTCCCTCGTCTCCTTCCATGTCTAATAGATGATGACGTTGATGATCCACCACCCACAGACGAGGACTTGTAATGCTGTTGTGATCTAGTAAATGATGATGATAACTTCTTCTCTTGCGCAATAGCCTCATCTAACGGTGATTGATAAACTACTGGTTCCTCCTGCGATACATTGAAACCATCCGCTCTCCCTATTCCTTCTAATGGTAATGAAAGCTGTTGTCGATATCCTCTATTAGTATGTCTTCTTGATATGGATGTACCATTATTGTTCATTCTATCAAATAAATCTTTCGCACTATACTCATACAAGTGCTGTTCCAATGAGTTATCGATCGTTTCTAACGTTTTACATACTGAACTGGATGGTGATCTTCTATGTTGTGTCCCTCTGGAATATTGTCCAATGGAGGATGTAGTAGTATTAGTTGTGGATGTTTCTCTTTCAAATGTAGATGGTCGATTTCGTGTTGAACTAACTACACGTCGTACTAAACTTCCCTTTGGTTTACGCAACAAAGCCGCCATTGCAGAAGAGCCTTTGTTAGTACCAGCCATGGCTGATACCGATCGTCTATGATGTCCTTCCTTTCGATCATGATAGGATACTGCATCTGTTAATGATGATACATCTGATGCTGCATCGTCTAAACCACGACTATTCTTCTCAGGTTTAGGAAGTGACTTCATTTGATCAATGATTGATTTCATTTCATACCTTTTGTCGTCCTCAGTAGTTGCAGGAGCACTTGATATTGGTTCCTCCTCATTATCAACAGTTGTATTATTATTAGACTCGACATTATTGATATTATCAAAATTGTCATAACTTTCTTCGCCAATGTTAGGAACACCTACCGGTGTACTATTATTAGTACTATCTTTCAACATATCAAAGGATATCTTATTCCGATTTGTCGCAGTTGGCGTTGGTATTGCACTCTCTTTTGATATTGGTATATAGTATTCATCTCCAACTTCATTATCATTATTAGATGTTGTAAAGTTATGATTATTGTTATTTGTATCTAATAAATCTAATGTGTGTACTCTTCTTCTATTTGGAGGTGCTGCAGCTGATGAATGTTGCTGCTGCTGTAGTGAGCTTCTACTATTTCTACTATCATCAATATTGTTATTGTTGTGTATAGGAGCAGTTAATGCCTCGGAATCATTACCCGTATCTAATCTCACTCTATTATTACTACCTTGTTGTACACTAATTTGTGCATTATTTTCAGGTGAAAAAGAAGAATCTGCTGTATTCAACCTACTTCTATTATTACTATTTGGCACCATCAGTGGTGGTGGCGGGGATAGATTTTGCTGTGCACATTGCTTAGCCTGTGATAATTCTGCTTGACATTCTGCCAATTGTGCCCGTAGCTGATTTACCAACTCATCATTATTAGAGGAAGAACTGGAGGTTGGGTCAGTATTTAACCGTACTCTATTGGGCGGATTATTATTACTACATAATGGCGTTGGTGATAGTGATGTCCCGGGTGAGTTGGGTGGATAAAGAGTTCGTATATTTGTTGGTTGGGGTGTACTCTGTTGTGATCTATGTTGTATTATTGGTGGTTGTTGTTGTTGTTGAACTGATGATTGAGATGATGCACCTTGTTGTTTTGACCATATATCAAATATGTCAGTGGTACTAACAGCAGGTTGTTTCTGTTGCTGCTGGACATGGTTTATATTAGCATGCTGCTGTGATATTGGTGATGGTGGTGGTGGATGATTCATCTTATTAAATATAATTCTGCTTTTGCTTGGTAGGTATCGTATATTATTATTGCAAAGTAAACTTGTAAAAAACTTGTGATTGTGTTCGACTAACTTTTTGTATGTCTTCACCACCCTAATATTGCTAGGTCATCTATGATAAGAGATTATCGTACATATTCTATATCGATAGTACCCCTACACCACTTCTCCGCCTATTTGACACGCCATGGTAGGTAGTTGGGAACAAAATTTCCATGCCCAGAATAAATAACGGTTTTATAGGTTATGGAGTAAACAGCCATTTTCTCGAAATGGTCAAACTTCACACCACTTTCGGTATCCTGTACAATTGTACTGATTCCTATGTCACAATTACGAGAAAGGTACTTTTTTGATGGCTGATAAAGCCATGTTTGACCGCATATATGAAGTGGATGTAGTCCTCAGTATTATCTCAATAATACATCATTGAATAGAGCATGAAAAGAGCTTTAGATTGATATGTGGTGTCAAAATTATGTGATTTTATGCCTAGGCATGGATTTTCATTGCCACAGACTTACATCATGACTCAACGGTTGAGAGTTTTCTTGCTCGCTCGGATGGAGGATTCTAGAGTTTTGAGAGCTATGTATCGACCTCAAGGGATCTGCAGTGTATCGCCATCTATTCCCAAAACGTCATCGGATCACCAACTCTTTGAGGAAGATTTCAATGACACGCATGCAGATATTTGTGCGGTGAAGTGCTCATAATTTATTATCAAACAATAGATACTACTAAATACTATCATCATGGCAAGTTCCCTACTATCTGTTCCTTTGTTAGCTTGGCTGCTTTTGTTGGAGAGTGCACATGTGTGTGGTCAGGGGATCGGGCGGTCGTCTTGCAAGTTACAGTGTGATAATGATAATGACGTTGCAATTCAGTGTTTGGCTTGACATGTTCTTTGAAATGAATGTGGTGTCGAGTCGATCAATCTAGTCCGACCTCTGTTACATGGGCTTCTGATTGTTGGATTTGTAAACATATCATATGACGAGACCATCATGCATATCTTTTCAATACACTATTCACATAATATCATATCGCAACATATCTAACCTCAAACTTTCTACTTCTTTTATTCTTCTACACCACAACCAAACACACACAAACAACAGTTGACCAAGATTGTTGCCACCGTCGCCCTTGTAGGCTCAGCCAGTGCTTTCGCACCTGCCATGAACAACCGTGTTACTACCCACCTTAACTTTGAATATGGTGAATATGATGATAAGTTATGGGATAATGATGCCAAGAAGGATGTTTACAACAAGTGGGATCCTACCGCCGCCCGTTCAGCCAAGAACTTCAACCCTTTCGAAACATACAAGGGTAACTCATGTGATGCTTCAGGTGTTTACCCCGGAGAGGTGAGTTTAGATGTAACCTTTTTGAATAAATACACTTCTTGTGTTCGTTCGGGGTATTACACTCCTTCTTTTTATATTCACCGACTCTCGCCAACTCACCATCAAATCCCCCCTCCCCTTTTCCCCCACTATTATAGAACCGTTACAAGGATCCCAAGCGTGGTGATGTTTCTTTCGCTATCATGCTTGAGGAGAAGGCTGAGGCCGAAGAGAGGGAGGCCAACCCCAAGGCCGGAGCTGATGCTGGCTGTGCCGGATGTAAGAACTAAGTATGTCTATAATCTTAAATTCAGTCCCCGCTATAGAGCAGAGTCTAGGAGCTTAAGTGTGTCAAGATAGAAAGTCATCGGAGAATGATCTGTTGTACAAAATACCACACTCATTTACACATTACTTTAAATTAGTCACCGTCCATTTACTGTTTATATTATGTGGTCCTTTTATAACTACTGAATACATCTAATACAGATCATGCGTTTCATGTTGACACTGACGGAGAAAGATCCATTCAATGTCCCTTAAAGTATATGAAGACCGCTATTATTATGAATGCTACATTTCTATATGCTACGGTTCGAGCATGCCTCTAGGACTTGTAGGACTGTGTAGGTGAGGAGCAGCCGCCCCGTACCGTTTCGGAGCCCTTCCTGGGCTCTGAGGATTGCCTTTGCTTGCAGGGGAAGGCTCGGATGCAAAGCTCAGTGATTCATGTAGCCAAGTTTCCAGACGAATGATCTCTTTCTTGAAGTGCACCTCTTTGCTTCTCAGATTAGATATCAAAACATCATTCTGCTCTAACTCTATTTGCTGTTCTTCAATCGTTTCTTCAAGCTTAGGAAGAGCGTTCAACTTGAAATGATCTTCTGCTCTCTCAG
>Ga0214478_101412_pt1 | contig 12010 bp, 7 predicted proteins | sample M1_20Mar14CPVII9_2_FD_178001 | JGI IMG/M metagenome (GOLD analysis project Ga0214478, IMG submission 178001) | Marine eukaryotic communities from Monterey Bay, California, United States - M1_20Mar14CPVII9sort6BwellD7 | ecosystem: Environmental > Aquatic > Marine > Unclassified | place: USA...
TCTCTATCAACGACTTTCTTAGATAGCTGTGAGCAAGACATTAAAAAGCTCCGACTTCTTAAGTCGGAAAGACAGCTCAGCAACACTGCAACATGCAACAAGATTCGTATCATCACAAAGCAAATGCATGTCAGTGGAAATGAGCTCTCGGAAATTGTTCAAACCCAAGGTAATGCCAAAGAATTGGATGGTCATGTTTTGAGGTCAGTGTACGATGCCATATTCAAGAGGGGATCTGTTTTGATCACCATCTCCTTTACAAATCATCTCAATATTGTGCTTGAAATCATCCAAGACATTTCTCTTGGGAGAAAATTACTCTCCGATACTTTGGCTAAGGAGATAAAGGAGTGCCATACTGCATTAATTACCACGGTTAAAGATTGTGGAATGGATGTCACTGACATGGCGTCAAGCCTACATGATGCGTTGTTTCACCTTCCTCCGCTATCGAAAGAATATATTGAAGCATGCATAGATAACGTGCAAATGCTTGTAACGGCTGTGGAAACAATTACAGTATCAGAGGTAGAGACACTGACTGTTCTTTTTGAAGGGCTTGGCCTGTCTTCTCGGATGCGTGGAAGATTCTGGAATAAAATCGATGAACAAACTTCTGAAATAGAAATGACTTCAACAAGTCCGTTTGATAATTTACAGCAAGGGTGTTCTGCAGGGGTTGAGCAGTGGGTAATAAAGTCATCAAGCGATGCAGCTCGAATTCAGAAAGTGCTTTGTGTTAGAGTATTCAAACTCAGTCAGATACATAAAGAAGTCGAGAGTCTGAAGATCAAGCAACAGTCAAAGAACGGTATCTTATCACTAAACAGTGAGCTTCAAATATTATCTATTAAACTTGCCGCATTTGAAGACAAGGCTGGAGACAAGCAGCGACTATTGAATAAGAAAGCAAATAGCTCATCACTGCTCGAAGAAGAACGCTTTAGAAAGCAAATGCAGTCAAGTTTTAAGTCGAAGTTAGACTCCCTTCGCATGATGTTAAATGATTGGGAGTCAAAGTATGGTGGAATCGAAGAGAGTGATCCCCTACACGAGATTGTCAACTCAATGCTTGAAATGAGTGAGAAAACAGGCTTGATGCATCTACGAACAGCCAATACCAAATCAAGTTTTACAAACAAACAAGGGCGACCGAGTAGCGTTGGTAGAGCAAACATTCGGCCAACCTCCGGAGGTGGCAGATCAAGAGATGCATCTTCCACACAATCAAGTACCAGTACTATTACTCGACACAAGCCAACCACTCAAACATCTAGTCGTTACTGCTCAGTGCCACCAGTAAATAGAAGACCAACTAGGCAAAACTCCAATCGCCCTTCTATATCTACAAAACAATATTCAAGACAGTCGAACATATCTCAACCCCAAAGACCAAAGAATCTACAACAACAGCGAAAGGCTTTATCTGCCTCTACTCATAATGCAAATCGGTCGGAAAGGGAAACGACTCGCCCTCTTGCTCTCAAGGTTGAAAGCGTGTTGGATCCATTCGCTAATATTGCAGAGACTCCTACTCCCAAAGGAGAAAACCAGCATTACTTTTAATTATTTGTGTCCATAATGTAACAGTAACATAATAAGATTTGTATCATATTATTATATGGTTACAACTTAGACATAATATCATAAGCCTGTTTGTTGTCTCTTCTTTGTTTTTGGCCCTACATTTACTGACTCGTTAATGCTAAATATTCCTTATCATTTGCCAAGGCCCTTTTTCCTTCTCATTACTGCCTTTTTGCTTTCTTACATCTTGCCAAGATGTCGCAATGAGGTAATGCCAACTAAAAAAACTGCACAGAGTATTGATTGAGGGAGCGGGAGGCTATTAATTGAGGTGGTTAGGATGGAATATATAGATGTATTGAAGATATTGTTTGCAGGCTAATAAGTATCATTACAAAATGGTGAAGAAATTATCCAGCAGTATTAAGAATGCTTTACGGCGTAAGTCACGTACAAGCTCTCAAACATCTTCATCATCGGATAGACAGGCCAATAATAATACAGTACTAAATGAAGGCGAATCAATATCTGAAACCGATAGTAGTCATGCAGCTCAGCATAATGTAGTTAGTGGCAGTATTCGAACAGTTGGTAGTAGTATGCGTTCATCGGCAACTAGTACGGCGGCGAGTGTAGTGAGTGGTGACAACAATAATAATGCTAAGGGGGCTACTCAACAACAACAACCTGATGTTAGATCTACAGCACAAACGCTTAGATCAACTACATCGTCAACTTTAACAGAAAAACAATCAAATCTACCATCATCTCCACCGCCGCCAAGAGAATCGCTAACACCACCACCACTAAATAATGATAATAACAATAGCAATTCAATATCACCACGTAACTCAGGCAAGTCAGGTGAATCATCAGTACCCCAACAAATAATTACATTGGAAGGTCCCGAAATTGATACAGCATACGAACTAATACCCCACTTAGAAATAATTGACTTACCCCGTGGAGGCGTTTCAATCGAAACACAGGCTGTCGGACATGTCCAATTTGGTATACCGCCCGAAACTATTAAAGATTCAATGAAGTTGGGTATTGCCGTACCATCTGTGTATATAGTACCAGTAGATCGATTCTGTCGTGAATTTGGACCAGCATTGGGTGTGAATTTGGCCGAGTTTGAATTCCCGGCGTATTTTAATTTCTTCGTCCAAAGGAAGAGATGTACGTTAATTGTTGATAGTGTTGATGCTGAAAGGAATATTAGACGGGTATTTAGTGAAACGTTATTAGGACCAGCGCAGTTTCGGAGGGGGGAGGATCCATTGAAGTATGAGAAGGAAGGTACGTGTTGTGTTTGTATTGTATTTAAGTTTATATGTGTTTGTATATGTTTTTTGGGCAAGTTTTTACTGCAACACACAAAATCTCACACAATACTTCTTCTGCATCAATATATAATAACATAGACTTTGCACCAGATTTCCCAACAGAGGCAATACCAAACTTTCAAAAGGAGTTACAACATTTTCGTATAATGCCAAATGGGAAAGAGTTGGTATTAGAAACGTTATTAAAATTTTGTCACTTTGAAAGTGCACCGGATTCAACATTTCGGGATAATTTGGGTGCACCGCCTTTGCCATTGCCAAGGGAGGTTGATGAGAAGGAAAAGGCACCATCACAGGATACAGCGGGGAATAATGGTAACAGTTACCAACAGCAGGAAAATGGAGGAGGAGCATCTTCTACCCCAGCCTCACCAAATGAAAATGGAAGCAGTAGGAAGAAATCACCAAAATCATTAACATATTCACAAATCCGATGGATTGGGGATGTTGCCAAGATATATCCCTCCGATGCACCCGAGGATCAAATTGCAAACAATAAAACGAAGCGTGTGGAGATATTTAAAATGCCATCGGGTACTGATTACGTATTACATGATATTGATGAGAATAATATAATTGTTGGTAAGGCTCGTTTTTCGGGGAATGTGAAAGTTAATGAGGGAATAGGTGTTATTGGATTAGATGATGATGATAAACAGCAGCAGCAGCGACAGGTAGTACCAGAAGATGGGGAAGATAGACTCATGGAGGGTATGGTATCTCCTACCAACATGACAATGCCACCTACATTTAACCCACCATCATTTGGTGTTACCGTTCTTGGGAATTCACATGGGTTTGATAAAAGTGGTTCAACATCTGGGTATGTCATTTGGGTTAACGGTCGGGGTGTTATGGTGGATCCTCCGCCATACTCCTCTGCAACTTTAGAACGGGAGGGTATCCGACCTCGTACTATTGTGGGTATAATTTTGACACATTGTCATGCCGACCATGATGCTGGTGCGTTCCAAAAGGTGCTAACCGGGTCACCCGTGGTTGTTATTACGACGCCAACGATTTATAAATCGTTTATACGAAAATATGCTGCATTATCATCACTGAGTCCGGCACTATTGCGGCATAGTCATCGATATAAACCAGCTATTATTGGCGAGCCATTGAGATTTCAGGGGGCAACGTTTCATTTTACATATACGCTACATGCTATTCCGTGTGTAGGATTTAGGGTTGATTGGAGAGGTCGGAGTATGGTATTCACGGGAGATCACTTCAATAACCCACCAGCACTTCAAAAGTTAGTGGAGAAGGGTGTTATGTCCAAGGCAAGATGTGCCGATCTTAACCACCTTCCTCTACAACAGACGGATCTACTTTTACATGAGGCTGGGGCACCGCCGATTCACACACCATTGGATGTTTTGATGAAACTCCCAGAGGAGGTGAAGAAGCGAATGTATGTCGTGCACACGTCAGCCTTACCAGCAGGTTGTGAATTACGAGTAGCACCCACAGGCACAGCTGGTACCATCCGCCTTGATCAAATCAGTCGTCGAGGCAGCGGTGGTATTAGTAATGGTGGCGGAGGAGGGGGTGGCAGTGTGGCAAAGAAGCGACCAAGCATATTTGAAGCTTCTTCCAACTCACGTTCCTATCTGAAGCTTGGGGGTGATCTATTTGAGGATGTAGACGAGTATACCGAATCGGAATTATTCAATCCCAATCCAAATGTATATGATCACTTATTGGGAGAAGAAGAGATTGCCTCTCGACCAAATAAAGCCAGCTCAGAGCCGCCGCCAGTATCGCTACGGCCAACATCGAGTTCAGATGCTTGGTTTATTCTCAATTTATTAAGCGCTGTTCCTTTTTTGTCAAGTCTATCGTACACCTCAACAATGGAAGTTCTTGAAACTGCTCGAGTGGTGGCATACTGCTGCAATGAAACAGTTTTATCTGCTGACCGACGGAGCAATAATTTGGTGGTAGTTTGGGAGGGTACTTGCATGGAACGTGAGAATAATGCTCGTTCTTCTTTCAACTCTAAATCCTCAGATGAAGGGAAAAGCGGCAAGGCAGTGTGGTACGCTGGAGATTGGACGGGTCCTAGAATATTGCAACCAGAAAAGAGGCTTAGTGGAGATAGTTCTTCGAGTAAAACACATGATATTGTTGCCATGTCAGCTGAGGGAGTTAAGGTGCGTTGCATTCTACTGTGTTGTAAATAGTGTGTTGTTGCTGCTGTCATACATGTGTTTTCTCACCTCATACGCTGCTTTTATATCTGCAGGTTATTGTGGTTGACTTTACCAACTTACACAAAATCCTTAGGGATGGTTCCAATCTCTACCGAAAGTATCACATTAGTCTGTCTCAACAACACTCATGCAAGATACCCACCACAATCAATGGATCATCCACAATAGTCTTCAAAAATGCAGTCAAAAATCTCAACGTAATCGAGTTGCTAGAAAGTAATACCGGCTTGCGTAAACTAACTGCTGTACAAAAGCGTCATTTGGAATGTCTAGTCGAAGGTCCCACGGTATACACGCCAGGACAGCGTCTATGGAGGGCAGGCTCTATTGTAGATAAAGCCTTCATTGTTGTGGCAGGCACGGTAGCATTTGTTCCCAAGAGGAGACATGGGGGATCTGCAGGAAAGGTCGTTACCAAGGCACAAAGAGTAAAACAGACTCGTGAGACAAACTCATTTGTTGGCGATGATAATTTAGGAGAGGCAATGAGAAACGATGCAGTGAAGGCGATTCGACAGCTCCAAGCTGGGGATGACAATTCAGATCCAGATCCGGATGAGCATGATAATGACTCTGCCAGGTCACCATTGGCAAACTCACTAACCGAGACGGAAGAATATCATCGTCTCAGTACGGGATTGCAAAAGTGGGCCGAACGGCACGAATCTCAGGAACCGGAAGTACAGAAAGGTCACCGACGAGATTCGTCATCATCAAATAATTCACCAGAAATATCTCTTCACGATTTCTGTGATGGATCATTAGCGCAAATTGAAAAGGAGAAGCAAACAAAGGATCCAATAACGGCGCCCAAAGACGATTTCAACAATAGTATGAATAGTATGGGAGACGTAACACGGAGACCGTCAAAGAATCGATTTGCAAACAAAGTCTTGGGTCGATTATACAACCGTCGTGCTTTTGCTTCCGGTCTAGTGTTCAGCCGAGGCCACTTCCTTGGCGATATAGAGAAGATGGTTGAGGGTCTACTTTCCTCCGCTCAATCTGAAGGAGACTCAAAAAGAGGTAATTACGATGACTTTGACTCATCATTCAACTTTGGCGAGAATGAAGATACACTATCATTAGACACCTTGACAATTATGGAGGGTAATCAGCACACAGCGCATACCTCAACATTAGCCGCTGGAAAGGATGGATGTGTTGTGCTAATATTGCCCAAGGCTAGCTTGATTCCATTCTTAGATGCTCATCCTGGGCTATTGCTGAGTCTACTCGGCACACAAGTGGTGGTTTAGATACTTACTTAATACCTAAAACACTACAAAACTAGTATAGAATGATATCTAACAATTCCCTAATAAGGAATTAGAATACCTAGATCTTACTTTTTGGTTCAACCAACAAAAGATCCCCCCGATGATTTTATATAAACAATGGGGACAGACTAGTAGTCAGAGTTGTAACGTTTGGGGTTACCACAGCAACTACACACTGACTCGTCATCACTCTCGATTCCACACTCACAATTTGTATGACGGACAGGACGAAACGTTTTATCAGTATCTGTAGTTGGGATTGGTGCTCTTTCAATACGTACGTTTTGTTGATGTGGGCACCCGTGACCTTGAGCCAAAACGCTAAGAACCCAACAGTATTCCCCCGTGAGACCCCGCATCATTATTCCTCGACGTTTACCATCCTTGTACACTGTTAGTGTTCCTTCGTCCAAGTCCAATAGTAAGCCAATCTGACCCACTTTGCCGTTTTGAAAGCAACTATACCCTTCCATCCCGTCCCAGGGAATTTCCAGAGGCGAGTTGTCAGGTTCTGTATCCCAATTACTACGCTCTGCCGTACCTTCATAGTCATAGTATAGACAAGTATGAATGTCGCTTTTACCCCAAGCATCTGTCTTGTGTTCAAGAAAGTCATTGAACCATGAATTATAAATAGGATTGAAAGTCCCACCCACATTTTTCCAATTAGTTCTGATAGGCCTCATTATACCCATTTTAGAGTAAAAGAATCGAAACATCGTACTTGTATTGCTAGAAGTGTCAATATAAAACTTGGCATAGTGCTTTCCCGATGTCATAACATAATCACTACCAATGGCAGTTTGATCTGCTCCGCTCCAATCAACCAAATCTTCGGCAGCATTTGCCATGAGATAAGAAGGTGTCATACTTGTGTCGGGATTTGATGACCAGATACACGATTTATCATTTTCCAGATAATCAATCCTATTCCCTAACAAGTGGGTGAAAGTAAGTGGTGATCGAAAGTAGTTCAACTCTTCTAAAACAGCCAAATCTTCATCACAATTAACACCACCATACCGAGCATTTTTATTTTGTAAAGCCAGCATATTTGTTGCAACTTTGTCTACCTCCGATGCCATTCGTTTGCATGATAACGACAGTTGAACTAATGACTTGCAATCTGTGTTTGTTGTGCACGCATATTTAATAGAGACACATTAGTTGTAACATATAGTAACCATGCACCTTAACGTACATATAATGTACACATAATATGTATAATAATATATACAAAACTGCTACTTACCTAGAAAATCCGCAATACTTTCGAGAATGTCAATGTTTAGAATAGTTGATTCAGTAATAATCTTTGTTGATGTTGATCGTGTCCTCATTTTATAATTGATACTTTGTTTATCAATACTTCCCCCAAGAATCAAGCTACTATAAATTACTACCACCCCTTTGCTCTCTTGAACTTCTATGGATAATAATATCAGCAAATTATCTTCCTACCTATCGGCACCTACTACAAATAAACTCACCTTCAGTGCATCGCCAAAATTGAATCCCGATGATCTCATGCAAAGAAATCTGACATTTTAATGGTGGCCTCATAGTTCATAGTTGATCTCTTTAGCCAATATTAAGACTTTAACTATGGATACTAATACCACCTCTAAAATAGCTGCAAACAGTACTGCCGCCGACGGCGATACTTTAAAACCATTTATTGAACCACTCGTCGAAGGTGATAAATGTTTTGTTCAATGGCGTGATGGTACCTCACAATTATTAGCCAAGGTTATTGAAACTAAACGTGATCCTAATACTAAAGGAGTAGTTAAAACTTTACCACCTCCCGCCGAACCTAAAGAATCAGAAGTAGCAGCGGGCGAGGGAGATATTGATGGAGGAGAACCATCTCTAAAACGGAGTAAACCAAATGAGGGCGCTGCAAATACAAGTACAACCACTACCACCACTGCCACAGCTGAATCACCAAAACAAACTAAATCCACTTCCACCACAAATGATAAAACAACCGACAAACCAAAATTATCCGCATGGGATTTCCTATACTACATTCACTATGAAGATCATGATCGTCGATTAGATGAATGGATCCCATTATCTCGTTTTGATTTGTCAACATTAAAACGTGTGCCTCCACCCGAGAATAATAAAGTTGATGGTGATTTATTAGGATTAACCGCACCACGATCACGTCGGGCTAGTACCGTGGGGAAGTTAAAACGTAGTAATGATTCACGACGGAATTCATCTAATAATTTAATAGAGGGTTCATCGGGTACATCGGGAGATGGAACTACGAATAGTGATGCATTATTACGGGGAGGTAATTGGCATGGCAATTCGGGTAATCCAGACCTAGCCGAATTGGAAGCAGAGCATCATGAAATTACCAAGGTTAAGAATATTACACAAATTGTAATGGGAAAGCATCTTGTGGAGGCATGGTACTATTCGCCATTCCCCCCTCCCTATCATGAAGTTGAGACATTATACATATGCGAATTTACTCTCAAGTATATGCGTAAACCTCAATACTTCTTGAAACATTGTGCCGAGTGTACACACAAGTCCCCTCCCGGTAATGAAATTTATCGCGAGGGAAAGTTAAGTGTGTATGAATTGGATGGTAAAGATCATCGTGTTTATTGTCAAAATCTATGTCTATTGGCAAAGTTATTCCTTGATCATAAGACACTTTATTATGATGTTGATCCATTCTACTTTTATGTTATTACCGAGGTGGATGATGAGGGAGCACATATTGTTGGATACTTTTCAAAAGAGAAGGTATCAGCGGAGGATTATAATCTGGCATGTATTCTAACATTCCCACAGTATCAAAAGTGCGGATATGGAAAGTTTATTATTAGTTTTAGTTACGAATTAAGCAAAAGGGAGGGTAAGCCAGGAAGTCCCGAGAAGCCCTTGAGTGATTTGGGTAAGATATCCTACCGCAGTTATTGGACACATATATTATTAACATTGTTAAGTGAACAGAAGGGGGAGGAGAATTTGCAGATTAAGGACATATCTTTGATGACGGGTATTAAGACTGAGGATATTATCAGTACCTTGCAGAGTTTAAATATGATCCGTTTTTGGAAGGGACAGCATGTGGTATTTGTTATGCAAGACTTTCTCAAGAAGTATATGGCACTGAATAAGAAGATTCGTCTTTGTGATGGAAAGTGTTTGTCATGGACTCCTCATGCAGAGAGAAAGAAGGGTGGAGGCGGTGATTGATAGTGTTTGTGTTGGAGGGGGTAAGACATCAATTGGAAGGGGATTGATAATATTTATTGATACATGTGGGGGTTAATGCATATAAAATAGAGCTTTTGATCAAACTTAAACCAATGACCAAGTCCATTTACTTAGGTACCATTACGCACATACAGCCAACTTGCATCACTTCTTACTCTCACCGGCTCAAGGGTATTGTATGTATCCTCCCTTTTTGGCAAAAAAATCTTTAGCCTTGGCTTTATTGTGTTACTTCATATTGATATTGGAGTGAGTGATATATACTTAAAGAACTTCTACTAAATAATGCCATCATGCTACTTCATCATCACTGGCTTTGGGCGTTTTGCCGGAGTACCTAACAACCCAACCAGTATTTTAATACAGCGTCTTCAAGAACAACTAGACACCAACCAAAATAAATATGAAACTCACGTATTAGAAACATCAGCAGAGTATGTACGTGAAAAGCTATCTGATATCTATAATGGGCTAAAACAATCATCTAGTGAAAAGACTAAAGATGTCATCATTATACTACACTTGGGTGTGAATTATTGCGGCTCACGATTTTATCTTGAACAATGTGCCTACAATGATGCGACATTCCGAGTTGCTGACGAAAGAGGATATCGGCCAAATAAAGAATTAGTATTGCAACACACAGCCAACAATGTAACCTCCTCAGAGTCTACTCATGAATGGGGGAAGTGTTTAAGAACAACACTGGACGTGCAATCTTTATGCAATGGTTTACAAGAAGGAGACAATGCAGAGGAGGTAGTAGTAAGCACAGATCCTGGAAGGTTTGTTTGCAATTACACTTACTGCTTTAGCTTAGACCAATGCAATTCTGCAAACAAGTGTAGTGAGGAAGGGAAGAAGCAACACAATGCATTGTTTATCCATGTTCCACCTTTCCGTGTGATATCTGAGAGTAGACAGTTGGATTTTATACACAAGGTGATGGATACGATTGAGAAGCAGGTACTTTCTTCTACAGATTAATGAATTAAATCCTGTATATTGTGATTAAAGTATCAAACTTATGTGCTGATTAGCTCCCCATATCACTTAAACACTTCAGTCAACCATTCTTTCTACAATCTATTAAACTTGCCAGCTCTCCCCCCCATCGTCTTCTCAACCATCTCCTTTAAGGTTCACAATCAGCTCCTTCACCGGTGTAACCTGTACACATACCATCCAGCATATCGAAGTTCTCCTTTGTGTCGGGGAAAGCCTCTAATACCCTAGTGTAGTACTCCTTCACCTTTTCGGGAACTTTTGCCCAAAACTTAGGACGGCACTTCAAGAAAGTCAATACAGGAGCGATACTTAGATCAGCTATGGTTACTTTGTCACTGTAACAGAATTGTGTGTCCTTCAAGTACTCATCCATTAGGATAGGGAAGTGTTCATCCATTAATTTGGCAAATGATTTCTTTGCCTCAGAATCTTCTTGAGGCATTCCAAATACAATGTATGCAATAGCAGGGATGCAGCTGTACATTCCAGTCTGCCTCCAATCCATGACCCTTAAGATAGAAGATATAGACAGAAAGAAGAAATGTTAGAAGATAAATCGGATATAGTGGATACATTTCCTCTCTAATACCAATACAATCGTACTTACATATCAATCTTTCCACGAAGGATAGGATCGGAAGGGTATAATTCTTCTCCTCCCTTGTTGTTGACACAAAGCCAACGCATGATAGCACAACTTTCCCAGATGGCACCATCATCGCCATCGAACTGAAGTGTAGGGCAAGTATGACATGGATTCATTGCAATGAATTCTTCAGTACGAGTTTTACCGAAAGCATTGACAATTTCAACCTTATCCTCAATCTTTAGATGACGCACTACTGCGATACATCCTTGAGAATTGGCCGCTGAAGAAGATATATGAGGATTAGTATAATATTAAAACGATGTAGCATGATATAAAAAGAAGTACACCAGCCCCACTTCATCAAAAGCGGGAGTGGGCTAATGATATCATATCTCTTCCTCATAACCTCATCGATCGCCGCCTCCTCCAACTCCGCCAACAGCGCGCCAAATAAATATACTGCACTTACAGGGGGGAATGATATGCAACTTCATGATATATATATACTTGTTGATATTAGTTATTATTAGCCGCGGAGATGAATTATTATGAGGCCCAATTCATGCTAAGATTTTTTTTACCTTAGCAATCAAAAAAGGATACCGTATCTACGTTCAACATACCCAATAAAAAATAGGAACCTGAACCCTATTCTATACTTTCATAAGAGGTTTAGTTTATTTACTTGCTCTTCGTTCTATACTCTTCAATCCGTTCGTCAAGCCACTGTATTTCTTTCTGTAGTATATCTTTAGCGTCTTCCTGAGAGAATAGGCCATGATATCCATCGAC